>WNFF01000145.1_pt1 | contig 47409 bp, 50 predicted proteins | sample 5400441 | NCBI WGS metagenome assembly WNFF01 (sample SAMN13153345, study PRJNA577476) | soil metagenome | isolation source: 120 cm saprolite under Douglas fir tree site 2 hole 3 replicate 1 | place: USA:California | collected 2015-04-18 | reverse complement strand
TCTCGACATGTTCCGGCGTGCCGCCACCTAGGTCGACAAGATCCTCAAGGGCGCGAAACCCGGCGATCTCCCCGTAGAACAGCCCACCAAGTTCGCGTTGATCATCAACTTGAAGGCCGCCAAGGCCCTTGGCCTCACGATCTCGTCGTCGCTCCTCCAGCGGGCGGATCAGGTAATCGAGTAGGATTCGCGCCAGACCAGCGAGCCTACGTGTGCGCCCGTTCGACATCATCACCTTCGACTGCTACGGGACGCTCATCGACTGGGAGGCTGGTATCACCAAGGCATTCCAGGACGCCGCGGCCGCAGATGGAGTCAGCCTCGACTCGGCCGCTGTGCTGCGGGCCCTGTTCGACACGAGATCCGCGTCCGAGGCGCCGGAGTACCGGAGCTATCGCGACATACTCACCGACCCCCCGGCGCGGGTCGGCGTACGCCTCGGCTGGATAGACCGAGCGCGTGCCGCCTTCCTTCCCGAATGCCTGCCCCACTGGATGCCGTTCGCGGATACCAATCCTGCCCTCACGCGCCTGAGCCGAGCCGGCTATGCCCTCGGCATCCTATCGAACGTGGACGACGACCTACTCGCGGAGACGTTGCGGCACCTCGAGGTGAGCTTCGCCTTGCTTATCACCGCGCAGGAGGTGCGCTCCTACAAGCCGGCTCCTGGTCACTTCGCAACGGCGCGAAACCGGATCGCCCCCCGGCCATGGCTTCATGCCGCGCAAAGCTACCTCCACGATGTCACGCCGGCCGTCGCGCATAACATTCCGAGCGGGTGACCGGAGCTGCATGGCCAGACTGGGAGTTCCGGACGTTGACCGAGCTGGCCGATTCGCTCGCCTAAACCGGTGGCATAAGCGCCACTCTTCCGCCCCTTACCTGTGCCGATGAGCAAGAGCGCGAACAAAATGACCTGGGCTACGCTGGAAACAGAGGCGCACCATGGACTTGCCGAGCCTCAGGCAAGGCTGCCGGGCGGCGATGAGTCGCCCAGTTCTCCCAATCGCTCTGGCCCTGCTATTCACCGCGTGCGCCACTACCTGGTCTCGACCTGCGACAACCGCCGTCGAGTTTGAGCGCGACAATCAGGCGTGCCAGCACATGAACAGTCGGATGGTCTCGATCTCACCGACGCTCGTACAAACCTACGTGAGCCCCATCGGATACAAACGCTGTATGGAAGCCGAGGGCTATGGCCCCGGGGGCGCCCGGGAGGGGCACGCGGGATGGCGACACGAATGACCAACTCGGCTGGGCCCACGGAGGTCACGACCTTCTACGACCAACCTCGCGCTCTCAGTGCCCGACTGGCGATACGATCGGTCGGCGGTTGCCCGCTCCGCAATGTGCGATCCCCGGAGGACATTGGTACCGTATGTCGGATCTCGGCCAACTCATCGCCTATTGGGGCTACCCGGCCATCTTCGTCGTGGTCGTGCTGGGCAATGTCGGACTGCCCGTGCCCGAGGAGACCACCCTCATCGTCGCGGGCTATTTGGTATGGCAGGGATACTTTCGGCTCTCCATCGTTCTCGCGGTCGGCGTGATCAGTGCCGTAGCTGGCGACAACATCGGCTACTGGTTGGGACGACGGTATGGCCCTGTGGCCGTGGCACGCGTTGCCCGGTGGGCGGCGGTGAACGCCGAACGCATGGAGTCCATGCGGCGTTTTATGCTGCGCCACGGTACCCTCGCCGTGTTCCTCGGCCGCTTCTTCCCCGGCCTGCGGTTCATGGCGGGCCCGCTGGCTGGAGCCGCGGGCCTGGGCTTTCGGCCGTTCTTCGTGGCGAACACGCTCGGGGCGGTGGTATTTGTGCCGTACGGCGTCGGCCTCGGGTATGCCCTCGGTTACGGGCTGGCTCCGTATGTCGCGGAGATTCGGTTCGTTGAGCGCGCGGTGCTGATCGCGGTCATCCTCGGCATCGCCGGCCTCGTGGGATGGCGGCTACTACGATCCAGACTGAGGCCCTAAGTTGAGCCGGGCATGATGGGTCGCCATCATGAGTGGCCCTCCATGCGTGCCAGCAGAGCGGTTAGGATTACCTCGCGCTGAGAGTCCGCTACAAGGGCCGTGAACCACAGCGGCCGACTCCAATGGGACCCACCGCCGATGCTCATGGCCGTGGAGCAGATTCTCCAGCACAATCTCGGCAAGGCAATCAAGGATCTCCGCGAACTTGGCGTACAGCACGGACGCTGCAGATCGAAGTCGCCAGCACTACGTCAACTCGATTCTTATCGTCTGGACGCCAGCCTCGACGTGGATGTCGAGGACCCGAAGGCTACGATTAGGTGGAATCACACTCACATCTCCGCTGCGCTCCAGACACGCAAGGCCGACATGGCGCGGGTCGGTCATCTTGGCGTTGATCCGAAGGGCACTGAGCAAGTCCTTCTCGGAGATGTGATGACGGCGCATGGTGTCCCAGGAAATGGCCCCGTCTTCCACCAGAGTATGGGCATCTCCTTTGATCAACCGGCCGAACCAGTCCAGATGGAACGCGATCACGGCGAAACCCCAGTGGAGGCCCACGAGAACCATTCCGGCGATCAGAGCCCCGAACACCGATAGCGAGGGAGCAATCGCCCGGCCGAGAACTGACCCGAGGATAACGCCGAAGATCACGTCAAAGGCGGCGCTCTTGCCCAGGAAGCGGCGGTCGCCGACCCGAACGAGACAGCACGCCGGCAAGGTAGATGATCACGGCTCGCGCGACAATCTGCCAGACGGTGAGCGACTCCAGATTCACTCCCAAGCCGTCGTGAAGTCCGACCATTGCGTGTCCTCCCGTATCGCCGACTTCTCGAATCGGTCCTGTCAACGTCTCTCTACGACCCACGCTCCCTTACACAACGTCACGGCGCGGCCGAGAGAGAGCATAGTCCAGTAAGGCGCCAATGGGACCCACCACGATGCTCACCAATCGTAGATCGGGTTCTTCAAGCCAACCTGGGCAAGGCGATCCGGGACCTCGACGAGCGGGACGTGTAGCGAGATCAGTTACTCCGGGCGCGTTTCCTCGCGCATGTGTTGATGGCCTCATTCTCCTTGTCTCCGGCCGGTCCCATCCGGGCCCTGGCAGACGCCTTGCCCCTTAATCGTCGGAGGCCCGCACGGGACCTCATGGTGCCCCTAAATCGGCCCGATTGATCCCGCTCGTGACAAGGAGGGTCTATGGAGACGCCCGAGAATGTCATGACAGGCGGACGTGCCGCGCCGAGTCCTGTCCGTCGTCCGCCTCAATCCAAATCCGCGCCGGCCGCGTGCGCCGCCTGGACCGGTCGCGGGCGCGCCAGCTTCCACGGCCTTGACGGTGGAGCAGCAGCAGCTCGAGCGTCGGCGCCGGCTTGGCGCCGGCTGGTTCTACTGGGTGGCGGGCATCTCCCTCATCAATGCTGTGATCACGCTCGCCGGTCAGCATTGGCGTTTCATCATCGGACTCGGCACTACTCAACCGGCCACTGGCCGGGCGGTGCGCACTGGCCGCGGCTGGCCGCCGGCACTCCTCCTGGACCTGGTCCTGATCGGTGGTTTCATGCTACTTGGCTATCTCGCGCTCCAGGGGCAGCTCTGGCCGTTCGCCGTCGGCATCGCCGTGGCGCGCAACTGGATCGGCCTGGGGTTCCATGTCTTCGTGCTGGTGATGGTCTTCAAGGGTCTCCAGGCGGCGCGCCAGCTGGATGCGGGCCGGACCTAAATCACGGGCGTGTCGTGGTCGCCCTCACCGGGACGCGCCCGAGGGCGCCGTCGGCAGCTCTGACGCCGGCTCCGCAGACGGGGCCGGGCCGGAGTTCGGGGGGCGCTGAGAGCCCCCCGGCGTGCGGTCTGCGCACTCTCCCCAGGTCCGGTGCAGCCCGAGCAGGAAGGCACTCCCGCCCCCACTGCCCCAGCTCGAGAGCCATCCGCCGGTCCGTCCGGTTCGACACGTCGAGGCGCAACCGCCGAGAAATAGACCCACGAGGACGGCGATGACGGCCGGCCGTGTCACGCTGGCGAGTCGCTTGGGCGAACTGACGGAGTCCATCCCCCCACGATAGTAGCGGAGTTACGTGCGGCTGGCGCAGTCTCACGCCGCGCGACCAAACAGTAAGCACACCTCCCGGCTCCCGGGCCCCGGGCCCCGGCTGCGGGGGTAAGTTCGGGGCCAAAAGGAGGTGCTGCGATGAAGCACGTGGAACATCATGTTGAGCGATACGTCCGCGATACTTTCGGACTTGATGCCGTGGGTTGCGTCGGGTGGCCATCCTTCTGCTCGCCCATGTTCTCGTAAATACGCGCCTCATTTCCCGCGAAGCGGCGGGCGCGGACTGCCTCTTAGCGTGATCCAGGGCATTGCGGATGAAGTGGCCCAGGGGACGTTTGGGACACACCTTGCCCGCGTCAGTGACGGGCTTCCCAGTAACATGGATGAGATTGCAGACAAGATCAACGAGGCCCGCAATGCCCTCCTGCACTGGAGGCGGGACCGCTTCTCGCTCCCCGTCTACAAAGGACAGGACGTGACTACTGAGGCGGGGTTTCAGACTTGCATGGATGACGTTCTCACGTTCATTCAGGTAGTGCCGTTCAACACGCCAACCGGGCTCGGAGGAGGGCACATTGCATGAGGCCGGGCATGTAATGAATGGTTCTTGCACCACCCAAAGAGCCAGGACACACCGATTGATCTCCGCTGTCTCCCCGATACCGTCGACCCGCTTGGGCCGAAGGGGAAGAGCGGTCACGGCCGCACAGTCGACATGAGCCGGCAGCTCGCCGGCGTACTCCGGCATCTCTACGTGGAGCGAAAGGCTGAGACACTCCGTCGTGAATGGCCCGACGTGCCACCGTGGGTATTCTGCTCCGAAACCGGGACCCCCCTGAACAAGAGCAACGCGCGCCGCGCGTTTAATCGGCTGCTCAAGCGGGCCGATCTCCCTGCGCATTTCTCGCCGCATTGCCTGCGCCACACGTTCGCATCGCTCTTGCTCCAACAGGGCGAGAGTCCTGTCTACGTCCAGCGCCAGCTCGGCCACGCCAGCATCAAGCTGACCGTGGATACCTACGGGAACTGGCTCCCGATGGGGAACAAGGCCGCGGTGGACCGGCTGGATGAGGGGAACGGTAGCAAAGTGGTAGCAAGATTGCGCCCGACAGGGGACGGTTACGTGGAACTACCCGAAAGAAATGGTGAGCCGTGGTGGGATCGAACCACCGACCCCCTGATTAAAAGTCAGGTGCTCTACCAACTGAGCTAACGGCTCGGCGCGGATTCACCGACGAAGCGGAGCGATTGTAGCACTATCCGGCCTCGCCGCCTTGTTCGAGCGGGATCCGAAGTCGCGACGCCGCCCGGCGTGACGCAGCTGGAAGTCCCGCAGGGTCATGCCCAGCCGGTGACGGAAGGCCTTGTCGAGGTGCGGCAGGTCGTAGAAGCCGGCCTCCGCCGCGATCGCGGTGAGAGAGAGCGGCGTGGTCAGCAGGAGACGGTACGCCCGCTCGAGACGCACGGTCCGCACGTATTCGCGCAGCGGCATCCCGAGCACCGCGTGGAACAGGTGCGAGAAGTGCGACCGGCTCTTCGAGGCCATGCGGGCCAGCTCGATGAGCGTGTGACGGTCCGTCCCGTGCGCATCGAGAAACGCCCCGATGCGCTTCACGGCGGCGGCGATCGCGGGGGGCGGCGGGCGCGTCGCGATCCGCGGCATGACCCCGGCAACCGCTCGCTTGAGGTCGGCTCCCGAGGTCGGGTGACGAAGGACCTTCCGCACCCCGCTCAGGAGCAATTGACGATGACGAGGTCGAAGTGGGAGCTCCGGGAGTGGAGCAGGGCGAGCGCCTGACGCGTGCTCCGCGTCTTGACCACGTCGTGATCGGTTTCGATGGCGCGGACCGCGGGCACGTGCGTCCGCGTCTGCTCATGGACGATCGATGGCCGCGGTAAGGAGGCACTCCGGCCCGGCGACACGCCTCCACGGTGCCGCCGGTCGCCGCAGTCTATGCGGGGCCGGCTCGGTCGGATAGTACGAAGACGCGGGGAAAGGCCGCTGCCCCTTACTTGGGCAGCTTGGCCGCGAGGACGTCCACCTTCTCGATGGCGGGCGGCTGCGCCAGCAGCTCGCCGGCCTTCTGCATGAGCGCGGCGGCGACCCGACCGGAGAGATGGGCCTGCCGCCCCGCCTCGTCCGGGAACGCGTCGAAGATACCGAAGGTGCTCGGACCCAGCCGGAGCGCGAACCAGGCGGTGGTGGCCGGCTCGCCCTGCACGATCGCCAGGCCCCCCTTCAGGAAGGCCTCGACGTCCGTCTCCTTGCCGGGCTTCGCCTCGAGTCGGACATACAGCGCGACGGTGACCATGGGGGTTCTCCTTTGCGCGGCGCGGGGCCGCGGGTCCCGGAGCCGGGGCTACTTGGCCCCCGGACGCGTGAGCGGGGCGACCAGGTCCGCCATGGTGGGCGGCGTGGTGGCATCCTTGTAACCGGACAGGCGCTCGTAGATCACCGCGGCCGCCTCGTGGAAGCCGCCCGGGAGGCCCGCCGCCGCGAAGGTCGCGGCGATCTCCTCCATCTCTCCCGCGAAGCGCCACGCCTTGCGGGCGTTGTCGCGGGCGGCCGACTCGGACCGCTTGGGCAGGTCCGGCTGCGAGCGCCGCCACTCCGCGAGCAGCGAGTCGTCCACTCCCTCCGAGGCGGCCAGCGCGCGGATCGCCATCAGGAGCGCGGAGGAGCCCTTCGTGTAGGCGGCGTAGGCCATCTTGAGCGCGGAGGCGGCCCCTGCCCCGTCGCCGATCGCGATCGCCTCGAGCGCGCTCGGCTCGAAGAGGGCGGCGGCTCGCTTGGCCTCGCGGCCCGACAGGTAGAGCCGGGTCGAGCCGGCGTTGCGTGGGGGCGGGCCGATGAGGCCCCCGTCGACGAAGGTGGCGCCGCTCGCCTCGACGGCCGCGCCGATCGCGCGCGCGGTCGCCGGCGCCACCGCGTTGGCGTCGACGAAGAGGCCGGCGAAGCGGCGACCCGCCACGTCGCGCGCCAGGTCGAGCGCGGCGTGCGGTGGGCACACCGAGAGAATCACGTCGCTGGCCGCCACCAGCGCGGCCACCGTGCCCGCGTCCTCGAGCCCGGCCGCGGTCGCGCGCTCGCGACTGCCCGCGCTGCGCCCTTCGGAGGCCCAGAGGACGCGCGCCCCCGCGGCCACCGCGCAGGCGCCCACCACGCTCCCCATGTCCCCCGGATGCAGGATCCCGATCGTCGGCATCGTCCCCTCCTCAGTCGTCCTCTCCGGCCAGATGGGCGAAGCGCCCCGACGAGCGACGCGGCGGCGGCAGCTCGTCCGCTCCGTGGATGGCCTTGATCTCCACCTCGCGCACGAGATCGCCCAGCAGCACCGCGATGAGACCGAGCATGGCGAGAAGGGGCGAGAACAGCAGCGCGGCCAGGATCCAGACGAAGAAGCCCTGCACCCCGCGGGTGGCCCCGCCGACCACCCCGACGAAGACGGCGCCGAACACCCAGCCGGCGAGCAGCAGGACGAGCCAAGGATACGCGATCAACATCGTGGCCACGGACGGCATGGTACCGCAGTCCGCAAGGAAGGAGTAGGCGGCGGGCGGCCGCCCGGGAGGGAGCGGTCAGGCGGTCAGCGGGCGGCGGTGCTGGTCACGACCGCGGTGTCGTCCACCGGCGGCACTTCGGCGTCGGCCATCAGGAACATCGCGAGGAGGAAGAAGGTCACGAGGACGCCAAATCCGATCGTTGCGCGCTTCATGCTGGTGCGGTCTCCGGGCGCAGGGCGCGGACGATGGTCCGCAGCTCGCGCGGGTTGATGGGCTTCTCGAGCAGGCGCGCTCCGAGGCGGAGCGCTGCATCCTGCGTGTGGGGTCGGCATTCGGCCGCGATCAGGATCAGCGGCAGGGTCGGGCTCGCGGCCCGCAGCAGGCGCACCAGGTCCCAGCCGTCCTCGGCGAGACCGTGGGCGGGCGGGAGGTCCAGGTCGACGATCGCCAGGTCGATCTCCCCGGACTTCATCGCGGCCACCGCCTGCGGGGCGCCCTCGGCCGTCTCGACCAGGACCCCGCCGCCGCGGAGCGCGGCGCCCAGGCCTTCTCGGCTGTGGCCGTAGGGATCGACGAGGAGCAGGCGGTACCGACCCTCCGCCTCCACGTCACCGTTGAACCCGATCGTCGTCATTGTCGTCGCGCCCCGGTCCTTCCCGTAGGCAACCGGAATGCCACCCGCAAAACGCGCTCGCGAGAGGTACCGAAGATTCGGCATTCCGATCAGTTAGCTTCTCGAGCCCGCGCTCCGGCCTGGACGCTCCGCGTCACTCCGCTGACACTTGTCGTGTAAGCGTTACAACGAAACGAGGTAATTTTTACTGTCTGACGCGGACTTGAGTGACACCCGAAACGCGCGCCGAAGGAGGCAGGACGCGTAGCTCTCACGTATCATGCGTGCGAAAGGAGGGTCCACGCTATGCGCGTGCTGCTGGTGCACCCGAGTCCCCTGATGTACTCCGAGCTCTACCTGAGGCTCGAGCCGCTCGGCCTCGAGCGGGTGGCCGCGGCGATCCGCGCAGCCGGCCACGAGGTCCGGCTCCTCGACCTGCAGATCTTCAGCCACGCCGACTACTGGCGGGAGCTCGAGACGTTCGCCCCGCAGGCGGTGGGCTTCTCGGTGAACTACCTCGCCAACGTGCCGGAAGTCATCGACCTCGCGAAGGACACCAAGGCCCGGCGCGGCTCCGCGTTCGTGTTCGTCGGCGGCCACAGCGCCTCGTTCGTCGCCGCCGAGTTCCTCGAGCACGCGGAAGGCGCCATCGACTGCATCGTGCGCGGCGAGGGCGAGGTCATCGCCCCGCGGGTGCTCGAGGCCATCGGCGACCCGAAGCTCGACACGCTGCCCGGGGTGGTGACGCTGACCGGGACCGGCCCGAGCCCGACCCTGCTCGACAACCTGGATCTCCACATGCCCGCGCGCGACCTGGGGCGGAAGCGCCACAAGTACTTCATCGGCGTGCTCGACCCGTGCGCCTCGGTGGAGTTCACCCGCGGCTGTCCGTGGGACTGCTCGTTCTGCAGCGCGTGGACCTTCTACGGGCGCAGCTACCGCAAGGGCTCGGCGGAGGCGGCGGGCGAGGACCTGGCCCGGATCCGCGAGCCCAACGTGTTCATCGTGGACGACGTGGCCTTCATCCACGCCGAGCACGGCGACGCGATCGCGAGCGAGATCGAGCGCCGGCGCATCCGCAAGCAGTATTACCTCGAGACCCGCTGCGACGTCCTGATCAAGAACCAGGAGCTGTTCGCCCGCTGGAAGCGCCTGGGGCTGTTCTACATGTTCCTCGGCATCGAGGCCCTCGACGAGGAAGCGCTCAAGGCGCATCGCAAGCGGGTCACCCTCGACGAGAACCTGCGTGCCCTCGAGATCGCCCGCTCGCTCGGTCTGACGGTGGCGATCAACATCATCGCGGATCCGAGCTGGGACGAGGCGCGCTTCGCGGCGGTACGCGACTGGGCTCTCACCGTGCCCGAGGTCGTCCACCTCACGGTGGCCACCCCCTACCCCGGCACCGAGCTCTGGCTGACCGAGTCCCGGCAGCTCACCTCGCGCGACTACCGGCTCTTCGACGTGCAGCACGCGGTCCTGCCCACCAAGCTGCCGCTCAAGCGCTTCTACGAGCTGCTGGTGAACACCCAGTCCGTCCTCAACCGCAAGCACCTCGGCTGGGGGGCGCTTCGCCTGTACGGGGGGGCCGCGGTCCGGGCCGCATCCCGCGGCCAGACGAACTACCTCCGGATGCTGTGGAAGTTCAGCTCGGTCTACAACACCGAGCGGCAGTACGCCGATCATCTGAAGCCGGTCCGCTACGAGATGAAGCCACCCCGCCCGCTCCTCGGGAGCAAGCCGAGCAAGCAGGAGCTCTACATCCACATGCCCGCCCCCGTCCACTGACCCGGAATCATCGGCGTGTAACGGTTACACGCACCGTGTAATCTTTATAAAGGCGATGCGGCCGGTCCACCGCTCCGAGCCTCGATAGGCCCGCATGACGCGCCGCCCAAGTAGACGCCATACCTACCCAAAGTGGACGTGCTCACCGAGCGTCCGTCGAGCGCCGAACCTGGCTTGCTTGTTGCTCTCCCAGGCAGGTTCGCATTCGTGCTGATAGGTTGGCCAACGTTTCACCAAGGAGGCGGTTCTATGCGACAGATGATGAAGATCGGCGTTCTGATGCCGGCGGCGGTTCTGCTGGTGTCCGGGTGCGCCACCAAGGACTGGGTCCGTGAGCAGTTCACGAAGTCGGACGCCGTCGTGGATCAGCGCTTCGTGAAGGTCGAGGGCCAGGTCGAAGGGGTGAGCACCGAGGTCAAGGGCGTCACGACCCAGGTCAAGAGCCTGGAGGGCGCCGTGGCCGAGGCCAGAGGCCGCGCCGATGCCGCGATGACCAAGGCCGAGGGGGTGGACACCCGCCTGACTCGCCTGTGGTCGAACCGCTACAACCAGAAGACGGCCGACACCCTCGAGGTGTACTTCGGCTTCGACAAGGCCGAGCTGACGGACGGCGCCCAGACGGCGCTGGCCGGAGTGGTGAAGGAGCTGCAGGGCAACCCGACCCTGATCGTGGAGCTCGGCGGCTATACCGATCCGAAGGGGACCGTGGACTACAACTACGGGCTCAGCCAGCGTCGGGTCGAGGCGGTTCGCCGCTTCCTGGTGGAGAAGGGCGTGCAGCTGTCCCGCGTCCACGCGGTGGGCCTGGGTCCGATCACCGCCAAGGAGAGCCCCGACGAGAAGAAGCGCCGGGTGACCGTCAAGATGCTGGTCGACCAGGACTAGAACTCGCTTCCCTCCCTCTCCCTCAGGGGAGAGGGCCGGGTGAGCGGTGGTCTTCAGTGACGAAGGGGGAGGGACTCACGTCCCTCCCCCTTTCCCTTTCTGTTTCTCCCGCCGCCCCGGCTCAGGATACCGAGCTGGTGGTGACGTGGCTGGCCGACCCCTCCGGAATGCGCTCGAGCTCGCTCAGGAGCAGCCCCGCCCACCGGTAGATGTTGTGCTCCCGCACCGCCTGGCGCATCCGCGCCATGCGCGCCCGGCGCTCGTCCGGCGACATCGAGACCGCGGAGCGGATGGCATCGGCCATCTCGTCGACGTCGTACGGGTTCACCAGGATGGCGTCCTGCAGCTCGGCGGAGGCGCCCGTGAACTGGCTCAGGATGAGCGCCCCGTCGTCGTCGTCCCGCACCGAGATGAACTCCTTGGCGACCAGGTTCATGCCGTCGTGGAGCGACGTGACCATGCAGAAGTCGGCGTGGCGGTAGAAGGGCCAGATGTCGCGATGCTCGTGGTGGCGCTTGAGGTAGAGGATCGGCTTCCAGCGCTTGGTCTGGTAGGCGCCGTTGACCTCCTGCACCGCCGTGTCCACCTCCGCCTCCAGCGCCTGATAGCGGGGAATGGTGCTGCGGCTGGGCGCCGCGAGCTGCACGAACACGAGGCGCTCGCGATACTCGGGGAAGCGCTCGAAGAAGCGGCCCAGGGCGCGGAAGCGCTCGGGCAGGCCCTTGGTGTAGTCGAGCCGCTCCACCCCGACCCCGAGGAACTCGGCGGTGGTGTCGAGGCTCGCGAGCAGCTCCTGGCGCGACGTGGCGGGCGGGTTGTCCACGAAGCCGGGAGCCACGCTGATCGGAAACGGCTTCACCGACGTGACGTGCTGGCCGCGGGTGACCGAGAAGCGCTCCCAGTCGATGCGGGCCTCGATCGCGCGCTCCACCGTGTCCAGAAAGTTGTTGCAGTAGTACTGGGTGTGGAAGCCGATGATGTCGGCCCCCAGCATCCCCAGCAGCAGATCGTCCTGCCACGGGCAGATCGAGAAGGCCTCGAAGTTCGGCCACGGGATGTGCCAGAAGATGGCGGTGCGCGCGTCGGGGCGCTCGCGCTTGATGAGACCCGGCAGCAGCGCGAAGTGGTAGTCCTGGATCAGCACCATGGGCGACTCGGTGCCCGCGATCTCCTCGAGGACCGCGGCCGCGAACTTCTCGTTGACCGCGCGGTACTGCGCCCAGTCCTCCGGCCGGAAGAGCGGACGGTTGTGCACGATGTGGCAGAGCGGCCACAGCCCCTCGTTCGAGAAGCCGTAGTAGTAGCCCGCCTCCTCTTCGGGGGTGAGCCAGACCCGCTTCAGGGTGAAGCGCGGGTCGTCCGGCGGCACCCGCAGGCGACCGCGCGCGTCCGCGGTCTCGCGGTCCGCGTCGCCGCTGGCCTGCGCCACCCACACCCCTCCGCACGCCCGCATGACCGGATCCATCGCGGTGACCAGGCCGCTGGCCGGCGTCACCACGTGGATCTGGCCCTCCTTCCAGACGTGACTGACCGGCTCGCGGTTCGACACCACCACCAGCGGCCGCTCGCCGAGCCGCATCTTGGCGAACTGCTTGAGGCGCTCCTCGGTCCACAGGGTCTGGCCGATCAGGCGCAGCGCGGCCTCCTCCTCCGCGGCGGCGCGTGCCCGCTGGAGGTTCTTGGCCAGCACCGTGACCTCCCGGGCGATGGGCCCGAAGAGGCTCTCGTCCGGCAGCTCGGGCGGCTCGATCGCGTGGCCGCGCCGCACCGCCTTGGTCCAGCGCGCCATCTTGGCGAGCGGCTGGGTCAGGCTCATGCGCACGACCAGCAACGCGATGAGGGCAAGGGCAACCGCGAGCACCACGAACCGGATGGCGTTCAGACGCCACAGCTCCCACTCCGCGGTCTCGAGGTCGCTCGCGTCCAGGAAGATCACCAGCGCGCCGGCCGGCTTGTCCTCGCGCAGGATGGGATCGGCGTAGACGTAGCGCATCGTGCCGCCGACCTTGCGGAAGCCGGTCTGGACCGCCCCCGAGGTGAGCGCCCAGGTCGCTTCGGGCGGCGGATTCTCGAGCTGCTTGGTCACGTCCGGCGTCGCCACGATGAGGGACGCCACGCGGTCATAGACCGCCAGCCCCAGGTCCGGCTTGCTGAACTTCTTGATCAGCCGGTCGATCTGCGGCTTGCTGACCCGTGGGCCGAGCGCGGGCTCGAGCACCTCCTTGAGGCCCTCGCTCACGAGGGCGGCCCGCCGGTCGAGCTCCCCGGTCAGCCGCTGCCGATCCTCGACGAACTGGAAGTACGCGAAGGCTCCGACCACCAGGAGGGAGCCGAGCCACAATCCCGCGACCAGCCGGAGCTGGAACTTCACACGCGGCTCCCGGCGGTGGCGCCCTCGGCGAGCGCGCCCAGCAGCTCGCGGACCTCGCCCACGTCACGCAGCCGGTAGGCCGCCTTGGAGGCGGGCACCGTGTCGCCCACCCGGATCGTGAGGGCCAGCCCGCTCAGTACCTCGAAGGCGTGCTCGTCCGTCCAGTCGTCGCCCAGGTAGAGCCAGAGGGCCGGCCCGGATCCGGACGGTAGCACGCGCTCCTGGATCCAGCGGGCGCACTCGCCCTTGGTCCACGCGACCTGGGGCAGCACCTCGATCACCTTCGTCCCGTGGAAGATCTTGAGCCGGCTCCCCTGCTCGCGGATCGCCCGGGCCAGCTCGATCTCGACGCGCCGGATCTCGTCGGGGGCCACGTGGCGGTAGTGGACGGCCACCGCGAGGCCCTTCGCCTCCACCCGCATGCCGGTGACCGTCGGGGCTCGGCGACACAGCTCCTCGCCTACCGCCCACAGCATCGACTGCTGGGCGACCGCATCGGGGTGGCGGAACTCGAGTCCCGGCCCCTCGATCTCGAGCCCGTGGCAGCCGGCGTAGATCACCTCCGGGATGGCCACCCGCGTCTTCAGATCTTCGAGCCCCCGCCCGGAGATGACCGCCACGGAGCCGCGGGGGGAGCGGGCGATCCGGAGGAGCTGCTCGCGCGTCTCGTCGGCCAGGATCGCGTCGGCCGGATCGTCCACGATCGGCGTCAGCGTCCCGTCGTAGTCGGTCATGAGCAGCAGCCTCCCGTCGCCGGCGACCCAGTCGCCGACCCAGCCCAGCAGGCGGGCAAGGTCACTCATGCGCCGCGCTCCCGGCCGGGAGCCGCCGTCCGTACCACCTGGACACGTCGCGCGCTCGATATCGGCAAGGCGCATCTTGTTTTCGAGAACAGTCGGGTCTGAAGGGCAGACGTCAGCATAGCGAGCGGGCCGGGGCCGGTCAAGGGTGACGGCGGCCTCAGGACCTCGGGTACGGGGGATATGGATCCCCGCCGCGCTCGAGCGCCCGCAGCCCGCTGTCCACGATACGCGCGGTGGAGCCCGCGAGGCCCCAGTCGCCGCCGTAGGCGTAGTAGTGGGAGAAGCCGCCCTCGTCCAGTCGCGCGAGCAGGGCGTCGCCGCCCTCCTGGATCAGGAGCACCACCCGGTCCGTCCGGCAGGTGGCCGGCACGCAGCCGGTGACCGCGACGTAGTTCCGGTCGCCGATCCGCACGCCGCGAGGCGCCTCCGTGCGCTCGAGATACGGCATCGCGCCCCGCACGAGCTTGCCGCCCGGCGCCCAGTCCGTGCCGAACATGTTGCGAATCTTGTCGCGGAGCTGCGGGTTGTTGACGACCTCGTCCCCGGTGCGGCCGAACGCGGTTTCGCGCGGGCCGCGCTCGAGCACGCCTGACATCGGCGGCGGCGGGGTCCCCGCCGGAGGCCCGATCGTGCAGGCCACGCTGAGCCCACTCACGGTGAGGGCGAGGGCCAGGCATCGGTGTGCTCCGCCGAGCGGTCGCCTGCGCATACGGGCTAACTTCGCAACCCCCGTGCCACTGGGGTGACACGGAAAGGGCCTGCAGACTCGGAGGCTTAGGGGTGGTCGAGCCGTTGCTCGTCGAGCGCCGGTCGGTAAGCCTTACCGAGCCGGGTAAGCGTTACATCCCTATCGCGGGCCCTTGGAGAGCTCGTCGGCGAGGAGATAGGCCTTGTCGGCCAGCGTGAACGCCCGCTGCACATCGCGGGTGGACAGCGCCTCCCGAGCCTTGACGAGGAAGCTCTGGATCGTCAGGTAGTTCTCTCGCTGCTCCCGCACCAGCCGAGAGGGGTCGATCTTCTGCACCAGCCGCTCCGTCCCCTCGATGCGCCGCTCCGCCTGGCTCTTGATGCGCTGCTCTTCCTCCGCGCTGGCCTGCGGGGCCAGCACCGGGGCGGGCAGGTTCGGCTCCCGCGGAATCGCGGCAGTTCGCGGTGGGGGAGGCACGGGCACGGGCGCGGCCGGAGCCGGCGGCGCTGGCGGCTGGGCCGTTGGCGGTGCGGGCTTGGCGGGACTCGGTACGGGCTCGCGGGCCGCCGGCGAGGGGCCGGCCGGGGCCGGCACGGGCTCCTCGTCCACCGTCGCCGACCGCTGCGGCCCCGCCGGCGCGGGCAGGAACAGGTCGCCCACGCTCGCGCAGCCGCCGAGCGCCGCGGCCAGGACCGGTAGCCAGAGCACCGTGCGCCCCCGCATCACCGCACCGGCAGGCGAACGATCACCGCCGTGCCCCGCCCGGGCTGGGACTTCGCCTCGATGACGCCGTCATGCAGCTGCACGATGCGGTACACCACCGAGAGGCCAATGCCGCTGCCGCCGGGCTTGCTCGTGTAGTAGAGCTTGAAGATCTTGTCGATGTCCTCGGGGGCGATCCCCACCCCCTGGTCGGTGACGGTCACCCGCGCCCACTCGAGCCCCTCGGGTCGGGTCCGGATGCGGACCGCCCCGCCGCCCGGCATGGCCTGCACCGCGTTCTGCACGATGTTGATGAAGGCCTGTCGCAGCAGCTCCTCGTCGGCGCTCACCGAGGGCAGCCCCGCGTCGAGGTCCAGGATGAAGCGCACTCCGAGGCTCTTGCCCTCCGCCTCCAGCAGCGCGCCCACGCTCTGCAGCATCGAGTTGAGGTCCACCGGCTTGAGGGTCAGCTCCTGGGGACGCATGAACTTGAGGAAGCCCTGCACCACGCGGTCCAGCCGCCGGATCTCGCTCCCGATGACCTCCAGGCTCTGCCGGACGTCGGGGTCGGCGGCCTCGAGCCGCTCCTTGAGCAGCTCCACGTGGATCATCATCGCGTTCAGCGGGTTCTTCACCTCGTGGGCCACCCCGGAGGTGAGCCTTCCCAGCGCGGCGAGCTTGGCCGAGTAGCTCACGAGCGACTGCACGGTCTTGATCGACTCGAGATCCTTCAGCAGCACCGCGACGCCCATCACCCGGTGGGCGTCCTCCATGTGGAAGGCGGAGACGAGGAACTCCTTCTCGCGGCCGTCCTGCGGGAGCACCACGGTGGCGTTGCGGATCCCGGTGGCGCCGCTCACCACCTGATCCACGAAGGGAAGCAGCGGATGGGTGGGATCGAGCACCTCGTGGATGGGCCGCCCCACCGTCTGCTCGAGCGAGAGCCCCACCACCGTCTCCGCGACCCGGTTGAAGAACAGGATGCGCCGCTCCGGGTTCAGGAAGATCACTCCGTCCTCCAGCTGATCGACCACCTGCTGGAGGTGCGCCTTCTCGCTCAGCGTGGACAGGCGGTCGGCCTGCAGCTCGCGACCGAGGCGCGAGAGCTGGGCGGAGAGCTCCTGGAACTCGTCGCCGCCCACCACCGCGGTCGCCTCCACCGGCTCGCCCCGGCGGATGCGGTCGACCTGGCCGACGATGGCGCGGATGGGCCGCACCGTGAGCTGGGCCAGGACCATCGCGGCGAGCCACGCGAGCGGCAGGGCCACCGCGGCCACCGCCAGGCTCTGCTGGAGCGACGCGGTCACCTCGCGGCGGAGGAGCGTGGTGGAGACGCCGAGCCGGATCGAGCCGAAGAAGCGGTCGTTGAGGGTCACCGGCAGCGCGGTCTCGTAGGTGCGCCCCGCGTTGTAGAGCGCCGAGAAGCGACTCAGGGTGTCGAGCTTGAGGAGGCCCTCGAGGCTCGGGCGCTCGGGCGCGGACTGGCCTTCCTTGCGCCGCTCGGTGTGGAGCAGCACGGTGCCGGTGGCGTCCGAGATCAGCGCGTAGAGCAGATGCGGCGAGTAGCCCACGCTCGAGTCGAGGAAGCTCCGCAGCTCGGGGTCGTCCCGCAGCGCGTCCAGCGGGTCGGCGCCGGGGGCGCGCTGCAGCGCGCGGCCGCTCTGGGCGTAGATCTGCTTGGCGATCAGCTCCGCCTGCTTGACCGCCTCCTGCACGACCACGCGGCTCACCTGCGAGAGGTGGATCGCGGTCGCGGTGGCGACCACCAGCAGGGTGAGGAGGCTGACGACCAGCGCCTCGCGCCCGCGGACTCCGAGCCGCATGGCTAGGTGCCGTAGGCCTTGAGCTTGTTGTGCAGCGTCTTCAGGCTGATGCCGAGCACGTCGGCGGCGCGGGTCTTGTTGTTGCCGTTGGCCGCGAGGGTCTTGAGGATCAGGGCCTTCTCGGCGTCCTCCAGGCTCGTGCCGACCCGGAAGGAGACGCTATCGGGCCCGTCCGCCGGCTCGGCCATCCGCAGGGAGGGCTTCGGCGGGATGTGCTTGGGCAGGATCGTGTCGCCCTCGCAGACGATGATGGCCCGCTCGAGCGTGTTGCGCAGCTCGCGGACGTTGCCGGGCCACGACTGCGCGAGGAGCCCGCTCAGCACTCCCTCGTCCAGCGAGCGGATGTGCTTGTCGTACCGGGCGTTGAACTCCTCGATGAAGGCCTGGACCAGGGCCGGGATGTCGTCGCGGCGCTCGCGCAGCGGCGGCATCACCAGGCTCACGACATTCAAGCGGTAGTAGAGGTCTTCCCGGAACGTCCCCTCCTGGATGGCCTTGACCGGATCCTTGTTGGTGGCGGCGAGCACCCGCACGTCGACCTTGATCTCGGTCTTGCCCCCGAGGCGCCGCACCGTGCTGTCCTGCAGGATGCGCAGGAACTTGGCCTGGGTTCCCGGGTTCATCTCCGCGATCTCGTCGAGGAAGATGGTGCCCTCGTGGGCCAGCTCGAAGCAGCCCGGCCGCCGCTCGAGCGCGCCGGTGAACGCGCCCTTCTCGTGGCCGAAGATCTCGCTCTCGAGGAGGGTCTCCGGGATCGCCGCGCAGTTGACCGCCACGAAGGGTCCCTTGGCCCGCGGGGACAGCTCGTGGAGCGTGCGCGCCACCAGCTCCTTGCCGGTGCCGCTCTCGCCGCTGATCAGCACCGCGGCCGGCGTCGGCGCGGCCACCTCGATGAGCCGGTAGACCTCCTGCATGCCGTGGCTCGTGCCGACCAGGCGCCCCATGCCCCAGACCTGGCTCAGCTTGCGCCGGAGCAGCGCGACCTCGCGCAGCGCCTCGCCCCGCTCCGCCGCCTTGGGGATGAGCACGCGCAGCCGGGCGACGTCCACCGGCTTGGTCAGGTAGTCGTAGGCGCCCTCCTTCATCGCGGTCACCGCGGTGTCGATCGAGCCCTGCCCGGTGAGGAGGATCACCGAGGCGAAGGGCACGTCGGTCTTGAGCGCGCGCAGCAGCTCGAGGCCGTCCATCTTGGGCATCACGAGGTCCGACAGGACCACCGAGGGCAGGCCCGCCGCCGCCTTCGCGAGGGCCTCCTGCCCGTCGCCCGCCTCGTCGACCTCGTAGCCCCAGCGGGCGAGGAGCGCGGTCAGACCCTGGCGGGCCGGCTCCTCGTCGTCGACGATCAGGATCTTGAGGGCCATGGGAGAGGATCGCGCCCTAGTGGGCGGGCAGCGCGCTCCGGAGCGCCGGGAACCAGCGGGTCAGGACCGAGTCGTTCACCAGGATGGTCTCGTCGCGCACCGCCCCGGTGGAGACGAGCGAGAAGCCGACCCCGACCAGCTCGGCGAGCCGCTCCACGTACTCGCGCGCCTTCGACGGCAGCTCCGCGTAGTCGCGCATGCCGTGGGTACTGGTCTGCCAGCCGGACAGCTCCTCGTAGACCGGCTCCGCCTCGTCCCAGATGCGCTCCTCCTCGGGGAAGTCGGTCAGCACCTCGCCGCCGTAGCGGTAGCCCACGCAGATGCGCACCGTCTCGCACCCGTCGAGCACGTCGAGCTTGGTGAGCGCGATGGTGTCGAGCCCGTTGATGCGCGCCGCGTAGCGCAGGGCCACCGCGTCGGCCCAGCCGCAGCGGCGCGGCCGGCCGGTCACCGCGCCGTACTCGTTGCCGCGGGCGCGCAGCCGGTCCGCCATCTCCCCGGTGACCTCGGTCATGAACGGCCCGCCGCCCACCCGCGTGCAGTAGGCCTTCGAGATGCCGAGCACGCCGTCGAGCTTGGTGGGCGGGACCCCGGTACCGGTGGAGGCGCCTCCCGCGGTCGTGCTCGACGAGGTGATGAACGGGTAGGTCCCGTGGTCGATGTCGAGCATGGTGCCCTGGGCGCCCTCGAAGAGCACCGAGCGGCCCGCCTCGATCCAGCGGTGCAGGAGCAGCGCGGTGTCGGTGACGTAGGGGGCGAGCCAGCCCGCGTAGCGGAGGTAGGTGCCGAGGATGTTCTCGACCGTGAACGTCTGCTCGTCGTAGATCTCGCGGAGCAGCCGATTCTTCTGCTTGATGTTGAACTCGAGCTTCTCGCGGAAGAGCCGCTCGTCGAGCAGGTCGGCCATGCGGATGCCGATGCGGGCCGCCTTGTCCGCGTAGGCCGGCCCCACGCCCTTGCCGGTGGTGCCGATGCGGCGATGCCCGGCCTGCGACTCGGACGCCCGGTCGAGGGCGGGGTGATAGGGCATGATCAGGTGCGCGTTCTTGGAGATATAGAGGTTGCCGTCCAGGGACACCCCCCGCTGGACCAGCGACTCCATCTCCTCGATCAGCGAGGCGGGGTCGATGACCACCCCGCAGCCGATCACGCAGCGGACCCCGCTGTGCAGGATGCCGGAGGGGATGGACTGCAGCACGAACTTCTCCTTGCCCACCACCACCGTGTGGCCCGCGTTGTTGCCGCCCTGGTAGCGCACGACCACGCCCACGTGGGGGGCCAGCACGTCCACGATCTTGCCCTTCCCCTCGTCGCCCCACTGCGCCCCGACCACCACGATGTTAGGCATGACCGCCTCCGATTCCAGGAAAATGCGGACGCGGGTCCGCGAGCAGGTCCTCGAGCTGCACCGTCCGCTCCCCCGGCGCGTCCGCGCCGGTCTGCAGGTCCACGACCGCGACGCGGTCGGGGTCCGTGCCGTCGCCTCCGATCACGAGCGCCCAGACCGCGCGCAGTCCCCGGGCGTAGGCCAGCGACTCCGCGAGCGGACGGCTGATGATGTCGCGCGCCACCGCCGCCCCCGCGTCCCGCAGCCGCCTCGAGATCGCGAGCGCCCGGGTCTTGTCCGCGGTGAAGTCGATCACGAAGAAATCGGGCCCGGCGAGCCGGGGCTCTGCCCCCTGCGACTCCATGGCCAAGAGCGCCCGCCCGGTCTCGAAGGCGAAGCCGGTGGCCGGGCAGTCGTAGCCGAAGCGGGCCAGCATCTGGTCGTAGCGCCCGCCGCCCACCAGCGGGGCCCCCAGGCCCGTGACATAGGCCTCGAAGTGTACGCCCGAATAGTAGTCGAAGCCGCGGACTTCGCCCAGGTCGAGGAGGACCGAATCGGCCAGCCCGTAGGCGCGCAGCAGGCGGTAGACCTCGGCCAGGTTCGCGAGCGCGGCCTCGGACCGCGCGTTCTTCACCAGGCGCTCGGCGCGCTCGAGGACGTCGCCCCGGCCGTAGAGGGTGGGCAGGGCCAGCAAGAGCTCGGTCACCGCGGCGGGGGCGGCCAGCTCGCCCACCAGGCGCTCGAGGGCCGAGAGATCCTTGCGCCCGAGGGCGTCGCGCAACTCCCGGGCCGCGGCGGGGTCGACGGCCAGGTCCTCCAGGATGCCGCGGAAGAAGTCGGCCTGGCTCACGTCGATCTGGAAGCGCTCCAGCCCGAGGGCGCGCAGCCCCTCCACCGTCATCGCGATCATCTCCGCGTCGCCCTCGGGATTCGGCAGCCCGATCAGCTCCACTCCCGCCTGGTAGAACTCGCGGTAGCGGCCCACGTGCGGCTCGTCGTAGCGGAACACGTTGGTGACGTAGTGCAGCCGCAGCGGCTTGGGCTCCTCGCGCATCCGGGTGGCCACGATGCGCGCGATCTGCGGGGTCACGTCGGCGCGCAGGGCCAGGAGGCGCCCGCTCTCCCGGTCCACCATCTTGAACATGCGCTCCTGCAGCTCGTGGTCGGTGCCGTGGGAGAGGACGTCGAAGTACTCGTACGCGCTCGTCACCACCTCCCGGTAGCCCCAGCGCCGGAAGACCTCGAAGAGGCGCTCCTCCACCGCGCGCTTGCGCGCGGCCTCGTCGGGCAGATAGATCTTGGCGCCCTTGGGCAGCTGGGTCGGCTGGTTCTTCCGGGGCAGGCTCACGGCAGGGCCCCTCAGGCGGCGGCGCCGTCGGCCAGGTGGATCAGCGAGTTCATGCGGTGCAGCGTCGTCCAGTCGTCCCGGAACTCGAGCTCCGAGATGCCGGTCGACGACAGGTGGAACGACCAGAGCCGGTCCGGCCCGAGTCCGAGCGCCTCCAGGATCAGGAGGCGGCCGGTGATCCCGTGGGTGACGAGGCAGATGGTCTGGCCCTGATGAGCCGCCCGCAGCGCGGCCAAGCCCGCGAGCGCCCGGGTCCGCACCGCCGCGAGGGTCTCGGCGCCGGACCAGCTCGCCTCCTGCGGGGTCTCGACCCAGGCCCGGTGGGCGTCCGCGAAGCGCTCCCGCACCTCGTCGCGCGTGAGGCCCTCCCACTCGCCGAAGCCCATCTCGCGGAAGGCCGCCGCCTCCTGCACTGCGAGGCGGTGCGGGGCCGCGATGATGGCCGCGGTGTCGCGGGCGCGCACGAGCGGGCTCGACCACACCGCGGCGAGCGGGGTAGCCGCCAGCAGGCGCGCGGCCGACTCCGCCTGCTCGCGGCCGGTGGCCGACAGCGGGACGTCTCGCCCGCCCTGGAAGCGGCGCTCCCGGTTCCAGTCGGTCTCGGCGTGACGCACCAGCAGCATGCGCATGGCGATCAGCGCTCGGCGAAGACCTTCTGGGCCGCGCGGACCCCGGCCCCGAAGTCGACCGGCTGCCCGAGCTCGTGCAGGACCTGCTCGAGCGCGGCCAGGGCCGTGATCACGTCGAACTCGGCCACGTAGCCCATGTGGCCCAGGCGGAAGACCTTGCCCTTCATCTCCCCCTGCCCGCCCGCGATCGTGATGTTGTGCGAGGTCGAGTAGGTGGAGAGCACCGCCTCGCTGTCGAGGCCACGCGGCGCCACCACCGCGGTCAGCGCGGGGCTCGGCGAGGCCTTGGCGAAGAGCTCGAGGCCCAGGGCCTCGGCGCCCGAGCGGGTCGCCCGGGCCAGGCGCTCGTGGCGACGGAACACCGCCGGGAGCCCCTCGGCCTCGAGCATCTTGAGCACCTCTCGCAGCCCCACGAAGATGGAGACGGCGGGGGTGAACCGGCATTCGTTCCGCGCCACGAATTTCCGCTCGGTGGCGAGGTCGAAGTAGTACTTGGGTAGCCGCGCGGCCTTCACGTGCCCCCACGCCTTCTCGGAGAGCGCGCAGAACGAGAGCCCGGGCGGCAGCATCAGGCCCTTCTGGGAGCCCGACACCACCAGGTCCACGCCCCACTCGTCCATGCGCAGGTCGGCGATGCCGAGGCTCGACACCGCGTCGACCACCAGGATCGCTCCGGTGGAGCGGGTGACCGCGGCGATGCCCTTCACGTCGTGGAGCACGCCGGTGGAGGACTCGCTCTGCTGCATCAGCACCGCCTTCGTCTCGGGGTGCTCGCGCAGCGCGCGCGCGAAGGCCTCCGCCGGAACGGTCTCCCCGAAGGGGGCCTCCAGCGGGATCACGGTCACCCCGTGGGCGCGGCAGATCTCCTCCCAGCGCTCGCCGAACTTGCCCGCGCGCAGCACCAGGACGGTGTCGCCGGCCGACAGGGTATTGACCACCGCGGCCTCCATCGCCCCGGTGCCGGACGAGGTGAACGGGACCACGTCCTGGCTCGTCTGGAAGAGTCGCTTGAGCCCCGCCCGGACCTCGATGAAGAGCGCCTCGTACTCCGGGGTCCGGTGGTGGATCATCGGCTGGGCCATCGCCAGCAGGACGTTCGAGGGCACGGGGGTCGGGCCCGGCGCCATCAGGTAGTACTTCTTCATTGCCAGCTCCTTGTGGGTCGAGTTGACCCGACCACGGTATCAGAACCGTGCGATGCCTTGCAACGAGCCGCCGCCTTGTGAACGGGGGCGCGAGCGTCCGAGGGCCGTGACGAAGAGCGCGTCCCGGCCGGCCGCATGCGGGGAGAAGAAGTCGACCACCGCTCGGTCGTAGAACGTGAGCCCGGTCGCCCCGAAGCCCTGGGCGTAGGCGCCCAGGTAGAGACGCCCCCCGATCAGCCCCGCCTGGAGGTTCGCCAGGCGGTAGCCGCGATGGCCCCAGCGCTCGAGCGTGCGCGCCAGATCGCCCAGGAAGAAGACGCTCGCGCTCGACGTGCCGCCCAGGGCCTGGTCGAGGCAGAGGAAGGCGGAGGTCTGGCGGACGTCGCCGGCCCGGAGCCGTTCGAGCGCGTGCGCGCCGCGGTCGTACACGTAGGCGCCCGGCGCGAGCCCGACCACCGCGTGCACGTTGACGTAGAGATCGACCAGGCCATCCGGCACGTCGGACGGGATCTCCCCCGTCGCGTGATGGAGCGCGCTCGACAGCGCCTCCATCGTGATCGCCTCCCCCGAGAACTCGCGCGTGGACCCGCGCCGGGCCACGGTCTCCCCCAGCGCCCGCCCCGCCTCCACCCGCGGCGCCCCGAGCGGGGTCAGGTCTTGCATTCCGACAATGTCGGAATGCAAGACCTGACCCCAGCCTTCTCGCCAGTCGGCGACTTCGGGCTCGGAGTCAAGGCTGGAGTCGTGGTAGGCCTCGCGGAGGAGCGGGTAGTCGACCTCGCGCGGGGAGAGCGGGATCACCTCGAGCGCGAGCGGCGTGACCACCGGGGACGCCGGGGCCGACGGCCCCGCGGCGCCGATCGGCGCGATCACCAGCGCGCCCTCCCTGGCCGCGTCGATCCCCAGCAATCCGTTGACCTGCGCGTCCACGAAACCGGTGACGAGGCGGGCCGGCAGCTCCAGCGCGCGCGCCACGGCCAGGAGCTGGGCCAGCATGGTGCCCGAGTCCCAGAAGAGGTGCCGGTAGCCGCGCGCCTCGTACTTCCAGGTATTGCGCCAGTAGATCGCGGAGAGGACCACCGAGGCGGGCTGGGCCGCGACCGCGTCGTCGGCCGCGGCCAGGGCGAGGGCGCCGCGCCAGTCGCCGGCCCGCAATTGTCTCAGGCTGAAGTCGCCCGGGTTGAAGTGGTAGATCCCGGCCGCGAGGCCCTCGACGGCCCCCGCCACCACGTACGCCTCGGTCTGGTAGAGCGCACCGGTGGACGGGGCCGCCCGGAAGTGAACCTGCGCACCGCCCGGGTACGTCTTGACGCGCATGACCCCGGCCGAGAAGAAGAGGATCGCGCCGAGGCGATCCAGGTCGAGCGCGGCGGGCCGGATGATGGGCCCGAGCGGACGAAGCGCGGCGAAGGTGTCCATCGCGGGCACCGGCAGCCCGGTGGGCAGCCGCCGCGCCTCGAGCGCGGGGTAGATCTTGAACGGGAGCGGCTTGGTCTCCCAGTCGAGCGTGTGCCCGCTCCGGCGAACCGACTCCGGGGAGTGCGCGGTGCGCTCGTGGTACTCGCGGGCGGCGGCGATGTCGCGGTTGTTCGAGATGACCTTACGTGAAGTGGTACGGGGGGCGGACGACCCCGCGCTCGGTGATGATCGCGGTGATCAGCTCGGCGGGCGTGACGTCGAAGGCGGGGTTGAACACCGGCGAGGCCGTGGGCGCGGTCTGGCGCCCGGCCACCCCGCGCACCTCCGCCGCGTCGCGCTCCTCGATCACGATGGAGTCGCCGGTCGGGATCGACGGGTCGATGGTCGAGCACGGCGCGGCGACGTAGAACGGGATGCGGTGGTGGCGCGCCAGCACCGCCACCGAGTACGTCCCGATCTTGTTGGCGGTGTCGCCGTTGGCCGCGATGCGATCCGCGCCGGTCACGACCAGGTCGACCTCGCCGCGCTTCATCACGAAGCCCGCCGCCACGTCGGAGATGAGCCGGTGCGGGATGCCCTCCTTGGCCAGCTCCCACGCGGTCAGCCGGGAGCCCTGCATGACCGGCCGCGTCTCGTCCACCCACACCAGCGCGAGCCGGCCGAGCTCGTGGGCGGCGCGGATCACCCCGACCGCGGTGCCGTAGCCCGCGGTGGCCAGCGCGCCCGCGTTGCAGTGGGTGAGCAGGCGCGCGTGCTCGGGCACGAGCGCGGCGCCGTGGGCGCCCATCGCGCGGTTGGCCGCGAGGTCCTCGGCCAGGATGGCCTGGGCCTCGACGAGCAGCCGGTCCCGCAGAGCGCCGACCGAGAGCTCGGGGCCCGCCTCGGCGGTGCGCCGCATCCGGTCGAGGGCCCAGAAGAGGTTGACCGCGGTGGGTCGCGTCGCGGCCAGGCCCTTGATCGCCTCCTCCAGGTCCGCGAGCAGCGTGGAGCGGTCGGTCGCCCGGCTGGCCCGCGCGGCGAGCACCACGCCGAACGCGGCGGCCACGCCGATCGCGGGGGCGCCGCGGACGACCAGGCTGCGGATGGCCTCCGCGACCTCGGGCCAGCTCCCGCAGGAACGCTCGACTTCCTCGGTGGGCAGGCGGGTCTGGTCGATCAGGGCCAGGCGGCCGTCCTCCCAGCGGACGGGCGTGATCACTTGGGGAAGAGGCGCGCGCGGACGTCGGATGGGGAGAGGCGCTCGACGCGGAAGAGCTTGTCGCGGGAGGTCGCGCCGCGCACCAGCGCGATCCGCGAGGCGGCGACGCCGAGCGCCTCGGCCAGCAGGTCGATCACCGCGCGATTGGCCTCACCGTCCGCGGGCGGCGCGGTCACCCGCACCCGCAGGGCGTCGCCCTGCCAGCCGACCATCTCGTTCCGCCGGGCCCGGGGCTGCACCCGGACGTGCAGCAGGGGCGCCGCGCTAGCCGTTGTCGCCCTGGTTGGCATCCGCCTCGAGGTCCTGGTCCAGCAGCCGCTGGTACATGTCGACGGTGGCCCGCAGCGATTCCGCGAGCTGGCGCCGGGTCCGCTTGAGCTGGCTGATCTGGGCCTGGATGGCGCCCTCGGCGGTGCGGGCGGCCTCGATGGTCTTCTCGCCCTGCATCTCCGCTTCCTTGATCAGGAGCTGGGCCTCGCGCCGGGCGTTGTCCTTCATCTCCTCGACCATGCGCTGGGTGGTCACCAGGGTCTCCTGCAGCATGCGCTCGCGCTGCTCGAGCCCGCGCGCGCGCTCCTCGGCCGCCTGCAGGTGCTCCTTCAGGAGCGTGTTCTCTTTCAGGAGCGCCTCGTAGTCGGCGGCGAGATCCTCGAGGAAGGTGTCCACCTCCTGGACGTCGAAGCCGCGGAACATCCGGACGGTGAACTGCTGCTGACGGATATCCATGGGCGTGATGCGCACGGCAACCTCCTCAGTACATCGCTCGGAGCAGGCCGGGGAGGATCACCCGCTCCACGAACTGGATGGCCAGGATGACGATCAACGGGGAGAAGTCGAGCCCTCCGGTCTTCCACGGCGGCAGGAGACGGCGCACCGGCCCGAGCACCGGCTCGGTGACCTGCCGCAGGAACATCACGACGGGATTGCGGGGGTCGGGACTGACCCACGTGATGAGGGCCGCCGCGATGATCACCCACGAGTAGAGCCCCAGCAGCCAGCCGAGGAAGTTGATGAGCTCCGGCACTAGCGTTTGCCTCCCAGCTCGCGCGAGCGCAGCGTCGCCCGCTCGACCGCGCCGATGAAGGTCCGCCGCACCCCGCCCTCCTCCAGCGCCGCGATGCCGGCGATGGTGGTCCCGCCCGGAGACGACACCATGTCCTTGAGCTGGCCCGGGTGCATCCCGGTCTCCAGGATGAGCCGCGCCGAGCCGAGGACGGTCTGCGCGGCCAGGATCATGGCGGTGGCGCGGTCGAGCCCCATCTTCACGCCGCCGTCGGCGAGCGACTCGATGACGATGGCCACGTAGGCGGGCCCCGAGCCGGAGAGCCCGGTCACCGCGTCGAGGGCGTCCTCGTCGAGCACCACCGCGCGTCCGACCGCGCCGAACAGCTCCTGCGCCAGCTCCAGATCGCCCGCCTCGAGGCCGTCGGCGCGCGCGATCGCGGTCACGCCCTCGAGCACCAGCGCGGGCGTGTTCGGCATCACCCGGATCAGGCGCGCGGGCTTGCCGAGCCCCTCGCGCAGCCTCGCCACCGGCACCCCCGCCGCCACCGAGATCAGGAGCCGGGTGCGGTCCACCGCGTCCGCGATCTCCTTCAGCACCGCGCCCATGATCTGCGGCTTGACGGCCAGGATGACCACGTCGGACTCGGCGACCAGGTCGCGGTTGGAGGTGGCCGCGCCGATGCCGTACTGGGCCGCGAGCTGCTGGAGCCGGTCGGCGCGCACGTCGGTCGCCGCGATCGCGGAGGCGGGCACGAGCCCGGTCTGGAGCAGGCCCTTGATGATGGCCTCGCCCATGTTCCCCGCGCCGAGGAAGCCAACCCGCTTGTCCTTGATGCTCACCCGGTCCGCTCCTGTCCGCGCGGGGCCCGCGCCCCGAAGATCGCGGTCCCCACCCGCACCATGGTCGCGCCTTCCTCGATGGCCACCTCGAAGTCGGCGCTCATGCCCATCGAGCAGTGCTCGAGGGCCAGCTCGTCACGCAGCTCGCGCAGGCGCCGGAAATAGGGCCGCGCCTGCTCCGGCTGCTCCGTCGCGGGCGGGATCGCCATGAGGCCGCGCACCCGCAGATTCGGCAGCCCCGCCACCATCTCGTGCAGCCGCTTCAGCTCGGCGGGGGCGACGCCGCCCTTCTGCGGCTCGTCCCCCAGGTTCACCTGGAGCAGCACGTCGAGCGGCCGCTCCGCGCCGTGCGCCCGCCGGGACAGCTCCTGCGCCAGGTCGAGCCGGTCCACCGAGTGGATCCAGTCGAACAGGCGGGCCGCGTCCCTCGCCTTGTTGGTCTGGAGCGACCCGATCAGGTGCCAGGGCACCGGGCGCCCGAGCGCCTCGATCTTCTCCTTCGCCTCCTGCACGCGGTTCTCCCCGAGAGCGGCAACGCCGGCGGCGATGGCCAGCCGTACCCGCTCGACTTCCATGGTCTTGGAGACCGCGATGAGCAGGACGTGGTCGGGGGAGCGACCGGCCCGCGCGCACGCCCGCGCGACGGCCTCCTGGACCCGCCCGAGGTTGGCGCGCATGTCCAGCATGAGTGGGGGCGATTCTAGCACGCCAGCCCTATCCGGGTAGCGCCGCGACCGTCACGAGGCGCCCGGCGCCGCGCTCGCGACGGTAGGAGAAGAGGAGGTCGGGCCGGCAGCCGGTGCAGAGCCCCAGCAGATCGATACCTTCCGGGGGCACACCCGCCGCGACCAGCTGGTCCACGTTGGCCCGCCACAGGTCGAGCATCCACTTGCCGGGGCCCTTGGGCGTCGCCCAGGGCTCCCACGCCCCCGGGAAGGCCCCCTCCAGGCGCTCGAGCACGGGAGCGTCCACCTCGTAGCAGCAGGGCCCGATGGAGGGGCCGATGGCCACCACCAGGTCGTCGGGCGCGCTGCCGGCCTCGGCCAGGGCCGCGACCGTGGCGCGGGCGACCGACCGCACGGTGCCGCGCCAGCCCGCGTGGACCGCGGCCAGCCGCCCAGCGCGCGGGTCATAGAGGACGATGGGCAGGCAGTCGGCGGTCGAGATGCAGAGCGGCAGCCCGGCCCGGCTGGTGGCCAGCGCGTCCCCGTGACCGGCGAAGCCCCCGCGCTCCACCTGGATCACCTCGGCCCCGTGCACCTGGCGCGCGAAGGCGGGCTCGCCCACCAGCCCGCGGGTGGCCAGGAGCGGGCGCGACTCGGGCCCGAGTGGAGGGCGAGATTCGGTGGACCGCGCGATGCCGGGACAGTGCCGCGTCGTGAACAGGTGGGGCAGCCCGTGCCGCTCGAGGAGCCGGGAGGTGACGAAGTGCGGGAGAGCGTCGGGCTCGCGCGGGGCGCGGGAACTCACCCGGCTATTCTCTCACGCCTCTTCCGGAGGCGGACATCCCGACCCACCCTCTCCCCCGTCGAGGGGGAGAGGGTGGGGTGGTGAGGACTAGTCGGCCTGCCGCCGCAGGAAGGCCGGAACGTCCAGGTCCTCCTCGGCCTGCTCCTCCCCTTCCGCGCGCAGGTCCGCGATCCGTCGCCGCCAGTCCTTGCTCGGCGCGGTGCTCCGCGGTCCGGAGGGAATCGGGACCACCTTGGGACCGGGCAGCGAGGTCTCCTTGCGCTCGGTGAAGCCGGTGGCGATGACGGTGATGCGCACCTCGTCGGCCAGACTCTCGTCGAGCACCGCCCCGAAGATGATGTTGGCCTCCTCGTGCGCGGCCTCCTGCACGATGCGGGCGGCCTCCTCGACCTCATGGATCGACAGATCGAGGCCGCCGGTGAAGTTGATCAGGATGCCGCGCGCGCCCTCGATCGAGGTCTCGTCGAGCAGCGGGCTCGCCACCGCCTTCTGGGCCGCGTCGAGCGCGCGGTGCTCGCCCTTGCCGGTGCCGGTGCCCATGAGGGCCATGCCCATGCCGGACATGATGGTGCGCACGTCGGCGAAGTCGAGGTTGATCAGGCCGGGGACCAGGATCAGGTCCGAGATGCCCTGCACCGCCTGCAGCAGCACGGTGTCCGCGACCTTGAAGGCCTCCAGCAGCGGCGTGCCGCGATCCACCACCGCGAGCAGTCGCTGGTTGGGGATCGCGATCAGGGTATCGACCACCGCGCGCAGCTCGGCCATGCCGGCCTCGGCCTGGAGCGCGCGCTTGCGGCCCTCGAAGGCGAACGGCTTGGTGACCACCGCCACCGTGAGGATGCCCAGCTCCTTGGCCACCGACGCCACGATCGGCGCGGAGCCGGTGCCGGTGCCGCCGCCCAGGCCCGCGGTCACGAACACCATGTCCGCGCCTTCCAGCACCTTCTTGATCTCCTCCCGGTCCTCCAGCGCCGCGTTCTTGCCGACCTCGGGATCGGAGCCCGCGCCGAGGCCGCCGGTGAGCCGGCTGCCGAGCTGGAGCTTCACCGGCGCGGGCGACGAGCGGAGGGCCTGCAAGTCGGTGTTCCCCACGATGAAGTCGACGCCGGTGAACGAGGCCGCCATCATCCGGTTGACCGCGTTGGAGCCGCCTCCGCCGAGGCCGATCACCTTGATCTTCGCCGCCTCGCGCTCCTCTTCCAGCTCGAACACCGGCCGCCGCCCCTGAGTGTGCTCCATCGACTCCTCCTTAGATTGTCCCCGTGGGGATCGAGCCTGTGGTTGCCGCGTCCGGACGGGCGGCGTGGTGGTGAACATCTCCGCCTGTCCGGCGGCGCGCGGGGGCTTGCCCTCGCCGCCTCTCCTAGAAGAGTTCCGCAAACCAGTCCCGCAGCCGCCGGCCGGTGCGCCCGACCAGCGTGCCGTCCTCCATCTCGCTCGCTCCGGCCCCGGCGCCGTGACCGCGCGCTCCGTAGAGGGCCAGCCCCACCGCGGTGGCGTGGATGGGGCTCTGCACCACGTCGGCCAGCCCGGAGAGCCCGGCGGGCACCCCGCGGCGCACCGGCATGTCGAACACCTGCTCGGCGAGCTCGGGCACCCCGTGCATGATCGAGCTGCCCCCGGTGACCACCACCCCGCCCGCGGCCACGTCGTTGAGCCCGGCGCGCACCAGATCGCGGGCGACCAGGGTGAAGATCTCCTCGACGCGCGGCTGGATGATCTCGGACAGGATCTGCCGCGAGAGCTGCCGCGCCTTGCGCCCGCCCACGCTCGGCACGTCCACCACCTCGTCCTCGCGCACCAGGGCGGTGAGGGCGCAGCCGTGGCGCTTCTTGAGCTCCTCCGCGTCCGCGGTCGGCGTCCGCAGGCCCACCGCGATGTCGTTGGAGATGTGGTCGCCGCCGAGCGGCAGGCTACCGGTGTGCCAGACCGCCCCGTCGCGGAAGAGGGCCACGTCGGTGGTGCCGCCGCCGAGGTCGATGAGCAGGATGCCCAGCTCCTTCTCCTCGGTGGAGATGACCGCCTCCGCGGAGGCGAGCGGCTCCAGCACCAGGTCCTGCACCTGCAGGCCCGCGCGGTTGACGCTGCGGACCACGTTGCGCACCGAGGTGGTGGCTCCGGTGACGAGGTGCACCTCGACCTCGAGGCGCACTCCCGACATGCCGAGCGGCTCCTTCACCCCGTCCTGGTCGTCGACCAGGAAGGTCTGGGGCAGCACGTGGATGATCTCGCGGTCCTGGGGCAGGTTCACCGCCCGGGCCGCGTCGAGCGCGCGGTCGATGTCGGCCTGGCTCACCTCGCGGTGCTTGCCCGAGACCGCCACCACCCCGCGGCTGTTGATGCCCCGGATGTGGCCGCCCGCGACCCCCGCGATCACCGACCCGATCTCGACCCCCGCCATCTCCTCGGCCTCGGCCACCGCGTGCTTGATCGACTCCACCGTCGAGTCGATGTTGACCACCACGCCCTTGCGCAGGCCGCGGGACGGGCTCGTCCCCACGCCGACGATATCGAGGTTGCCGACCGGCGACCAGTCGGCGATGACGCAGCAGATCTTGGTCGTGCCCACGTCCAGCCCGGCGATGACCTGCCGCACTCGGGATCTGGCCATTGCCCTCCTCACCTCGTCACGGTCTTGAGGACCACCTGGTCGCGGAATCTCAGATCTATCGTGCCCACCGCCTCGCCGCCCGACCGCACCTGGGCGAGCACGCCCTGCAGTCGGCCCAGGCGCGCTTCCCAGTCGTCGGCGCCCAGGCGGACCTCGATGCCGTCCACCGTGTAGAGCACCGGGCCGTCCGGCCGGCTCACGTCGATCTCGGAGATCTGCTGGAGCAGCGTGGTCTCCGAGCGCAGCAGCACCCGGAGCAGGGAGATGCCGGCCGCGACCCGCGCCGAGGGCCCGCCGTCGGCGGACAGATCGGCGGGGGCGAGCCCGGTGATGACCGGAGCCTTGGGCGCCACCGCGCGCGTCTCCGCGCCCAGGTTCACCCCCTGCTCGTCGATCCAGTGCAGCCGGCCCGCGTGGGCCAGCGTGAACGGCCGCCGCTCCTCCACCGCGAGCGTCACCTGGTTCGGGAAGCGCCGCACCATCTCGGCGCGCCGGATCAGCGGGAGGGCCTCCAGGCGCGCGACCACCGTCCCGCGGTCGAGCCGGAAGAGGTTGGTGCCGGGACCGATGCCGGAGGCGGCCACCACCTCCTCCGGGCGCAGCCGGCTCGCCCCGGTGACCGCGACCTCGGTGACCGTGAAGCGCGGCGAGGTGAGCGCCCACAACGCGCCGAGCCCGCCCGCGCCGAGCACCGCGAGCGCGATCCCGATGGGCACCGCCCGCGTGGTGACCCAGCGCACCCGGCGGGTCACCCGCCGGGCCATGCGGGCGCGGGAGACGCGCTGGCGCTCCATCGCGGGGCCGCGCTCGGCCAGGTCCGCGAGCCGGCCGCGCCCCGCGCGCGGGGTGATGACCGCGCTGGGTGTTCTCAAATCTCTCCCATGGTCTTCATCTCGGGCTCGAGGGTGATGCCGAAGTGATTGCGCACCCGGTCGAGGGTGAGCTGCATGAGGGCCTTGATGTCGGTCGCGGCGGCCCCGCCGCGGTTGACGATGAAGTTGGCGTGCTTGGCCGAGATCTCGGCGCCGTTCAGCCGCTTGCCCTTGAGCCCGACCTTCTCGATGAGGCGCGACGCGGTCTCGCCCTGCGGGTTCTTCCACACCCAGCCCGCCGAGGCCAGCGCGAGCGGCTGGGTCGCCTTCTTCTGCTTGAGCCGCTGCTTGATGTCCTTCTGGATCTCGGCGAAGGGCCGCCGGTGCAGCTGCAGGCGCGCCCCGATGAGGACCGAGCCCTGCGGCGCGGCGAACATCCGGTAGCTGAACGAGCCGGCCCCCGGCTTGAACTCCCCGAGGGTGCCGTCGGGGTGCAGGAAGTAGACCGCGGAGATGAAGTCCGCGATGCCACCGTCGGGCGTGCCCGCGTTCATCGCCACCGCCCCGCCCACCGTGGCCGGTACCCCGACCAGGCACTCGATGCCGCCCAGGTTGAGCGCGGCCGCCTCGCGGATCAGGGCCGAGAGGCTCACCCCCGCGCCGGCCACCGCCTCCTCGCCGTTGAACTCGGCGCGGCCGAGGCAGCCCTCGAGCTTGAGCACCACGCCGCGCACACCGCGGTCGCTGACCAGCAGGTTGTTGCCGCCGCCGATGACGTCGATCGAGAGCTGCTCCCGCTCGGCGAAGGACAGCGCGAAGCGGATGTCTTCCACGTCCTGGGGGACGATGAAGATGTCCGCGGGACCTCCAATACGCAAGGAGGTGTGGAAGCTGAGCGGCTCCTTGAATCGGACCTCGCCCCGGATCTCTCCCAGCATGCGTTTATCTCCCTTTGGACGACGTGTCGGGACCGTCGCCGAGCCGCTGGAGCAGTTCCCCGCCCAGCTGGCCCACGTCGCCGGCCCCGAGAGTGAGCACGAGATCACCCGCTCTGGTGGATTCGCACAGGTAGTCGATGATGGCCGCCCGGTCGCTGCCGAGATAGAGCACCTCCCGGTGCCCGTGGGCCGCGATGCCGTCGGCCAGGTCGCGGGCGTGCACGCCGGGAATCGGCGCCTCCCCCGCGGCGTAGATGTCCATGACGATGAGGACGTCGGACTGGTAGAACGCGGTCAGGAAATCGTCCCGCAGGTGCTGCGTCCGCGAGTAGCGGTGTGGCTGGAACACCGTGATCACGCGCCGGTCGAACCCCGCCTTGGCGGCGGCGAGGGTCGCGCGGATCTCGACGGGGTGATGGCCGTAGTCGTCGACGACGAGCACGTCGCGGGCGGTGCCCCGGATCTGGAAGCGCCGCTGCACGCCCGCGAAGCCGGCCAGGGCGGTCTGGATCTTCGGAAACGGCATCTCGAGGTCGAGCGCGACCGCGGTGGCGGCCAGCGCGTTGAGCACGTTGTGGCGGCCCGGAATCTGCAGATTCATCGTCCCGAGGGAGACCCCGCGGTGCACCACCTCGCAGGTCGAGCGCATCTCCGCGAACTGCAGCCGCCGCGCGGTGACGTCGGCGCCCGCCTCCAGGCCGTAGGTCACCACCCGCTTGTCCATCATCTTCGGGATCATTCGCTGCAGGTTGAGGTCGTCGAGACAGACCACCGCGCAGCCGTAGAACGGCACCTTGTTCACGAAGGCGAGGAACGCGGCCACGATCGCGTCGAGGTCCGGGTAGTGGTCGAGGTGCTCGGCGTCCACCGTGGTCACCACCGCGATGGTGGGGGTGAGCTTGAGGAAGGAGCCGTCGGACTCGTCGGCCTCCGCGACCAGGAACTCGCCCTGGCCGAGACGGGCGTTGGTGCCGAGCCCGTGCACGCGGCCGCCGACCACCACGGTGGGATCGAAGCCGCCCGTCGCCAGCACCGCGGCCACCATCGAGGTGGTGGTGGTCTTGCCGTGGGTGCCCGCGATCGCGATGCCGTACTTGAGCCGCATCAGCTCCGCGAGCATCTCGGCCCGCGCGATGACCGGGATGCCGCGCTGACGCGCGGCCGCTACTTCCACGTTGTCGCGCGCCACCGCCGAGGAGGAGACCACCACGTGCGCCCCCTCGACCTGCGCCGCCGCGTGCCCCACGTAGACCTTGGCTCCCAGCCGCTCGAGCCGCTCCACCGTCTCGCTGCGCCGGGCGTCGGAGCCGGTGACCCGGTAGCCGAGCGTGAGCAGGACCTCGGCGATGCCGCTCATGCCGACGCCGCCGATGCCCACGAAGTGGATGTGCTGGTACTTCTTGAACACTAGGCCGCTCTCCCGTGCTGCGAGATGTTCAGCAGCACGCCCGCCGAGAACATGGTCATCAGCAGCGCGGAGCCCCCGAAGGAGATGAACGGCAGCGGCAGCCCCTTGGTGGGCAGCGTCCCGGTCACCACGCCCAGGTTCACGATGGTCTGGGTCGCGAGCATGATGGTGAGCCCGAGCCCCAGGAAGGCTCCGAAGGGGTCGGGCGCGTGCAGGCCGATGCGCAGGCCGCGCCAGATGAGCAGGGCGAAGAGGGCCACGATGACGGTGGCTCCGAGCAGGCCCAGCTCCTCGCCGATGATCGCGAAGATGAAGTCGGTGTAGGGCTCCGGCAGGTAGAAGAGCTTCTGCTTGGAGTCGCCGAGCCCGACCCCGAGCCAGCCGCCCGAGCCCAGCGCGAGGAACGACTGGATGATCTGGAAGCCGCTGCCCTGGGGATCGTCCCACGGGTTCATGAACGCGACCATCCGCCGCCACCGGTAGGGCTTGAGCGCGATCAGGGCGATCACCACCGGCAGCGCCGCGCCCGCGATGAGGGCCATGTGCTGCACGCGCGCGCCGGCCAGGTAGGCGAGGACCAGGGTCAGGATCACCAGGGCCAGGCTGTTGCCCAGGTCGGGCTGGAGCAGCGTCAGCGCGGCCATGCCGCCCGCCACCAGCAGGACCGGCAGCAGGCCCTCGGTGAAGCGCGCGACGACCTCCTGCCGCCGGGTCAGGAACGAGGCCAGGTAGAGCACGAGCGCGAACTTGGCCAGCTCCACCGGCTGGAAGGACGCCGGGCCCAGGTGGAACCAGCGCCGGGTGCCGTTGATCGACTGGCCGAACGGCGGCACCAGCACCAGCACCAGCAGCACGAAGGAGACGACCAGGAGGGGCATCACGACCCGCTCCAGGTTCCGGTAGTCGAGCAGCATGCCGCCCCAGAGGCAGCCGAGCCCCAGCACCGCCCAGAAGAGCTGCTTCTTCAGGAAGAAGAACGGGTCGTGGAAGCGGTCGGCCGCCACGATCGCGCTCGCCGAGTAGACCATCACCACGCCCACACACACGAGGGCCACCACCACTCCGAAGAGGGGCAGATCGGGCGTGAGCTTGCGGGGCATCAGCCGAGCAGCGCCCGCACCACGGCCTTGAAGACGTCGCCGCGGTGCTCGTAGTTGCGGAACATGTCGAACGAGGCGCACGCGGGCGACAGCAGCACCACGTCGCCCACCCGCGCCGCCTCCCGGGCGCGCCGCACCGCGTCCTCCATCGACTCCGCGTCCTCGCCGGGGACGCCGGCCGGCTCGAGCGCGGCCCGGATCTGGGGCCCGTCCTGGCCGATGAGGATCGCCCGCCGCACCCGCCCGCGGGCCGCCGCCGCGAGCGGGCCGAAGTCCTGCCCCTTGCCCTTGCCGCCCGCGATGAGCACGATCGGCTCGGTGAAGCTCTCGAGGGCCTTGACGGTGGAGTCGACGTTGGTGCCCTTGGAGTCGTTGTAGTAGACGACGCCGCGATCGTCGTGCACGCGCTCGATGCGGTGGGCGACCCCGCGGAACGCCGCGATGCCGCGCCGGATCGCGGCGGGGGCCATCCCGGTCCACAGCGCGCACGCGGTGGCCGCGAGCACGTTCTCCACGTTGTGCTGGCCGCGCAGGGTGATCGCGGTCACCGGGCAGATCCGCTCGGTGCTGCCGTTGAGCTTGGCCACGATCCAGCCGTCGTAGATGAACACCCCGTGGGGCAGCGTGCTCAGCCGGCTGAACCAGATCACCCGTCCCCGCGCCCGCCCCGCGAGGCCGGCGGTGACCGGGTCGTCCGCGTTCAGCACCGCGCAGTCGGTCGCGGTCTGGTTGGCGAAGATCCGCGCCTTGGCGTCCACGTAGCGCTCGAACGTCCCGTGCCGGTCCAGGTGGTCCGGGGTCACGTTCAGGACCACCGCCACCCGCGGACGGAAGCGGTCGGTGCTGTCGAGCTGGAAGCTGGACGTCTCGGCCACCACGATCCCGTCGCCCGGGAACTCGAGCGCGTGCTCCGCGAGCGGGGTGCCGATGTTGCCGCCCACCATCACCGGCCGCACCTGGGTGCGCAGCAGCTCGCCGGTGAGCGCGGTGGTGGTGGTCTTGCCGTTGGTGCCGGTGATCGCGATGCAGTCGGCTTCCATCACCCGCCAGGCCAGCTCGAGCTCGCCGATGATCGGCACCCCGCGTCCGCGGACCGCGGCGAGGGCGGGCAGCTCGAGCGGCACGCCCGGGCTCACCACCACCAGCTCCGCCCCCAGGAACGCGGCCTCGGGATGGCCGCCGGTCCAGAGGGCGCAGCCCTCGCGCTCCAGCACGCGCGCCTCGGTGGCGAGGCTCTCCAGCGAACCCGAGTCGGAGGCCAGCACCCGCGCTCCGACCCGGCGCAGCAACCGCGCCGCGGCCACCCCGCTCTTGGCGAGGCCCACCACCGCCACCGTCTTGCCCGCGAGCGACTCGCGGTACGGCACGCCGCGCGTCCCGTCGCCGCTCACGAAGATCCCCACCTGGTACGCGGCGTCGCGCCGCAGTGTCGCCAGAATCGCCATGTCATGTCACCCTAGCGGAGCTTGAGAGTGGTGAGGGCCAGGAGCGCCAACATGATGGACACGATCCAGAACCGCACGATGATCTTGGGCTCCGCCCATCCCTTGATCTCGTAGTGGTGGTGTAGCGGCGCCATTCGAAAGACCCGTCGTCCGGTCAGCTTGAAGGAGGCGACCTGGATGATGACCGAGGCCGCCTCCACCACGTAGATGCCGCCGATGAGCGGCAGCAGGAGCTCCGACTTGGTGACCACCGCGAGGGTGCCGAGCGAGCCGCCGAGCGACAGCGAGCCCACGTCGCCCATGAAGACCTGGGCCGGGTAGCTGTTGAACCAGAGGAAGCCGAGCGCGGCGCCCACCAGCGCCCCGCAGAAGATCGTCAGCTCGCCGGTGCCCTTGACGTTCAGGATGCGCAGGTACTCGGCGGCCCGGAAGTTGCCGGTGAGGTACGCGATCACCGCGAAGGCCCCGCCCGCGGTCACGATCGGCCCGATGGCGAGCCCATCCAGCCCGTCGGTCAGGTTCACCGCGTTGGACGAGCCCACGATGACCAGGATCGCGAACGGGATCCAGAGCCAGCCGAAGGTGAGCAGCCAGCCCTTGAAGAACGGGATCACGACGCTGGTGGTGAAGCCGTCGGGCGGCCAGACGTAGAGCCACGCCATCAGCACGCCCACCAGCAGGATCTGGGCCCCGAACTTCTCGCGCGCCGAGATGCCCTTGCGGGTCTTGAGCTTCTTCCAGTCGTCCTTGAGCCCGATCAGCCCGAGCCCCGCGGTGGCCAGCACCAGCACCCAGATGTAGCGGTTGCGCAGGTTGGCCCACAGCAGCGTCGAGACCAGGATCGCCACCAGGATGCCGATGCCCCCCATGGTCGGCGTCCCGGCCTTCGTCTTCTGGTGCCGCTCCGGGGTGTCCTCCCGGATCGACGAGCCCCCGTGCTGCATCTCGCGCAGCCGGGTGATCAGCCACGGTCCCAGGATGAACGAGATCACCAGGGCGGTGACCGTCGCCATCGCGGTCCGGAAGGTGATGTACCGGAACACGTTGAAGGCGGTGTGGTACTTGGCGAGCGGCACCAGCAGCTCGTAGAGCATCAGCCATCTTCTCCTCCGAAGCGGGCCACGAGCGCGTCCACCACGCGCTCCATGCGCATGCCCCGGGAGCCCTTGACGAGCACCGCGTCGCCCGGCGCCAGCCGCTTGAGCAGCAGCGCCACCGCATCCTCGAACGTGGTCACGTGATGGCTCTCCGCGAGCCCGGCCTCGCGCGCCGCCTCCACCGCCACCCGCGCCCAGCGGCCCATCCCGAGGAACTCCGCCGCGCCGGAGGCGGCCACCGCCCGGCCCATCTCGCGGTGCGCGGCCTCGCTGATCTCGCCCAGCTCGAGCATGTCGCCCAGCACCACCACGCGCCGATGCACGTCCGGCGGGCCGGCGAGGGTCTCGAGCGCGGCGGCCACCGAGCCGGGATTGGCGTTGTAGGTGTCGTCGAGGATGCGGAGCCGGCCCGCCGGACGCCACACGCAGCGCCCCTTGGCCGGCCGCGCCGCCTCCAGGCCCCGCGCGATCTGCTCGAGCGAGAGGCCGAGGGCCAGCCCGACCCCCGCCGCCGCGAGCGCGTTGGTGACGTTGTGGCGGCCCGCGAAGTGGAGGCGCACCGGGCGCTGCGCGGTGCCGATCGCGAGGGTGAAGCGGAGCCCGTCGCCCGCGTCGGAGGCCGGGCCCGCCGCGTGGACGTCGGCGCCGGGGCGCGTGCTGTAGTAGAGCACCCGCGCGCGGCTGCCGTCGCGCATCGCGAGCACTCGGGGATCGTCCGCGTTGAGCACCACCGTGCCGTCGGGCGGGATCGCGCGGACGAGCGCGCTCTTCTCGGTGGCCACCCCGTCGAGGTCGCGGAAGGCCTCGGTGTGGGCGCCCTGCACCACCGTGACCACGCCGACGGTGGGCCGGCAGATCGCGGCGAGCGACTCGATCTCGCCCGGGGTGTTGGCGCCCAGCTCGAGCGCGAGGGCCCGGTGCTCGGGGCCGAGGCGGAGCAGGGTGAGCGGCAGCCCCCACTGGTTGTTGAAGCTGCCCTCGGGCTTGAGCACCGGCCCGAGCGCTTGCAGCACCGAGGCCATCATCTCCTTGGTGGTGGTCTTGCCGTTGGAGCCGGTAACGGCCGCGACCGGGACGGTGAAGCGCGCCCGGTGATAGGCGCCGAGCCGACCGAGCGCGCGGGTGGTGTCGTCCACCAGGATCGTCGGCACCGACGGCGGCAGGTCGTCGGGCAGATTGTGGACGACCAGGCACGAGGCCCCGCGCGCGCCCGCGTCCCGCAGGAAGCCGTGGCCGTCGCGATTGGGCCCCTGGATCGCGAAGAAGGCCTCCCCGATGGCCAGGTTGCGGCTGTCGATGCTGACCCCGGTCACCGCCACCCCGAGGTCGCCCGCCACCAGCGCGCCCTGCGTGCCCCGGACCACGTCCTCGACGCTCAGGCCCGCCACGCGCGCCCTCCCGTTCCCCCGCGCTCGACCAGCGCGGTCCGGGCCACCTCGCGGTCGTCGAACGGCAGCACCTCCGACCCCACGATCTGGTAGGTCTCGTGGCCCTTGCCCGCGATGACCACCACGTCGCCCGCGCGCGCCCAGCCGACCGCTCCCTGGATGGCCCGCCGCCGGTCTGCGATGGACTCGTGGCGGCCCGCCGCGCTCGCGGGGATGCCGGTCTCGATCTCGGCCAGGATCGCCTCCGGCCGCTCGCTGCGCGGGTTGTCGGAGGTGACCCAGGCCCGGTCGGCGAGCCGCGCGGCGATGCCGCCCATGATCGGGCGCTTGCCGCGGTCGCGGTCGCCTCCGCAGCCGAACACCACGCCGAGCCGCGCGCCGGGCGTGAGCAGCTTGCGCGCGGTGGCCAGCACGTTCTCGAGCGCGTCCGGGGTGTGGGCGTAGTCCACGACGACCAGGAACGGCTGGCCGGCCTCCACTCGCTCGAAGCGGCCCCGGACGGTCGCGACCCCGGAGAGGATGCGCCCGATCTGCGCGGGCTCCATCTCGAGGGCCAGCCCGACGCCCACCGCCCCGAGGAGGTTCACCACGTTGTGCTCGCCCACCAGCGCGGAGGTGATCTCGATCGCGCCGCCGGGTGCGGCGATCTCGAGCGTGATGCCGTCCATGCCCGACTCCCAGCGGCGCGGACGGAGCTCGGCGGGCGCGCGGAGGCCGAAGGAGAGGATCCGCACGTCCGGATCGGCCGCGGCGGCGCGGACCATGGCCGCGCCCGCCGGATCGTCGACGTTCACCACCGCGGCGCGACGCGGCTTGCGCCCCCGCGCGAGCAGGCCGAACAGCCGCGCCTTCGCGTCGCGGTACGCCTCGAGCGTCTTGTGGAAGTCGAGATGGTCCTGGGTGAGGTTGGTGAAGACGGCCACGTCGAACTCGATCCCGTCGACGCGCGAGAGGGAGAGCGCGTGGGAGGACACCTCCATCGCCGCGCCACCCACCCCCGCCTCCACCATGCGCGCCAGAAGGGCCTGCAGCTCGAGCGCCTCGGGCGTGGTCTGGCTCGCGGCCTCGGCCTGGTCCCCCACCCGGTACTGGATGGTCCCGATCACGCCGGTGGGCCGGCCGCCCGCGCCGAGGAGCGCCTCGACCAGCAGCGACGTGGTGGTCTTGCCGTTGGTGCCGGTGATGCCGATCACGGTGAGGCGCCGCGACGGATGCCCGTGATAGGCGTCCGCGAGCCGCGCCAGGGCTTCGCGCGAGGACGGCACCAGGACCCGGGCCGCCGCGCTGCCCGGCAGAGGATCCGCGCCCTCGGCCACCACCACCGCGGCGCCGCGGCCGAGCGCGTCGGCGGCGAAGCGCCGGCCGTCCTGCTTGAAGCCGGGGATCGCCACGAAGAGCTCGCCCGCCGCGACCTTCCGCGAGTCGTACGCGAGACCGGTCACCCGGGTGGGCAGCGAGCCCAGCACCGTCTTGTCCGGCAACGCGTCGAGGAGCGTGGTGGTCGGCATCACTGCTGGAGGCTCACCGCGACGGCGGCGCTCGGCCGTCCGGCCGTGGGCGCGAGATGCAGCCGGCAGACCGTGCCGGGCGGCAGCGGGGCGCCCGGCAGCGGGAGCTGGCTCGTCACCACGCCGCGGCCGGTGATCTCGAGGCGGACGCCGAGCGGAGCCAGGGTCTCCATGGCCTGCCGGAGCGACAGGCCGCCGAGTCGCGGCATCATTCCGTCTATCTGCGCCGGCGCGGGGACGGCGTCCGCGGCGCCGGCCGGCACCGCGACCGCGTCGAGCGCGGGACCTTCCGCGGCCACGCCGGCCCGCGGACGCTCCGGGGTAACGCGGGCGAGCTCTCCCCGTACGATCGGCACCGGGCTCGAGTCGCGCGGGGCCACGTTGAGATAGCGCAGGGCCTCGCGGCCGATCGCGGCGAAGATGGGCGCCGCCGCCTCGCTGCCCCACTTCTCGTTCTTGGGCTCGTCGAGGAGCACGATCATGGCCAGGCGCGGATCGTCGGCGGGCGCGAAGCCCACGAACGAGAGCACGCCGGGAGCGCGCGAGTAGCGCCGGGTGGCGGGGTCCATCTTCTGGGCGGTGCCGGTCTTGCCCGCCACGTCGTAGCCGGGGATGGCCGCGTTGTGGCCGGTGCCGTTGCGCACCACGTTCACCATCATCTCGGTGAGGGTGCGCGCGGTCTCCGGGCTGATCACCTGGCGCACCGGGACGGGCTCGAACGAGCGGATCTCCCGTCCCTGCGCGTCGAGCACCGCGCGGATGATCTGCGGCTGCATGAGGCGCCCGCCGTTGGCCACCGCGGAGAAGGCGGTCACCATCTGCACCGCGGTCACCGAGATCTCCTGCCCGATCGACATGGTGGCGAGCGAGAGCCCCGACCACTGGCCGGGCGGGCGGAGCTGGCCGCGGCTCTCCCCGGGCAGCCCCAGGTTGGTCGGGGCCCCGAAGCCGAAGGCGGTGATGTACTTGTAGTAGCGCTCCTTGCCCAGCATCATCCCGACCTTGATCGAGCCCACGTTGGAGGAGTTCTGGAGCACCTCGGCGAAGGTGAGCCAGCCGTACTTCTTCCAGTCGTGGATCGTCGCGTTCGCGACCGTGATCGCGCCGTTCTCACCGTAGACCCGATCGGTGGGCCGCACCACGCCCTCCTCGAGCGCGGAGGCGGCCATGATCACCTTGAAGGTGGAGCCCGGCTCGAAGGGATCGGTGACCGCGCGGGCGCGCCGGTCGTCGTCGCTCGCCCCGCCGAACGCGTTCGGATTGTAGGTCGGGCGGATCGCCATCGCGAGGATCTCGCCGGTGCGCGGATCCATCGCCACCGCCATCGCCGACTTGGCCCGGGTACGCCGCCACGCCGCGTCGACTTCCTTCTCGGCGAGATACTGGATGGTCGCGTCGATCGTGAGCATGATGCCCTGCCCCGCGACCGACGGCTTGAGCACGATGGGCGCGCCGGTGACCTCGCGCCCGAGCGCGTCGCGCTCCACCACCGCGCGCCCCTCGACGCCGGCCAGGTGCGCGTCCCACGCCTGCTCGATCCCGGCGAGCCCCTTGCCCTCGGCGCCCTCGAAGCCGACGAGCTGCGCGGCCAGCTCGCGGTTCGGGTAGAGCCGCAGGCTGTCCTCCACGAGGGCGAGCGAGGGATCCTTGAGATCGCGCACCGCGCGCGCCACGTCCGGGGTGAGCCGCCGCCGCACCGGGGCGAACTTCTTGGCCACCGTGAGCCGCCGGATCAGGTCGCGCGCCGGCTCGCCCAGGATCGGGGCCAGGCGGGCCGCGAGCCGCGGGGCGTCCTCGACCTTGGCCGGCGTGACGTAGAGGGTGTCGGCGCGGGAGGAGACCGCGAGGGCCTGCCCGGTGCGGTCCAGGATCGGCCCGCGCTTGGGCCGGAGCGGCACCGTCTTGGCGTGCTGGTTCTCGGCGAGCCGCGAGTACTCGTCGTGCTTGAGGATCTGGAGATAGGCCAGCCGGCCGAGCAGGACGACGAAGGCACAGGCCAGGCACGCCGCGAAGATCAGCGTCCGGCTTCGGAGGCCCTCGGCCCGCAGCTCGGTCATGGAGTCACGCTAGTGGACCCCGCCGCTGCCGGATACTTCGCCGGCCAGCTCCGCGCGCCGGTCGAGCGCGGCGGCGGCGCCGCCGCCGCCCGGGACGAACTCGCGGGCCAGGCGCACCTGGTCGCGGCCCGGGGCGACCATGCCGAGCTCGCCGCGCGCCTTGCCCTCGATGCGGGAGAGCGACTTCAGCGTGGCCATCTCGACCCGGAGCCGCCGGTTGGTCTCCTCCAGCTCGGCGCGCCCCTGCCGGAGCGCGTCGAGCCGGTAGGACAGGCGCACCTGCTGCACCCGGAGCCCCACCACTCCCAGCACCAGGACCACCGCGAGCCCGGCCCCCACCACCGCGGTGGCCATGGAGCGGAGCCGGCGCCGATCGCTGACCCGGTGACGCCGGACCGCCTCCGGCTGGCGGGCGCGATGCTGGTGACCCCAATGCGACTGCGGTGCGCGTGACGTGCCGACCCGACTGCTCATGCTGCCTCCTGCCGCGCGAGCACGCGCAGCTTGGCGCTGCGGGCGCGCGGGTTGAACGCCATCTCCTCGCGGCCCGCGGTCACCGGAGTAGGCTCGAGCTCGACGAAGCCCCGGCCCGCCAGTGAGCGGAACGCGCGCTTGACCACCCGGTCCTCACCGGAGTGGAAGGAGATGACGCCGAGCCGACCGCCGGCCTCGAGGAGCGCGGCCGCTTGCGGCAGCGCCTCGGCGAGGGCGCCGGGCTCGTCGTTGACGGCCATCCTCACCGCCTGGAAGGTGCGGGTGGCCACGTGGGTGCGCTTGGACCAGGCCGCGCGCGGGACCGCGCGCTTCACCACCGAGACCAGGTCGGCGGCGGTGCAGAGCGGCGCGCGCCGCCGCTGCTCGACGAGCACGCGCGCGATGCGCCGCGCGTGCCGCTCCTCTCCCAGCTCCAGCAGAAGGCTCGCGATCTCCTCCGCGGAGAGGCGCCCGAGCAGCTCCGCCGCGGTCGCCCCCTCGCGGGGATCGAAGCGCATGTCGAGCGGCTCCTCGCCCTGGAAGGAGAACCCGCGGCCCGACTCGTCGAGCTGGTAGGACGAGAGCCCGAGGTCGAGGAGCACCGCGGCGGCCCGCTCGATGCCGGCGCCGATGGCGAGCGCGCCGAGGTGGCGGAAGCTGCCGTGACGGAGCACCACCCGCGCCCCGAAGCGCGCGAGCCGCTGCGCCGCGCGCGCGAGGGCCTCGGGATCGCGGTCGATGCCGAGCAGGCGGGTGTCGCCGCCCGCGGTCTCGAGCAGCTGCTCGGCGTGTCCCCCCATGCCGATCGTCCCGTCCACCACCCAGCCTCCGCGGCGGGGGCGCAGGAGGAAGGTCACTTCGTCGCTCAGGACTGGTACGTGAGCGTGTTCGGGCTCGCTCCGGCTGACACCGGACGCTTCTCTGTTGAATCCGCTCGGCTCCACCCGCGAGATGTCGCCACCGGAAGCTTCTCTTTCAAATGCGCTCGCCTCGCCTTCGGCTGCAGCTCGCAAATCAAACGCCTTTCTGCGCGAGGCGCTCGCGCAGGTCGTCGAGCGGGCCGGCCTGCTCGCGCTGGTAGATCGCCCAGCGATCGTCGTCCCAGATCTCGAAGTGATCCATCATCCCGATGATCACCACGTTCTTCGAGAGGCCACCGCGCTCGCGATAGTCCTGCAGGATCTGGATGCGCCCGTGCGGATCGAGCACCACGTCGAGGCCGGCCGAGAGATACACGTGCTGGAAGCGACGGCGATCCGGATCGAGCTTGGCGAGCCCGTTCACGCGATCCTCGAGCTCGCGCCACTTGTCCTCGGGGTACACGTCGAGCGCGGTGCCGTTGGGCGCCATCACGAGCCGATCACTGCCGGCCTCGCGCAGCACCTCGCGGAACTTCGCCGGGATGCTGAGTCGCCCTTTCGGGTCGATCGTATGCCTGAAATGTCCCCGAAACACTGTCTCCCCCGCCGGGGCGCCAAATCGCCCTCGGACCGGTCCTGAATGGCACTTCATGGGATTTCAACCCACTTCGAGGGACCATCCTAGGTGGGATCGATTGGGGGTGTCAAGCGAAAACTCCGGATTTTCAAGCCATTCCGTGCCCTCGGGAAGGCCACCGGTTGGGGGTGGACCGGGCAGGGCTACAGCGGGTAGACGGCGGGGCGGGAAGGAGGGGGCTTACCTGGTGGGGCGGTAGTACGTCAGGGCCTCCGGCAGCCAGCCCTGGATCTGCTCGATGCGGGTCTCCTCGGAAGGGTGCGTCGACAGCCACTGGGAGGGCCGCTGGCCCTTGGCGGCCTCGGCCATCCGCTTCCACAGCTCCAGCGCGGCGTGCGGGTCGTAGCCCGCCTTGGCCATGAGGATCAGACCCAGATGATCGGCCTCCGACTCCTGCTGGCGACTCCACGGCAGCAGCACGCCCACCTGGGCTCCCGCGCCGAGGGCGGCGCTCACCAGCTGCACGGTGGCCGGGTTGCTGCTGGCGAGCCCGGCCAGCACCTGCGTCGCGGTCTGCACGCCCATCTGCTGGCTCAGGCGCTCGCCCCCGTGCCGCGCGAGCACGTGGCCGATCTCGTGGCCGAGGACCGCGGCCAGGCCGGCCTCGTCGCGGGTGATGGGCAGGATGCCGGTGTAGACCGCCACCTTCCCGCCCGGTAGCGCGAAGGCGTTCGCCTGCTTGTCGTCGGCGATCAGCTTGAACTCCCACTGGTACTTGAGGTCGGTCACCGCGGCGATGCGGCTGCCCACGCGCTGGACCATCGCGCTGGATTGACCGTCGGTGGACAGCGGGGCCTTGCCCACGATCTCCTGGTAGGACTGCACGCCCATCTTCGCTTCCTCGTCGGGCGAGACGAGCTGGATCTGGTGGCGGCCCGTGTAGGGCACCGTCTCGCAGCCGAGCGGCGACAGGCCGAGCGCGATCAGCAGCAGCGCAAGGGGGTGAAGTCCGCGGGGCACGCGCGCATTCTACCAGAGCAGGTTCCGCAGAGTGGCCTGCGTCTCCACGGCCACCGCGGATCCCGTCTCGCCGACCTCGAGCTGGATGCGCACCGCGGTCACCGCGGCCGGATCGGTCGTCTCGGCGCCGGCGCGGTCGAGGTAGGTGAGCCGGAACGTCCGCACGTGCTCGACCACCGGCTGCGCGCCCCCGCCCGCGTCGCGCCGCAGGATCGTCTCTCCCGGGCGCAGGAGATAGGTCACGCGCTCGCGGGTCGGGTCCACCACCCCGTTGCCGTTGAAATCCCGCTGGAAGACGACGCGGGTGGGCTCGGCCAGCACCACCGGCGCGATGCCGGCGACGGTGGGGTCGTAGCCGGCCTCGCGCAGCTCGCCGGCCAGGCGCTCGACCGCGTAGCGTGCCGATTGCTGGGCCTCGACCCGCGCCGCGCCCCAGACCCAGGCGCGCAGCCCCAGGTGCAGGAGCGTCAGGGTCGAGGCCATCAGCCCGCCGCCCACGGCCAGGGCGACGAGGAGATCGACCAGCGAGTAGCCGGCGGGGGCGTGGCGCACGCCGCGAGCGTGGCCGGGCCCGCCCGCCCGCGCAATGTCCGGCTTTCGCGGCGCGCCCGGGACGCGACGTGTATCGGCGAGCGCTCAGTCGAGCGGCGGCCGCCGGTGCGCCCAGGGGGCGAGCTTCTCGAAGGCCGCGGAGGCGCGCAGCACGGTGGCGTCCTCGAAGCGGCGGCCCACGATCTGGAGCCCGATGGGCAGCTCCTCGCGCGTGAAGCCGCACGGCACCGAGGCGCCGGGGTGCCCGGTCATGTTGAACGGATAGGTGAACGGGATCCAGTCGTAGATCCCGGTCGGGATGCCCGCGATCTCGGGCGGCCCGTCCTGCCCCACCTTGAAGGCCGCGCAGGCGATGGTCGGGGTGAGCAGCAGGTCGTAGCGCTCGAAGAGGCGCCGCGGGTGCTCTTCCCAGGCGAGCCGGTCGAACCAGGACTGGACGTACTGGGTGGGGCTCCAGCCGCGCGTCTCGTCCGCGATGGCGGCGAGGCCCGGATCGATGTCGTCCCGCCGGTCGCGCAGGGCCGGGCCCAGCCGGGCCGCGATGCCGCCCAGGAACATGGTCCGCCACGCGGCCTGCGGGCTCGGCCACTTCGGGGCGACCTCCTCGACGCGGCAGCC
>WNFF01000563.1_pt1 | contig 47568 bp, 42 predicted proteins | sample 5400441 | NCBI WGS metagenome assembly WNFF01 (sample SAMN13153345, study PRJNA577476) | soil metagenome | isolation source: 120 cm saprolite under Douglas fir tree site 2 hole 3 replicate 1 | place: USA:California | collected 2015-04-18 | reverse complement strand
CGTCGATCGGCAGCGGCAGCCTCGGCCATCTCACCGGCGTGCTGCTGTCGGAACGCGCCGGCATCCGGCTCGTGCACGTGCCCTATCGCGGCGGCGGCCCGGCCATGAACGATGCCATCGCCGGCCACGTCGACCTGCTCATCGGCAGCGCCGCGCTGGTCACGCCGCAGGTCGTGGCCGGAAAGCTGCGGGCGCTGGCGCAGACCGGCAAGACCCGCATCCCCGCGCTGCCGGACGTGCCGACCGCGGTCGACCTCGGTTTCGCCGGCATGGAGGCCTATGCCTGGTGGGGCGTATTCACGACCGGCGGCACCCCGAAGCCGATCATCGAGCGCTTCGGCGCGGCGCTGGCGGAGACCCTGCGCGAGCCCGCCATCACCAAGCAGATTTCCGAGAACATGCAGATCACGCTCCGCCTCGCCGGCCCCGAGGAGGAAGCACGGTTTCTCTCGGAGCAAATGAAGCTCTGGGGCCCGGTGGTGCGCGAGCACGGCATCAAGGGGGACTGATGCCGGCTCGATAAAGATCGAGCGAAACGAGCGGGTGAGGCGGCTCTCGCCGGCCTGAGCGCGTGGTGAGTCCCCCTCACCCCAACCCTCCCCGCGGGCGCTACCGTATCTACACATCTCACGATTCCGAGTCGCAGACTCAGGAGAAACCCTTGATTTTTGGTCATTTCCCGCACTCGGCGACGCGCAAGGGGCAGTTTGGTGTAAGTCGTTGTTTCGACTCATCTTTAGGAATCTGTGTAGATACCGTAGCCCGCGGGCGGGGAGAGGGAGCGCACCGAGCTTGCGGCTCCAGCCGATTCCATCTCACCGGAGCCTACGTTAGTCCCGCATCAGCTTGTCGAGCGTAATCGGCAGATCGCGCACGCGCCTGCCGGTCGCGTGATAGACTGCATTGGCGATCGCCGCCGCGGTGCCGACTATGCCGATCTCGCCGACGCCCTTGACGCCGAGCGGATTGATCTCGTCATCCTTCTCTTCGACGAAGATCACGTCGATCGCCTGCACATCCGCATTCACCGGCACGTGATAGTCGGCAAGATTATGGGTCATGAAGCGCCCGAACCGGTGGTCGGTCGCGGTCTCCTCGTGCAGCGCCATGCCGATGCCGCCGACCACGGCACCGAGAATCTGGCTGCCTGCAATCTTCGGATTGAGGATGCGGCCGGCCGCCACCGCGCTGACCACGCGCGTGACCCGAATGACGCCGAGCTGCTCATCGATCTTGACCTCGGCAAACACCGCCGAGTGCGAGCAATGCGAGTATTTGCCGTCCTCCTTCGGCTCGGCGCTGGCTTCCTTTTCGATCCGATCGACCTTGCCGGACCGCATCACGTCCGCGACCGAGACCTCGCGGCGCTCGTCGTGCTTGTGGCGGATCTTTCCGTCGGCGAACACCACATCGTCGAGCTTCGCGCCGGCGAGCGGCGATCCCGCCATCTTCTGCGACAACCGGAGAAGCTCCTGCTGCACCGCCCGGCAGGCCGCGTGAATGGCAGAGCCGACCGATGACGTCGTGAACGATCCGCCTTCGACCGGCGCATCCGGCAGCGCGGAATCGCCGAGCTTCGCCGTCACGTCTTGAAGCGGCACGCCGAGCATCTCGGCGGCGAGCTGGGTCATCATCGTATAGGTCCCGGGGCCCATGTCGGCGGTGGCGCTCGCGATCTCGACGCCGCCATTGGCGGTCAGCACCGCCCGCGCGCTCGCCCTCATCTGCATCGCTTCCCAGATGCCGGTCGCCATGCCCCAGCCGACCAGCTCGCTGCCGTCCCGCATCGAGCGCGGCTGCGGATTGCGGTTGGACCAGCCGAACTTTTCCGCGCCCTGCCGATAGCATTGGCGCAGCTGCTTGCTGCTGTAGGGCCGCTTCTCGATCTGGTCCTGGTCGGAATAATTGATCAGCCGCAGCTCGAGCGGATCGATGTTCGCCGCATAGGCGAGCTCATCCATCGCACATTCGATCGCATACATGCCTTCCGCTCCGCCCGGCGCACGCATGTCGCAGGGCGTGTTCTGGTCGAGCTTGACGAGCCTTTGGCGGAGCTCGCTGTCGGCGCATCGGTAGAGCAGGCTCGACCAGTTGACGAAATCGCGCTGGAAATCCTCGAATTGCGAGGTCATAGCGACGGCGTCGTGCCGGAACGAGGCGAGGCTGCCGCCACGGTCGGCCGCGAGCGCCAGCTCCTGGATGGTCGCGGAACGATAGCCGAGCGTGAACATCTGCTGGCGGGTGAGGGTCACTCGCACCGAGCGCTTGAGCGCGCGCGCCGCCAGCGCCGCGAGCGGCAACTCGTATTGCGGACGCAACCCGGATCCGAATCCGCCTCCGACGTAGGGCGACAGCACGCGCACCTTGTCGCGCGGCATCTCGAGCACGTCGGCGACGTAGTTCCGGCAGTTCTGCGGTCCCTGCGTCTTGTCGAAGACGGTAATCCGGTCGTCGGCTTCCCAGACCGCCGTGGCCGCGAATGGCTCCATCGGATTGTGGTGCTCGACCGGCATGCGATATTCGGCTTTGACCCGCACGGCCGCCTCTTCGAACGCCTTCGCGGGATTGCCGCGCGCATGGGACGGCGCCGGGTCCTGTTTCGAGCGGGTGGCGCGTTGCGCTTCGAAGTCGGTGACATGCGCCTGCCGCTCATATTCGACGCGAAGGAGCGAAGCCGCAAATCGCGCGATCTCGAGCTCCTCCGCCACGACCAGCGCCACCGGCTGACCGCTGAAGCGAATCCGGTCGTCGTAGAGCGGACGCAAGGGCGAGCCGGGCGGCGCGATCTCGTCCGTGTACTTCTCGTCCGACGAGGCAAGCTTGGGCCGATGCTCGTGCGTGAACACGTCGAGCACGCCGGCAACCGACAGCGCATCCGCGGTATGAATCCGCCTGATCCGGCCTTTGGCGATGGCGGAGGAGACCACGAAACCATGCGCGAGGCCGGGCACGTCGTATTCGGCGGCGTATTTGGCAGCTCCGGTGACCTTCGCGCGTCCCTCGATGCGGGAGGTCGGCTTGCCGAGATGGCTGGTGGCGGTCATGGCGCTCTCCCCGCTCACTTGATCCGCTTGTCCGCTTGCGACTGCGGGGTCCCGCGCGCCGCCTGGGCGAGCGCGCGCAGCATGGCTCGCCGCGCCAACTCGATCTTGAAGTCGTTGTGGCCGAAGCCGCGCGCCTCGCGCAGCACGGTCTCGGCCGCACGCAGGAAGCTCTCCCGCGTCGCCGGCGCTCCGGCGAGCTGCGCCTCGGCTTCACGGTCGCGCCACGGCTTGTGCGCGACTCCGCCGAGCGCGAGGCGCGCCTCCTTGATCGTGCCGCCCTCGATGGCGAGACCAACCGCGATCGATACGAGGGCGAACGCATAGGACAGACGATCGCGGATCTTCAGATAGGTGTAGTTGTCGGCGAAGCCCTTCGGCGGCAGCTCGATCGCGGTGATGATCTCGTCCGGCCGCAGATTGCTGTCGATCTGCGGCGTATCGCCCGGCAGGCGATGGAAGTCGGCAAACGCAATGGCGCGCTCGCCGCCCCTGCCGGTCGCCAGCACGCGCGCCTCGAGGGCGGCGAGCGCGACGCACATGTCCGAGGGATGCGTGGCGATGCAATGCTCGCTCGTCCCCAGGATCGCGTGCATGCGGTTGATCCCGTCGATCGCCGAGCAGCCGCTGCCCGGCTCGCGCTTGTTGCATGGCGTGGTCGTGTCGTAGAAATAGAAGCAGCGCGTTCGTTGCAGAAGATTGCCCCCGGTCGAGGCCATGTTGCGCAATTGCTGCGAGGCCCCGGCGAGGATCGCACTGGCGAGCAATGGATAGCGCGCCTCGATCTGCGGGTGGTAGGCGAGATCGCTGTTGGCAACGAGCGCGCCGATCCGCAGGCCGCCGTCCTTCGTCTCCTCGATCCTGTTGAGCGGCAGATGCGTGATGTCGATCAGCCGCGATGGGCGCGCGACATTCTCCTTCATGAGGTCGAACAAATTGGTGCCGCCGGCGATGAATTTTGCGGCCGGGTCGGCCGCGATCCGGCGCACGGCGTCGGCGACGTCGCGCGCGCGCGCATATTCGAAGTTGTTCATCGTCCCGCCTCCCCCGACTTCTCCGCGGCCTTGCCGAACATCACCTCCTCGATGGCCGCCACGATGTTGGGATAGGCGCCGCAGCGGCAGATATTGCCGCTCATCAGCTCGCGAATCTCATCGGCCGTGTGCGCCCGGCCCTCGGCGATCAGGCCGACGGCGGAGCAGATCTGGCCGGGGGTGCAGTAGCCGCACTGGAACGCGTCATGCTCGATGAAGGCCTGCTGCAACGGATGAAGCGTGCTTCCTTGTGCCAGACCCTCGATCGTGGTGACCTGCGCGCCGTCCTTCATGACCGCCAGGGTGAGGCACGAATTGATCCGCCGCCCGTCGACCAGGACGGTGCAGGCGCCGCATTGGCCGTGGTCGCAGCCCTTCTTGGTCCCGGTGAGGTCGAGATAAAGGCGCAGCGCGTCGAGAAGCGTGGTCCACGGTGCGATGGTGAGCTTGCGCTCCACGCCGTTGACATGAAGCGTGACGGTCATCTTCGCCGGCGTCGGAAATTTCTCCGGCGCCTTGCGAGCCGCTGAGGATGCTCGATCCATCGGAATCTCCAGGCCGGCGGCATTCGCCACGTCAGGAACGCCGACATTCGTGTGTGAGAAGAGAGGCTTTCGGGCCTCCCCTTTCGGGCCCGTGCGTCCACGCGCAAGACGTGGAGGTATCCGGGCACATGCCAATGTCAGCGACGCGGCACGCTGGCGCACCGTCCTCGACCGGCATGCATCAACGGTGGGTTCTTGAACTTGTTCCAAACAAAAGCGATGAAAAAATGCGCAGGGGTGCCGGCTCTTTCTTCCGATTTTCAGCTGATCAGAACCAGTCGATTACGATCATCGGATTGCACGCCGTACGTGTTGCTACGTCACCAGCCTGAACCCGACCACGGCAAAGTGATGATCGAACGCGTATGCAAGACGAATTCGCGCGCGCTTCATGATCGCAAAACTGGTGGCATCGACGGCCGACAGCTTATGCAGGTCCGCACGTCGAAAGTACTCCCACGACTGCTCCAAATCGCGCAGCTCGCAGGGAAGGATTTTCGCGGTGCCGGGCTTATAGATGGATTCTTTCCACGTCAGCGCCACGTCCCGGTTGGCGTTGCGATCGAGAAATGTGAACGTCTCGATGACAACGGGAACGGAGGTGTGAAGCTTCGCGCCCGCTCCGTGCAACAGGTCCCATTGCTCCCGTGCCTGCGCATGGAGCGGATCTCGTGACAGCGCGAGGGCTATCCATGCCCCGCTGTCGACGAACACCGCCTCCCCTTGCCGCATTAGGGCTCGTCGTGAACGCTATCGTGCTCGACTGAGGCACGCTTTGGCTCGCCGTCCCAGATGGCAACCGGACCTGCGGCCTGCGGCTTGAGCACGACCTTGCGAATGGCGTCGCGGACCAGTTCCGCGACGCTGCGCCCCGACCGCGCGGCGGCCTTGCGCAGCGCATCAAGCTCTTCCTTGCGAAGGTAGACCTGGGTCTTTTCCATATATGTCACTTTAGTATCACTATTGACATACGTCAAGCTTGGGCTTCCGGCCGGTTGCCATTGTCGCCCCGCAAAGCTGATGACGCCGCTTCATCGGACGGCCGTGAGCAGAAATGTCGCCAACGAAGCTGACGAAGGAGAGGATTGTGACGGGCGGCTTGGGAAGCTACGCGACCCAGGTCCACGAGAGCGGACTACTCCCGCCTCTTCTCGTCGAGCTCGCGTTGCGCGTCGGCCAGGGCCTGCGGCTCGACCAGCAGGCCTTGCCGCTCGTAGCGGCGGCGGCTCTTGCTGAAGCGCACCACGACGGCATGTCGCGCGCTCTTCGCCTTGGCCCGGCGCGTGAGCAACGCGTCTCCGGCGGAGAGGAACTCGAGATCGTCGAGACCGACGCAGCGCAGGCACGCCGGCCCGGGTTTTTCCATGATGAGAAGATCGCCGGTGCCGCCGCAGCGGTGGCAGGTCCACTCGGTGTTCAACGGCAGGATCACCACCAGGTCCGGCGCACGGCTCGCCTTCTCCGCCAGGCGCTCCCGCCTCTTCTCGGAAAGCCCGGACGAAATCCAATGGGTGCGATAGAGCTGCTCGACCGCGGGGTCGCCGCGGCGGCTGAAGCGCAGCGCCTGCCGTTGCGGCGTGCGCGCGACATAGTCCGTCTCGCTCGCGGACAGCCCCTTTCCGACCGCCCAGGATCGAAGCAGCTGCATGGCCTCCGATATGCGCGACGGATGGGTCTGGAGCGTCTCCTCGAGGCATTCGATCTGCCCCTGCCGCCAGCGTCGCGCCGTTCCGCCGTCGAGCCATCCAATGCCGACGAACACGCCGAGCGGGCTGACGTAGTGCTGAGCTGCGAGCGACGCCTCCGCCGCCCTGGTCACCCGATCGGCAAGCGTCCCGCGATTCTTCCGGCTCATGGGCGCATGTTAGCATCGGATATGGGGATCAAGCATGCCGCAGCGTCTCACGGCGAGGCTTCTCCGGACGGACGAGCTTTCCGATCGCGCGGAACTCGCCGCCCGCGGCAGAGCGCGCCTGCGATTCGATCGTCCGGTAGAGGTCGACGACGCGCTCGCCGACGGCCGTGAGCGCCGCCCCGCCCCCGCGGCGGCCGCCGGTCTCGGCCGTGACCGCGGGCTCACGCAGCGCATCGTTGACCTCTTCCACCAGCAGCCACGCCCGGCGGTAGGACATTCCGAGCGAGCGCGCCGCAGCCGAGATCGATCCGGCCGAGCGGATCGCCTCGAGCAGCGCGATCTTGCCGGGGCCGATGCGATCTCCGCTCGCGAGATCGATGCGAATCGAAAGGCGTGTCATGGTGCTCGGCCTCCCGGGGTCGTGCTCGCGGAAGTCAGGCGCATGGCCGCGTCCTCGTCAAGGAACATGTTCGTTTCCGCCAGCGCGTGGGCGGTGCGCGGCCGCGTCGCATGATTCAGCCGAGCTCCGCGCGCCGCCGCGAAGCCGCCGGTCGCTCGGACGCGGCGACCAGCGAGACAGCCTTGATCTGCGCGTACACGTCCTGTCCCGGACCGAAGCCGAGCACGCGCTGCGCGCGGCGCGTGACGCGGGCCAAGAGCTTGCGCCCGCCGTCGCGATGGCCGATCGTGAGCACCACGTTGATCTGCGCCTGGTCGAGCGGCTCGATCGCCTTCACCCGCACCGGCACGATGTTCACGATCGTCGTCTGCGGGGGACGATCGACCGCCAGGCTGACGTCGGTCGCCGCGATCCGGACGCGGCGGATGCCGCCTTTCTCGCCGATGCGCCCGGGGACCAGCAGCGTCTCGCCGTCGACGTCGAGCGCGGTCAGGCCGTCGTCCGGGTCGAAGCCGCCGACGCGCGCTTCGAGCACGGTCGACGCCTCGCGGCTGCGCGCGATCGGCAGCCGGGTGTCGGAGAGGAGCTCATGCAGCGGGCCCGCGGCGACGACCCGTCCGGCATCGAGCAGCACCAGGTGGTCGGCGAGCCGCTCGACCTCGGAAATGTCGTGGCTCACGTAGAAGACCGGTATCGACAGCGAGGCATGGAGCGCCTCGAAATAGGGAAGGATCTCCTCCTTGGTCATCCGGTCGAGCGCGGCGAGGGGCTCGTCCATCAGCAGCAGGCGCGGCTGCGTCAGCAGCGCCCGACCGAGCGCGACGCGTTGGCGCTCGCCGCCCGACAACGCGCCGGTGGCGCGGTCGAGCAGCGCGGCGATGCCGAGCAGGTCCACCACGTCATCGAGCCGGATCTCGTCGGCCGCGCCCGTCTTCAGGGCTCGGCGGCGCCCGTACAGCAGGTTTCCGCGCGCCGAAAGATGCGGGAACAGGCTCGCCTCCTGGAACACGTACCCGACCGGTCGCCGGTAGGGCTCGCGAAATCGGCCGGTGGCGTGGTCCTGCCAAAGGTCGCCATCGACGACGAGACGGCCGGGCAGGCGATTGAGCCCGGCAACGCAGCGCAGGATGGTCGTCTTCCCGCACCCCGAGGGCCCGAACAGCGCCGTGATCCCGCGCATCGGCGCCTCGAACGCGACATCGAGCCGGAAGCGGCCCAGCGTGCCGGCGTAGCGCGCGCTGATCGTCGCGCCGGAGGAGCTCATGGTCCCGGCCGCGCGATCCGCTTCCCGAGCACCATCATCGACAGGATGACCACGAACGAGAACACCAGCATGCCGGCCGCCAAGACATGCGCCTGCGCCCACTGCAGGGACTCGACGTAATCGTAGATCGCGATCGAAAGCACTTTGGTCTGGCCCGGAATGTTGCCCCCGATCATCAGCACCACGCCGAACTCGCCGACGGTGTGGGCAAAGCCGAGGACGGCGCCGGTCATGAAGCCCGGCCGCGCCAGCGGCACCGCGACCGTCCAGAACGCATCCCACGGCGACGCGCGCAGCGTCGCCGCGACCTCGAGCGGCCGGTCCCCGAACGCCTCGAACGCATTGCGGATCGGCTGCACCACGAACGGCATCGAGTAGATGACCGACCCGATGATCAGCGCCTCGAACGTGAAGGCGAGCGACCGCAGCCCGAAAAATCCGCCGATGAAGCCGCCCGGCCCGTTCGGCCCCAACGCGATGAGGAGATAGAAGCCGAGCACCGTCGGCGGCAGCACGAGCGGCAGCGCGACGACCGCGGCGACCGCCTCTTTCCAGCGCGCCGGCGAGCGCGCGAGCCACCAGGCGATCGGCGTTCCGACGATGAGCAGCAGAACGGTGGTGATCGACGCGAGCGCGAGCGTCAGCCGTATGGGCGACCAGAGCTCCTCCGATCCGAGCATGATCAGCCGCACTCGCTCCCTACTCCACCCCGTAGCCGTACTTCTCGATCACCGCCAAGGCTTCGGGGCCCTTCAGGAACGCGATGAACGCGCGCGCGGCGTCGTTGCCGGCCGCATTCTTCAAGAGCACGGCGTCCTGCCGGATGGGCGTGTACAGGCTCGGCGCGACGATCCAGCGGGAACCACCGCGCCGCTCGATCACCTCCGACAGCGCGACGAAGCCGAGCTCGGCGTTTCCGGTATCGACGAACTGGAAGGTTTGCACGATGTTGCTGCCTTGCACGATCTTGCCGGCCAGCCGTTCATGGACGCCGAGAGCTTTCATCACCTCGACGGCAGCGGCGCCGTAGGGAGCGGTCACGGGATTGGCGATGGCGATCTTCTCGAACCTCGCGTCGCGCAACGTCCGCTCGCCCTGCACGAGCTCGGCGCTCGCGCTGAACAGAACGAGCTTGCCGATCGCATAGGTGAAGAGGCTCTCGCCGACGGCGAGGCCGTCGTCCACGAGTTTCTTCGGCGTGCTCCGGTCGGCCGACAGGAAAACCTGGAACGGCGCGGCCTGCGTGATCTGCGTATGGAACTGCCCGGTCGCGCCGAAGCTTAGGATCGCCTTGTGACCGGTCTTGGCCTCGAACAGCCGCGCGATTTCCTTCCCTGGATCGGTGAAGTTCGCGGCGACCGCCACGTTCGTATCGGCGGCGTGCGCGGCGCATCCCGTCACCGTCGCCCCGACGACCGCCGCCACGGCCGTCAGCTTCGTCTTCGCAAGGATTTCGCGAATAGCTTCGATGGGCGGCACCGCCGGCTCCCGCCGATATGTTCAGCCATATATATCGCTTTTTATCCCGCTTGCGACCGGGCCCGCAAGCGTCAATTTACGCGGCGAACCTCGCGCGCTCACCCTGATCTCACCGGACCGAAGCGCGCATTAAGTCACACCGCTGCCGACATCGGCTTGGGCGTGCCCGGGAACAGGCCGTGCCGGGCGAGGAACTCGAGCATGAGGCGGTCGAACAGCCACGGCTGCTCGATCTGGCAGGCATGGCCGGCGCCGTAGAGAATTTTCATCTCGCAGCCGGGAATGCGCGCCTTCAGGGCGCCGGCGGTCGCATGCGTGTTGTCCTCGCTGCCGCTCAGGATGATGGTCGGGCAGGCGATGCGGGAATGATGATCGTCGGCATCCGGCTTCGCCAGCGCCTGGAACTGATAGAGGATGGACTGCAGGTCGGCATGCGGGTTGCGCTCGGCGAACATGTCGGCGAAGAAGCGCGCGATCGGAGTCGCGCGGAAGGCGGGGCTGAGATCCTCGAAGGTGTAGCCCCAGCGATAGTCGATGCCGTTGGCGGTGTAGGCCGCGATGCGCCGCGCGGCGAATTCCTTCGCCGGGTTGTAGCCGGTGCCCGAGAGCACCAGCGCCGCCGTGCGCTTCGGCTGCTGGTGATGCATGTAGGGCACGATCGCCGAGCCGACCGAGCAGCCGACCAGGATGGCGCGCTCGCCGGGCAGCGCCTCGTCGACCGCCTCCCAGCATGCCTGCGCCATGTCGTCCATGGTGAGGCCCGGCTGCGCCTTGGGCGAGCGGCCGTAGCCCGGAATGTCGATGGCGATGCAGCGGTACCAGGTGGACAGGTGCGCCATCTGGAAGATCCAGCAGGACTGGTCCATCGGATTGGGGTGGATGAACGCGATCACCGGCCCCGTGCGTCCCATCCGCTCGTAATAGAGCGGCCCCTCGATGTGCGCTGCCACGTCATGACTCCTTCTGGTTGGCTCGCTTGCCGAGCGCCACGCTGAACACCGGCGCGGGCGCGACGAATTTCGACGCCACGCGCGGCACCGCAAGTCCCGCCCGCGCGATGGTCGCCATCGCCTCGCGCAACCGATCGATCTCCGGCGCGGAGAGGCGCGCGAGGCCGAAGCGGCGGGCGAAGGCCTCGGCCTCCGCGATCGACACCGAGATTTCGGGTTCAGTCTGCATCTGGGTTCCTTCCGGTTGGTCGGGCGCTCACGGCGCCGGCCGCTTCTCGTGCCAGCCGCGCGCGCGCTCGTAGGCATGGGCGACGCGCAGCACGGTCGCCTCGTCGAAGTAGCGGCCGACGATCTGCGCATTGGTCGGCAGCCCCTCGCCGTCGAAGCCGGTCCGCATGGCGAGCGCCGGATGGCCGGAGACGTTGAACGCCGCCGTCATGCTATCGGTCATGAAGGCGCGCACCTTGTCCCAGTCTGATGCCGGCGGCGCGGTGTGGAACGAGCCGGGCAGCAGCACGGCGTCGACGCCGGCGACGACCGCGTCGACCGCGGCGGCGAGCTCGCGGCGACGGCGCTGGGCGGCGAGGTAGTCGACCGAGCGCGCGGCGAGGCCGGCCATCATGGCGTCGCGCAGCTCGCGCCCCATCTTCTCCCCGTGCTCGAGGAAGTCGCGTTCGTGCGCCGCGGCGCGCTCGGAGCCGCTGATCAGCGTCGTGACCTGGCGGTAGATCGCCGGCGGGCCGGGCAGCTTGACCGCGACCACGCGCGCCCCCGCATCCGCGAGCACCGACGCCACGTCCTCGATGCCGGCCGCGTTGGCGGGATCGATGTTCGCCGGAAGCTCGCGCACGACGCCGATCGTCAGCCCGGACACGCCGCCGGCGAGGCCGCTCGCATAGTCCGGCACCGGGACGTCGGCGCAGCCGGGGTCGCGCGCGTCATGGCCCGCGATCGCCTGCAGGATGAGGGCGCAGTCCTCGACCGTCCAGGCGAGCGGCCCGGCCACGTCGAGCGACCAGCAGTTCGGCAGGATGCCGTGGCGGCTGACGCGCCCGTAGGTGGGCTTGAAGCCCTGGCACCCGCAGCCGGCGGCGGGCGCGCGGATCGAGCCGCCGGTGTCGGCGCCGAGCGCGAACATGGCGGTGCCGCCGGCAACCGCCGCGCCCGACCCGGTCGAGGAGCCGCCGGTGAAGTACCCGTCCTTCCAGGGATTGACGGAGTGCGCGAACGCGGCGTCGTGATAGACGAGGCCGAGGCCGGTGCCGTACTCCCAGGTGTTGAGCTTGCCGATGAGGATCGCGCCCGCCGCATCGAGCTTCTCGACGACGGCGGCATCGAAATCCGGGACGAAGTCGAGGAACACGCGCGAGTTCGCGCAGGTGCGAAGCCCCTTGGTGTAGAACGTATCCTTCACGCCGTAGGAAATGCCGTGCAGCGGCCCGCGCCGGCGGCCCGCCATGATCTCGGCCTCGGCGACCTTCGCGGCCGCGCGCGCGCGTTCCGCATCGACGACGAGATAGCTCTTGATCCGGCCGTCGACGCGCTCGATCCGGGCGAGGAAAGCCTCGAGCAGCTCGACCGGCGACAGCTCGCGCGCGCGCAGCTTGCGTCCGGCCTCGGCGGCGCTGAGATGAACGAGCTCGGTGGTCATGCGGACCGCCCCCTCTTCGATCAAGCCGGCATCGGCGCCGACGCCGGGCGCTCGCCCGAGCCGACGAGCACGCAGCGCGCCGCGCGGCCGGGGGAGACGGGCAGCAGGTCGGGCACGCGCTCGCCGCAAGCGACGCGCACGTGCGGGCAGCGCGGCGCGAAGCTGCACCCACGCGGCAGCGCGGCGAGATCGGGCGGCGCGCCGGGGATCGATTCGAGCACGGCGCCGCGCGCCTGCCCGTTCACCACCGAGCGCAGCAGGCCGGCGGTGTAGGGATGCGCGGGCTTCGCGAACACCTCCTCGATCGGCCCGGTCTCGACCAGGCGGCCGGCATACATGACCGCCACCCGGTCGGCGATCTCGCAGGCGACGCCGACGTCGTGGGTGACGAATATGGTCGCCATGCCGAATTCCCGCTGCAGCCGGCGCAGCAGCAGCAGCACCTGGACCTGCACCGTGGCGTCGAGCGCGGTCGTCGGCTCGTCGGCGAGCAGGAGCTTCGGCCGGCACGAGAGCGCGAGCGCGATCATGGCGCGCTGGCGCAGCCCGCCCGAGAGCTCGTGCGCATAGGCGTCGAGCCGGCGCGCGGCGGAGGGAATTTGCACGAGCTCGAGCAGGTCGAGCGCGCGCCGGCGCGCCGCCGTGCGCGAGAGGTGGTCGTGGACGCGCACGGTCTCGGCGATCTGCTGGCCGATGGTGAAGGTCGGATCGAGCGCGGTCGCCGGCTCCTGGAAGATCATCGACACCAGCGAGCCGCGGATGCTCATGAGCTCGTGCGGCCGCAGCGCCTGGATGTCGATGCCGCCGATGGTGATGGCGCCCGCGATCCGCGCGGCCGGCGGCATCAGGCGGATGAGCGAGCGCAAGGTCACGCTCTTGCCCGAGCCCGACTCGCCGAGCAGGCACATGACGTCGCCCTGCTGCAGCGCAAAGGTCACGCCGTGCAGCAGCGTGATGTCCATGTCGCGCGACTTTAGCCGCACCGTGAGGTCGCGCACGTCGAGCACCGCAGCCGCGGGCAGGTGGTCCGCGCCCGTCTCGCCCGGCGCCTTTGCGGAGATCATCGGACCGTCCTCATGCCGCGGCTGCGCCGTGGCCGGAGCCGGGCGTCGCGGCGTGACAGGCCGCGAAGTGGTCTTCGCCCTGGGCGGCGAGCGAGGGCGCGACGGCGACGCAGACGCCTTCCGCCAGGGCGCAGCGGGTGCGGAAGCGACAGCCGCTCGGCGGATCGATCAGGCTCGGCGGTTCGCCCGAGAGCGGCGGGACGGTTCGGCGCTGTTTCGGGTTCATCGACAGGCGCGAGGACAGGAGCGCCCGGGTGTAGGGATGGCGGGGACTGTCGTAGATGCGATCGACCGGCCCCACCTCGACGACCTTGCCGAGATACATGACCAGCACCCGCTCGCTCATGAAGCGCACCACGTTGAGGTCGTGCGAGATGAAGACATAGGTGAGGGAGAGCCGCGCCTTGAGCTCCTGCAGCAGGTTGAGCACCTGCGCCTCGATCGACTTGTCGAGCGCCGAGACGGCCTCGTCGAGAATGAGCAGGCGCGGCCCCATCGCCAGCGCGCGCGCGATGTTGACGCGCTGGCGCTGGCCGCCGGAGAGCTCGTGCGGATAACGCCTCGCGAACAGCGCGGGATCGAGGCCGACGAGGCGCAGCACCGATTGCGCGCGCTCGCGTGCCTCGGCGCGCGAATGCCCGCAGACGCGCGGGCCGAAGGCGATCGTTTCCTGCAGCGTCAGGCGCGGATTGAGCGAGGCGTAGCTGTCCTGGAACACCATCTGCACCGAGCGCTGCAGCCTGCGCACCGAGACGCCGCGGCTCGCCGCGACCTCCTCGCCGTCGAAGACGAGCGCGCCGGAGTCCGGCCTGGTGAGACCGATCAGCAGCCGCGCCGTCGTCGACTTGCCGCATCCGGATTCGCCGACGATGCCGAGGGTCTCGCCCTTGCGGACGTCGAAGCTGATCTCGTCGACCGCGCGCACGACCGCGCGCCGGCCGGGGGAGCTTCCGCGCAGGGTGAAATGCTTGGTCAGCCGCTCGGCGATCAGCATCGGCTGGCGCGGCCCGCCGACGTCGCGCGGATCGGGCGCCGGCGGCGCCTCGGCCGTTGCGGCGGCTGGCGGCGCGCTCACGACCATGCCCTCACGCCTTCACGTCCATCGCGTTCCGGAAACCGTCGCTCATCATGTTGAAGCACATGGACGTCACGAAGATCATGACCCCCGGCAGCACCGCGTTGAGCGGCGCGACGTAGATCGCCGGCCGCAGCGTGCTCAGCATCAGGCCCCATTCGGGATTGGGCGGCGCGACGCCGAGGCCGAGAAAGCTCAGCCCGGCGGCGATCACGATCGAGATGCTGATGAGGCTCGAGGAGAAGACCAGGATCGGCGCGACCACGTTCTTGAGCACGTGGCCGACCAGGATCTGATGCGGATAGGCGCCGGTCGCCCGCGCCGCATCGACGAAGTCCTGCGTGCTCACGTGCATCGTGATGCTCTCCGATACGCGGGCGATCGACGGGATGAACACGAGCGTGAGCGCCAGCAGGCCGTTGCGCACGCCGCCGCCGAGCACGCCGGATATGGCGACCGCCAGCAGCACCGAGGGGAAGGCGTAGAACACGTCCATGGTGCGCATGACGGCGGTATTGACCAGGCCGCCGGCATAGCCGGCGACGATGCCGAGCGTGCCGCCGACAAGGGTGGCGATGAACACCGGCAGGAACCCCATGACCAGCGACGTCCGGCCGCCGTAGACCAGACGCGCGAGCAGATCACGGCCGAGCTCGTCGGTGCCGAGCAGGTGGCCGGGCACACCCGGCGGCTTCAGCCGGCGGACCACCGACTGCTGGTACGGGTCGTCGAGGCCGAGCAGCGGGGCGAAGATCACGATGACCACGATCGCCATCAGGATCGCGGCGCAGATCAGCGTCACCGGATCGCGCGCCAGCCGCGTCGCCACGCCGCCCCAGTAGCTGCCCGGCCGCCGCACCCACGAGCGCGGCGTTTCCGGCGCGGCGAGCTCGAGGGCGCGGTCCGTCATCGCCGGGCTCCCGCGGCGCGCGCGCGCTTGAAGCGCGGGTCGAATGCCATCTGCAGCAGGTCGACGATGAGGTTGGTCAGCACGAAGAACATCGCCAGGGCGAGCACCGTCCCCTGCACGACCGGCAGGTCGCGCATGAAGATCGCCGAATTGAGCAGGAACCCGCTGCCCGGCCACGAGAACACCGTCTCCACCAGGATCGAGCCGCCGAGCAGGCGCGCGAACTCGAGCCCGAGCACGGCGAGCGCCGGCGGCGCCGCGTTCTTGGCGACATGGAGAAAGACGCGCAACGGCGGCAGGCCGTTCGCATGCAGCGTCTGCACGAATTCTTGCTGCAGGATTTCGCCGACGGCCGAGCGCACCGAGCGCGCGATGATGCCGGCGGGCACCACGGCGAGCGTGAGCGTCGGCAGGACAAGGTGGAGAAGATCTTCCGCGAGCGCGCCGGATTGGCGCTCCCCCATGCCGGTCGCCGGAAGGATTCCGAGATTCACCGAGAACACCACGATCAGCACCATGCCGAGCCAATAGGGCGGCACAGATATGCCGGCGATGCCGACCGCGCCGATGGCGCGATCGGAGAGCCGGCCGGCGCGATAGGCCCCAGCCGTGCCGAGCGCGATGCCGGCGATGCAGGCAATGAGGATGGCGCCGCCGGCGAGCTTGAAGGTGTTGAGCATCGCCGGCACGACCTCCGACAGCACCGACCGCCGGGTCGCGGTGGAGGTGCCGAGGTCGCCGGTCAGAACGCGTCCGAGCCAGCGCAGATACTGGACGGGAACCGGCTTGTCGAACCCGTAGGCCTCCCTGATCTGCGCGGCGATCGCGGGCGGCGTGTTGTCGGGGATGAGCGCGCTCGCGGGATCGCCGGGCGCCAGATAGACCAGCGTGAAGCAGATGACCGACACCCCGAACGCGATCGGCAGGACATAGAGCAGCCGTCTGACCGCGAACAGGAGCATCGAGGCGTCCCCGAGCATCTTCAGGAACAGTGGGAACCGGTTTGCGTCCGAAAATGCGACCACGCAACAAAGCTTAGATGTCGATCATGGTGAGGTCGACATACCAGGCCTGCGGCGACACGAATCCTTTCACCTTCGGCGAGAGCGCGCGCGGATTGAGATCGTGCACGATCCAGACCCACATCGCCTGGTCCACGATGTACTCGTGCAGGCGGGCGATCGCCTGATCCCGTTTTTCGGGATCGAACTCGAGTCGCGCGTTGTTGCCGAGCTCGTCCGCCTTGGGATCGCTGTAGAGCCCCCAGTTGTTGCCGACGGGCGGCGCGTTCTTCGATTCGACGACGCTCAGGAACCCGAAATCGGGATCCATGATCGACCAGGAATTGTTGAGGCAATAGACCCCCTTGTTGTCGGCACCGTCGGCGCGGGCGCGGCGGCGCGCGCGCAGCGCCTCCCAGTCGACGACCTCGATCTCCACCGCGAAGCCCACCTGGTTGAGGTTCTCCTGGACGAATTCGTTCATCGGCAGCGGCTGCATCTGTCCGGAGCCCGCCTGCGAGGTGAGCACCTTGATCTTGCAGCGCTTGTCCGGGCCGTAGCCCGCCTCCGCCAACAGCTTGCGCGCGGCGGCCGGATCGTATTTGACCTCGAAGGTTGGTTTGCCGAACCAGGGGCTGCTCACGTCGACCTGGCCGCGCGCGGGCTTGGCGAGGCCGCCGAGGAACTGGCAGAGCCCCTCGCGGTCGATCGCGTAGTTCGCCGCCTTGCGCACGCGGATGTCGCGGAACGGGGAATCCGGCGTGTAGCTCAGCCAGTACGGCCACACGTGCGGATAGACGTTGCTGACGATCTGCATTCCCTGTTGCTTGAGGCGCGGCACGGTGTCGGGCGGCGGCGCCTCGACCCAGTCGATTTGGCCCGAGAGCAGCGCCGCCACGCGCGTGGTCGCATCCGGCATGGCGAGCAGGACGATGCGGTCGAGCTTGGGAAGACGTTTCGGGTCCCAGTAGCTCGGGTTGCGCACGAGCTCGGCGCGCTCGCGCGGCACGAGCTTCTCGAGCATCCAGGGGCCGGTGCCGGACGGGCGCTCGGCGAACTTGCCCCAATCGCCGCCGACTTCCTTCCAGCGCATCGGCGAGGACATGTTGATGCCGGCGACCCGATAATAGAACATCGAATCCGGCTGCGCGGTCGTGACCGCCACGGCGTACTCGTCGATCTTTCGGTAGCTCTTGATGCCGCTGACGTAGGAGCCCGCCATGGCAACCTGGGTTTGGTCGAACTGCGGCGCGCTCCGGTTGAGAAGCTTGTCGAAATTCCACACGAAGGCGTCGGCGTCGAACTGCGAGCCGTCGTGGAACTTGACCCCGCGGCGCAGCTTGAAGGTCCACACCGTCCTGGTCTCGGGATCGACGCTGTAGCTCTCGGCGAGACCGGGAACGAGCCTGGCGGCGCGGTCGCGCTGGGTGAGGTCCCAGCCGAGCATGGCGTCGTAGAGCTGGGTGCCGATGAAGCGGATGCCTTCGGCGCCCTGGCTCGGCTGGCCCGTGGTGAGCGGGATGTCACCGAGCGTCATCGCAATGCGGAGCACCTTGTCGGCGGCCGCGGCGGGCCGGACCGATGGAGCGGCCGGCAGCAAGGCGGCCGACGCGCCGGCTTTCAGGAATGAACGCCTGTCCATGGTTGCCCTCCGCTCTTCGCTTGACGCGCGATTGCTTGCCCCGCAGGACGATGCCGCTCGTCGCCGGCGGCCCAAGCACGCGAGCCGCCCGCCGATCTCTGGACCACGCGGGTCCCGACCCGCGCGCATCGAGGCACGCGCACAGCCCCGATCGGGCTTGATCATCCGGTTCGGCAGTCAAGCATCTTGCATGCCAGTCGGAGCCGAGCAGTCCTGAGATTTCCGGCGATGTGGGTCATGGGTCCCGCCTCTCGAACCGACGCCCTGGGCGTGCACTTGCCGACGGAGACCGCACGTCCTCGTCCCGGCGCCAAAACGAGACCCGCGAGACTCGTCCGTCTCCGCGCGAAGTGCCCCTAGCTACGATCGAGGCATCATGCCGCCTTTTTGAACCGGGCGGAAGAGGTGCATCGGGCGCGCGCTTGCGTCGCTCGCAGTCGGCTCGCCACGGCAGCGTCGCAGCGCCGATCCCGGCCAGCATCGCCTCCGCAAGCACGGATTTGTGATGAAAGCCGGCTGACTTCCCCGGCAAACGGCGCCATATTGACGCAGCGAGCGGATGGCTCGGACGAGGACCAACATGACAACATCACTCTCGGTCGGACTGGTGGTTTCCGCCATAGGTCTCGGAATGCTCGCTTCGCCGGCCGACGCGCAGCAACAGAACAGGAAGCAACGCGCATACGCCGACCAGCAGAACAGAGCGAGGACAACGCCCCCGAATAGACCGGAGGCGGTCTGTTGGAACGGATGCGGCCATCCCGGATCGATCGTGATGGGGACGGATCCCGATCCGTTCATTCGCTCGCAGATCCTGCGCGATGCGAGCAGATTCTTTGGCGGCGGCGACCCCTGACCGCCGGCCGCCGGTGACGCCGGAAGCGACGAGGCCGCGCAGCGGGCCGCCGCAAGGTGGTTTTCGCCTCAAGACTCCGGACAGTCTTGGTTAATTCGCGACTAACGACCACTTTACCGACGGCCTTGCCTTTTGCACCCTCGTGCCGGCGTTCGTCGCGGGCATCCGCGTCTTGAAAGTCTTGCGACATCAAAGACGTGGATGACGGGACAAGCAGGGTCGATCCGGCCATGACGACGCGGTGAGTCGTCCGCCGAAGCCATTCGAGGGTTCCTCCCCCAGCCGCGAGCGCCAAAAAATCGCGCCCGAAGGCATGAACCGAAACGCGCCGCCGCGACACTAAATAAGGCAAAAGCGTGATCACCATCCCGGTGATCCGCGGAGGGGTGTCGCCTATGTTCACGTTGATTCCGATCGAGTTCGTCTGGCTGGCCGTGGCCTTCGCCATGGTCATGGCCGGGATGCTCGCCGCCGCAGCCGAGTGAGGCCCGCCATGCCAGTCGCATTCGGCCCGGCCATGCCGGCAGCGCGGCCCAGACAGGAAACGGCGAGCGCCCGCCGCGATCGGCTGATGGGAATATATGCCACGTGGCTCGCGGCGTTCACCGCCGGGGTCGCCGTGCTGATCGTGGCGGCGGCCGCGGTGGCGTTCGCCATCGCCTGAGGCCCGCCTGAACCTTCGGCTCCGCGCCTGCGTGGCGAGAGCCGTTCCAGCCGCGTCATCGTGCTGTCATGATCGCGGCCTATAGGAAAGCTCGTCGCTGCCGACCGCGGATGAACGGGTTTCTGTTTTTTGGAGTCGGGGCGAAGCCGTCGGCCGGCCCGAAGCCGCTACTGCGCCGGAGCGACCGTCGCGGCCTTGCTCTTGCGCGCCCCGCGCCATTCCTCGAACCGCCGCACCACCACGAAAAACGACGGAACGAACAGCACGGCGAGGCAGGTCGAGGCGAGCATGCCGCTGAACACGGCGATGCCGATCGACTTGCGGGCGCTGGCGCCGGCGCCGGTCGCCAGCACCAGCGGCACCACCCCGAGGATGAAGGCGAACGAGGTCATCAGGATCGGGCGGAAGCGCACCCGCGCCGCCTCGAGGGCTGCCTCGAGGATCGGCTTGCCGTCGAACACGCGGCGCTCGCGCGCCACCTCGACGATCAGGATGGCGTTCTTGGCGGAGAGCGCGATCAGCAGCACGAGCCCGATCTGGGTGTAGAGGTTGTTCTCGATGCCCAGTCCCTTGAGCGCCGCGACCGGCCCGAGCAGGGACAGCGGCACCGCGAGCAGCACCGCGACCGGCATCCACCAGCTCTCGTACTGGCCGGCCAGCACCAGGTAGACGAGCAGCATGGCGAGCGCGAAGATGTAGTAGATCTGACTGCCGACCAGCTTCTCCTGGTAGGACATGGCGGTCCATTCGAAGCTCGACCCCGCCGGCAGCGCCTTCCCCGCGATCTGCTCCATCAGCGTGATGGCCTCGCCGGAGCTGAAGCCCGCGGCCGGCAGCCCCAGCACCGTCGATGAGGGATAGAGGTTGTAGAGGCTCAACAGCGACGGCCCGACCGCCGGCGTGATCTTGACCATGGTGCCGAGCGGGATCATGTCCCCCTGCTTGTTGCGCACCGGCAAGAGCTCGATGTCCTGCGGACGCAGCCGGAACTGGGAATCGGCCTGGACGTAGACCTGGAAGGTGCGGCCGAACTTGTTGAACTGGTCGACGTAGCTCGATCCCAGATAGGCGGCGAGCGTCGAGAACACGTCGTCGATCGAGACCTGCACGGTCTCGGCCTTGGCCCGGTCGACCTCCACCTTGAGCTGCGGCACCGTGGAGCGGAACGAGCTCGTCACCCGCTGCAGCCCGCTCTGGGTCTGGGCGTCCTTCACCACGCTGTTGGTGATGCCCTGCAGCTTCCCCAGATCGAAGCTGCCGTCGCGCAGCTCGAGCTGCAGGGCGAAGCCGCCGGCATTGCCGATGCCCTGGATCGGCGGCGGCGGGAACGCCAGGATGCGCGCCTCCTCGATCGCGGCGAGGTCGCGGTTGAATCGTTGAAACAGGGATCGCAGGTCCTCGCCCTTGCCGCGCTCGCTCCAATCCTTGAGCACGACATAGGCGACCCCGGCATTGGCGAGCGCGGAGTTGTTGTCGAGCGCGGAGACGCCGGAAATCGCGATTACCTGGTCGACGCCGGGGATCTTGCCGGCGATCTCGCTGACCCGGTCGAGGACGCGCTTGGTGCGTTGCAGCGAGGCGCCGTCGGGCAATTGCGCGGTCACCAGGAGGTAGCCCTGGTCCTCGATCGGCAGAAACCCGGTCGGGATCCGCGACAGGCCATAGCCGGCGCCGGCAATCAGCAGGAAGGCAATCGCGCACATCAGGGAGCTGCGCGCGACCATGCGCCCGATCAGCGCGACATAGGCGTTCTCGAACCGCCCGTAGACGGCGTTGAACGCGCGGTAGACGATGTTGCGCCGCTCGGGCGGGATCGCCGGCCGCAGCCAGAGCGCGCACTGGGTCGGCTTCAGCGTCGCGGCGTTGACCGCGCTCAGGAGCGCGGTGGCGGCGATCACCAGCGCGAACTGCGCGAACATCTTGCCGGTGAGGCCGGGGATGAACGCGGCCGGCAGGAACACCGACATCAGCACCAGCGTGATGCCGATGATCGGGCCGAACAGCTCGTCCATGGCGCGGATCGCCGCGGCCTTCGCCGGCAAGCCCCGCTCGATGTGGTGGGCCGCGCCCTCGACCACCACAATGGCGTCGTCGACGACGATGCCGATCGCCAGCACGATCGCGAACAGGGTCGAGAGGTTGACGGTGAAGCCGAGCGCGGCCATCCCCGCGAACGCCCCGATGATGGTGACCGGAACGGTGGTCGCCGGCACCAGCATGGCGCGCCAATCCTGCAGGAAGAACAGGATCACGATCAGCACCAGGATGCCCGCCTCGAGCAGCGTCTTGTACACTTCGTCGATCGAGGCGCGCACGAAGGTCGTGGTGTCGAACGGGACGCCGTAGGTCAGCCCCTGCGGGAAGCCCTTCGCGGCCTTGGCCATCTGGGCCTTGACCTCGCCGGCTACCGTCAGCGCGTTCGCCTGGAGCGTCTGATAGATGCCGATGCCGGCCGCCGGCTTGCCGTTGAGCGTGAAGGCCTGGCTGTAGGTCTGGGCGCCGAGCTCGACGCGGGCGACGTCGCGCAGACGCGTCATCTGTCCGTCCGACGCGGTCTTGACCACGATGTCCTCGAACTGGGAGACCTGGTCGAGACGGCCGGCGACGTCGAGCGTGAGCTGGAAGGGCTGCGTGTCCGGCGACGGCGGCATGCCGAGCTGGCCGGCCGCGACCTGCTGGTTCTGCCCCTTGAGCGCGTCGACCACGTCCTGGGTGGTGAGCGAGCGCGCCTGCAGCCGGTTGGGGTCGAGCCACACCCGCATCGAATACTGGCCGGCGCCGAACACGAGCACGTTGCCGACGCCGGGCAGGCGCGCCAGCTGGTCCTTGACGTTGATGGTGGCGTAATTCGCCAGGAACAGGCTGTCGTAGCGGGAATCGGGCGAGGTCAGGGTGACGAACATCAGAATCGCGGTCGACTTTTGCTGCACCGTCACGCCCTGCGCCTGCACCGCCTGCGGCAGCGAGGCGAGCGCGCTCGACACCCGGTTTTGCACCAGCACCTGCGCGAAATTGATGTCCATCCCGATCCGGAACGTCACGGTCAGCGAATAGCTGCCGTCGGAGGCGCTGTAGGACTGCATGTAGATCATGCCGTCGACGCCGTTGACCTGCTGCTCGATCGGCAGCGCCACGGTATCGACCACGGTGCGCGCGCTGGCGCCGGGATAGCGGGTCGTCACCGAAATCGTCGGCGGCACCACGTTCGGATATTGCGCGACCGGAAGCGAGAGCAGCGCGACCGCGCCGATCACGATCATGAGCACCGCGAGCACGTTGGCGAGGACCGGCCGCTCGATGAAAAATTTCGAGATCATGGCGCGCCGCTATTTCGAGGCGGCCGGGTCGGCGGCCTCGGCCGTGCGCAGCTGCGGATCGACCTTCTGCCCGGGGACCGCGTCGAGGATGCCGGCGACGACCACCCGCTCGTCCGGCTTCAATCCGCCGACGACGACGCGCATCGCGCCGACGGTCTGCCCGAGCTCCACCCGGCGCTGCTCGACGACGTTGTCGGCATTGACCGCGAGCACGTAGCGGCCGCCCTGGTCGCTGCCCAGCGCCACCTCCGGCACCAGCAGCGCCGGCTCCGCCCGCAGCGGCACCCGAACGCGGACGAAATAGCCCGGCAGCAGGGCGCGCTTGGAGTTCTCGAAGATGGCGCGCACCTGCAAGGTGCCGGTCGACTGGTTGACGCTCGGGTCGGCGTAATCGAGCAGGCCCTGGTGCGGATATCCGCTCTCGGTCTGCAGGCCGACCTCGATCGGGAGCTTGTTGATGAGATCCTCGCGGGTCATTCCGCGCGCCGCCATGTCGGCGCGCACGCGCTGCACGTCGCGCTCGCTCAGGCTGAACCACACCCAGATCGGATCGAGCTGGACGATGGTCGCGAGCTGGTTCGGCTGATCGCCGCCGACGAGCTCGCCGACCGACACTTTGCGCGCGGTCACCACGCCGTCGAACGGGGCGACGACGGTGGTATAGCCGTAGTTGATCTCGGCGGTCTGCACCTCGGCCTGCGCTTGCAGCACGTTGGCCTGGGCGGTGTCCCGGTTGGCGCGCGCCCGGTCGAGGTTGGCCTGAGTCGAGACGTCCTTTGCCTGCAGCTCGCTCTGCCGCTTGAATTCGGCCTGGGCGTTGACCAGCGCGGCCTTGGCCCCCTCCTCCGCCGCCTTCGCCTGCTCGACCTTCACCCGGTAGGGCTCGCGCTCGATCACGAACAGCGGCGTGCCCTTCTTCACCACGGCGCCGTCCTGGTACTTGATCTCCTGCAGGTAGCCTTGCACCCGCGCCACCAGCTTGACGGTGTTCACCGCGGCGGTATTGCCGGTCGCCTCGAGATAAGGCGTCACCGTCTGCTGCAGCGGCAGCTGCACCGTCACCTTCGGCGGCGGCGGCGCGATGAAGCGGTTTTCCTCGCCGCAGGCCGCGAGCAGAAGCAGGCCGCCCACGATGAGCGGCAGACGCCCGCGATCGCTCGATCGCGCCGCTCCGGTCCCGGCGCGAGCCGCCGCCCCGATCGCGCCGGGATCATCGTCGACCGCGCGCCTCATGTTCGCTTCTCCCGGTCTCGCGCCGCCGTTGCTCACGGCCGAAGCGCGGCGGACCCGCCCTATCGGTCGTGCCCGCAGGCGGCTGCGCTCGAGCTTACACCGCCGTCGACATTTTGAGGCGCGCCAATCCTTGCCAAACGCTCGATATCGAGGCAAATCCGTCGCAAAATCGTCCCCGGCGCAGGTCGCGGCAGGCGGGCACGCGCCGAGGCGATATCGAACGGTCGGATGATTCGAGCGATCGACGTGGCTCGATTGCGGGAAGCGCTCGCAGCCTCGACTTGACCGGAGCTACGCGGCGGAGGCGGCCACTCCCGGCCGCGCCCCTTCGCCCAGGCGCACGGCCTCGCCGTCTCCCTGCGCGTCGTCGATCCGGAAGAAGCTGACCTGCTCGTCCATGGTCTGCGCTTCGTGGTCGAGCGTCTTGGCGGTGGCCGCGTTCTGCTCGACCAGCTCCGAGTTCTGCTGGGTCACCTCGTCCATCTGCGACAGCGCCCGGTTGACCTGGTCGAGCCCGGTCGCCTGCTCGCCGCTGGCGACGGCGATGTCCGACACCACGTCCGCCACCGCCTTGATCGAGGCGACGATCTCGGCGAGCGCCGCGCCCGCCGTATTGACGAGATCGACGCCGTCCTGCACCTGGCCGCTGCTGTTGGTGATCAGCTCCTTGATGTCCTTGGCCGCCTGCGACGAGCGCTGCGCCAGGCTGCGGACCTCCGCCGCCACGACCGCGAAGCCGCGGCCGGCTTCGCCCGCGCGCGCGGCCTCGACCGCGGCATTGAGCGCCAGCAGATTGGTCTGCCGCGCGATCTCGTCGATCACGCCGATGATGTCGGCGATCCTGCGCGAGGATTCCTCGATCCGCGCCATCGCTTCGACCGCCCTGGCGGCCACTTTGCCGTTGCGCTCGGCGATGTCGCATGCGTTTCCCGCCGAGGCGCTCGCCTGCCGGGCGTTCTCCGCGTTGCTCCGCACCACCTCGGAAATCTCCTGCAGCGAGGCCGAGGTCTGCTCGAGCGTCGCCGCCTGCTGCTCGGTGCGCTGGGAGAGGTCGGTGGTGCTGGCGGAAATCTCGGTCGAGGCATTGGAGACTTCGCGCGCGGACGCCGACAGCACCTCGATCGTCTCGCGCAGCCGGGTGATCGTGAGATTGAACTCGTCCTTGACCGCCCGGTAGGCCGGCGGGAAATCGTCGGCCAGGTGGAACGTCAGGTCGCCGCCGGAGAGCCTGCCGAGCCCCGCGGTGAGCGCGCGCACCACGCCTTCCTGCTCGTCCGCGCTCTTGCGCTGCTCCTCCGCCGCCTTGGCCTGCGCCGCCTCGTTGCTCCGCCGCTGCTCGGCGGCCTCGCTCGCGAGGCGCTCCTTCTCGACCGCCCCGTCCCGGAACACCAGCACGGCGCGCGCCATCTCGCCGATCTCGTCGCGGTCCGCGACCGCCGGCACGTCGAGGCCGGTATCGCCGGAGGAGAGCCGCCGCATGGCATCGCGGATCGCGCACAGGCGGCGCACCAGGCTGCGCTGGACGTAGAAGAAGGCGATCGCGCCCGACGCGATCAGGCTGAGCACGGCCACGACGATCAGCCACGCGCGGTTGTGATCGAGCTCGCCGGTCAGCCTCCCGATGCCGAGCTTCATGCTGTGCTCGACCTCGCTCACCAGCGTCGATACCGCCTGGTCGAGCTCGCGCTGAATCCGGACGTTCTCCTCGATCGTGGCGTCGGCGCGCACCGCCGCGGCGAGCTCCTTGCCGCGCAGCGAGAAGACGCTCTCGTCGCCGACGCCGAACGCGAGAAGATCGGCGATGGCGCGCTTGAGGTCCTTGTCGTCGATCGTCTTCGACAGCTTGGTGAGCGAATCCGACAACGCCTTGAAGCGTTCCTGCAGCGGCGCCAGCATCGCGGCTTCCTTGACCACCGCCGCTTCGCTGATCACGCTGGCGACGAGGTGGGTCTGGGCCGCGATCTCGAGCGCGTTGCGCAGGCCGGCGATCTGGTTCGCCACCAGATCCTTGATCACCTTGCTCGACCGTTTGACCGCGTCCTCGCTGTGCATCACGAGGTCGAAATTGAGGTCGTCGATGAGCGAGACCAGCACGCCGGCCAGGCTCTCGTGCATGCGGAAGACGTTCTGCAGCCGCGCCATCTCGCTGTCGCCGGCCGCCCGCGCCTTGAAGTCGGCGAGATCGACGAGCGCGGTGACGCGCTGCTTCAGATTGTCGAACTTCGATCCCTTCGGCAGCTTGGCGAGCTGCTTCTGCACGCGGCGCGCGGACGACGTGAAGCGGTCCTCCAGCAATGCGAGGATCGACCCCGACGAGGTCAGCGCGCCGGCGGTGAGCAGGCCGGTGACGAGATTCGTCTCGGCGCCGATGTCGACGATGGTCTGCATGATCTGCAGCCCGTCGTTGACCAGCGATTTCACGATCTTGTCCGCGGTCTTGCCGACGTCCTCGGCGGTCGACACCACGTCGAAATAGGAATCGTCGACGATCGGGGTGAGCTTGTCGCCGATTCTCGCGTGCGCCTTGTGCACGGCGTCGAGCTTGGCCTCGAGCGCGCCGTGCAGCGCGGAGCGCTCGGCGATGGCGGTCGCGAGCGCCTGCAGGTTGAGATCGAGGCGCCGCGCGGCAGTCTCCACCGACGCGAAGGCCGGGCTGGTGCGCCCTTGGCGCAGGCGATCCATCGTCGCCATCAGCGCTCGATAGCGCTCCTGGATCCTGGTCGCGATCGCCTGCTGCTCGTCCGCGCTCTTGGCGCTGACGAAGCGCGCGGCCGCGGCCGAGATCTCCCCCGAGATCGCCGACAGGCGCAGCGCGTCGGTCATCAGCGGCACCTCGCGGCCGGTCATCGCCTCGACCCCGCGCTCGGTCGCCGAATACGAGGTGATGGCGACCGCCGCGGCGGCGACGGTCATGATCGCCACGGCGGCGAAGGCGACTTGCAGCTTGATCCTGATCCCGAGGCCGCCGATCCAGCCCGGCAGCTTGAGCCACGAGCGTCGATCGAGCCGGGAAGCGCTGGCGGCCGCATGAGCGTGCGGCCCGGACTTCGCACTGTGCAACACGTTCATCGACCGACTCCCGCGGCCGACGGCACGGCCGCGTTCGAGCTGAAACTGCCGGACCGCGCGAACGCGATCCGGCCGCGGTGAGCTCCGATCAGTTGCTCGACAGCTTGACCAATTTGTCGACCGCCTTGAACGAACCGTCGGGCTGGATGACGGTCATGAACACCTTGTCGAGCCCCTGGTTCTTGTCGGGGCCGAAGGTCATCTCGAGACCGCCGACGTCGAACTTGCCGACCTCCTTGAAGGTCCTGAGCAGCGCCTCGCGGGTCGGATTGGCGCCGACCTTCTCGAGCGCGGCGATCGTGAGACGGCCGACCAGATAGCCCTCGAGCGAGACGAATTCCGGCTCGGCCTTGCCGTCGACCGCCTTGATCGCGGCCTGGTAGTCGCCGACGACCTTGAGGGAGACGTCCCAGGGGAACGGGACGACCTGGCTGACGATCACGCCCTTCCCCTCCGGTCCGAGCTCCCTGGCCAATGCGCTGGCGCCGACGAAGGAGATGTTGACGAAGACCGGGTTGAAGTCGACCTTGCGCGCGAGCTTGATGAACTCGGCGCAGGGCTTGTAGGGACCGACCATGGCGACCGCCTCGGGCTCGGCTCGCTTGATGCTCAACAGCGCCGACTTCACCGCAACCGTGTTGCGCTCGAAGGTTCCCTCGGCGGCGAGCTCCATGCCGCGCTTCTGGAGGGCGGCCTTGATCCCGTCGAGCCCGGCGCGGCCGAACGTGTCGTCCTGATAGAAGATCGCGATCTTCTTGATCTGCAGGTCCTCGGTGAGGTGCTTGACCCAGGCCTCGGCCTCGGCCCCGTAGCTGGCGCGAATATTGACGACGTTGTCGCGCTTGGGATCGCGCAGGAAGCCGGCGCCGGTGAACGGGCCGATATACGGCACCCTGGCCGCCTGGGCGATCGGCTGCGCGGCGTTCGCGGTCGGCGTGCCGACCGGACCGATGAGCGCGAACACCTTGTCCTCGTCGATGAGCTTCTTGACCGCGACAATGGACTTGTCGGGCTCGTAGCCGTCGTCGACGCTGATGAGCTTGAGCTTGCGGCCGTGAATGCCGCCTTTCTGGTTGGCTTCCTCGAACGCGGCGTTGATGCCGGTGCGCATGCCGATGCCGAGCGCAGCCGCCGGACCTTCGAGCGCCGCCGGCTGGCCGAACACGATGGTATCGGCGGTGACGCCGTCCTCGGCCCCCGCGGGGGTCGCGGCCAGCAGCAGCGCCGCCAATGATGCCGCAATGAATGCGCTTCTCCGCGCGTCGATGGTCGATCTCATCAGCTCCTCCAGGACCTGCCCGATTTCAGGAAAATCGAAACAACATTTCCGATTAGTGTAAATTTCCCGTTTACATTCCGAGCAGCAGTGATCGCGGCCGAGAACACGCGATCGAAAACCCTGCGAGCGAGGTTCGCGGAGGCTGCTTCACGCCCGCGCCTGGACCCGCACCCGCCGAAATCGCCGGAATCGATAAAACTCTAGGCAACTTGTTGGCAAAGTGAACATGCGGATCGAATACGATCGACCGAGATGCGCATGGTACGGCCAGCCGGATGTGCGCGCTCAATAGGGAGGCTTAAATGTCCAGGAATTCTCGCTTCTCGGCGGCGGTGATCGTTGCTTTCGTCGTGATGGCATCGCTGCACGCCATGTCGAATGGCTCGACTGCCCGGTCCGAAAGGCCCGCCGCGTCGCAGATCGACGTGACCGCACTCACCTTGGCGGCAGGAATTCTCCCGGCTCAACAGTTCGACGCGATCTGAACCGGCGATCGGCGAGCACGCCTTCAGCTCGGGTGGTTTTGGCGACAGGCGGAAGCGGCGCTGTTGCCGTTCCGGAGGCCGTGATGGCCGAATCCCGGCGTGGGCCGCCAATCTGCCCCTGTGGTTTGTCCGGTATCGTTAACGGGACCGAGGTCCAGCCAACTGCCCGGCCGACCGGGCTCATGAGGGGCAGGCAAAGATCAATGATGCCAATGGCTTGTCGGAGCTTCCGGGAACGAGCGGCAAATCCGTCGGGCAACAGGCAAGCGCGGGTGGGCGGGCTCTTCGCCGCTGTTCAGGTTTGAACCTCCTTGCCCGGATCCGCGACTAATGAAGGCGAAAGCCATCACCGGTCCACCAGAGACCGGGACAAGGCTGGGCACGTTTGCAGGGTGAGGACGTCATGCGTGTGCAAAGTGGACATTGGCTCGATTACGATCCGGTGGCGCTGCTGATCCTGGTCGTCGGTATCGGGGCCGTCGCGTTGCTCGCACTGAGCATTTGAGATCGCAGCAGGCTGCGGGCCGGTCGTCGCGTCCGGCCCGACTGCGCTTCTGCCCGTCGTTGCTTTTGCACCGAACCGCCGTCAGCCGCGCGGCGCGCTGCCGCCCCGGTTCCAGCCGCGGCCGCCCTCCCCGTAGATCTCGAAGCCGCCGGCGGTCACCGCGACCGTGTCCTCGAGCTTGATGAAACCGCGCTGCGGATGCTGCAGCGTGGTCTCGACCGACACCACCATCCCCGCCTCGAGCGGGCGGCCGGCATCGTAGGCATCGTACGGCACCGGGCCCTTGGCGGTGAGCCGCGGCGCCTCGTGGCTGACCAATCCCATTCCATGGGCGAGGAAGTGCATGTGGTTATGGTGCTTCGACCGGTGCACCAGCGGCTCGGCGGCGCCGTAGATAACGCTGCCCATGGCGCCTGCCCTGATCGGCTTCATCGCCGCGCGCTGGATCTCCTCGATCTCACCCAGCAAATCCTCGAGCTCGGCATCGGGCTCGCCGTGGATCGCCATCCGGCAGAGATCGCCGATATATCCGTGATAGTTGCCGCCGGAATCGAGGGAGAGAATGTCCCCCGCTCCCCACTTCCGCTCGCACGGCGCGCGGTTGAGGCTCGTGCCGGCCGTGATCAGGCAATAGTCGAAGACCAGCCCGCGGTTCGTTTCCTCGCGCCGGAGCGCTTGCGTCAATTCCCGCGTGGTCGCGCCGGGACCGTGGCCGGCGATCACCGCCAGCATGGCGGCGATGACGCCCTCCGACCCCTGGCGCAGCTTCTCGAGCTCTTCCGGCGTCTTGATCGCGCGCAACCGCTCGAGCACGAACAGCCCGTCGATGATCTCGCTGTCCGAAAAGGCGTTGCGCAGCGCGTTGCCGGAATCGACCGGCAGGAACGCGAGCTCGGCCGCGATCCGGCGCGTCTTCACGCCCGACTTGCGGACATAGTCGATCGCCTTCTCGATCACGTCGACCGAGCCCGACGAGTTGGTCTGCGCCTCCGACACCCAGAACGGCTCGTTCTCCTTTTGAAAGCCCTCCATGCGATGACCGAAGAACGCCGCCTTGCGGGCGGCGCCCTTGGGATAGACCAACACCGGCAGGTACCGGCTCAGGCCCATCGCGTCCATCGACTCGAAGAAGAAGGCGCGATGCCCGCCGAGCAGGTACTGCACATTGTGCTTGGAGGTCGCGAGCAGGACGTCGATGCCGGCTTCGTCCATCAGCCGATCGAGGCGATCGGTGTCGAAGGGGATCTTGGGGGTCACGCTGGGTTGCTTGACGACGTCGAGCATGATCGGAACTCCTGGTGCGCGGGCGCCGCGTTCTCCGCCGCGACGATGCATGGACGCATGTGGGCACAGCGGTCGCGCTTGGCGTGGATGATGCGTGACCTTACACCAGGGCAGTAGCCTCTCGCCATGCCCTCGGGGCGCTGGCCCGCAAGGGGGGGCCGGATGCTCAAATCGGCGTCGGGGGCGAAAGCCTTCCCTTCGGGTCGCCGGCAGCGGCTACCCGCTCGCCTCGCCCAGTTGCCGATCGATCCACGCCGCCACGTCCCGCATCAGCTCGCTCGCGGAAGGAAGCGGCCGGCCGGTCGGCGCAGCCTCGCCGAGCACGAACCATCGATCGACGGTGCGCGCCCATCCGACCGCCGGATCGAACGCGATGAGGACCTCGGAGGTCGACCGGTCGGCGACCATGCCCTCGAGCAGGTAGGGCGCGACCTCGCCCGCAACCAAACGCCATTGCTCGATGCACGTCGCGTCGGCGAGCTCGCGACCGGTCGGCTGCTCGCCGCGGCGAAGACGCTCGAGGATTTCGCGCGCCAACGGCAGACCATAGCGGAGATGGTTGCCCTCTGCTGTCATGTCCCGATCCCCCAGCCCGCCGTGCTCGCGAGCTCACTCCCCGGCGAGCTCCTCGGCCAGCTTGAGCAATTGGAGCCGGACGCCGGCCTGCTTGATCCGCGAATAGGCGCGGACCAATCGGATGGCGCCCTCGGTCTGCAGAAAGTCGAACTCGACGGCGACGGCGGACCTACCGGCATCATCGTTGGGCTCGGCGATGTCCGCATAGAAGAAGCCGACCGGCACCTCGAAGGTCTCGGCGATCCGGTGCAACCGGCCGGCCGAAATGCGATTGGTGCCGCGTTCGTACTTCTGCACCTGCTGAAAGGTGACGCCGATGACGTCTCCGAGCTCGGTCTGGCTCAAGCCGCGCTGCAACCGCAGCGCCCGCAGGCGTTTGGCGATTTCCGCGTCGCGCGGATCGCGGTTGCGTTTTCGCATGCTATTCTTCGCGGTAGTCTCGCGGCCTTTACGGCAAATGTCGATCCCCCGCCGCGATGCCGTTGCACGCGACGTGAACCCTTGCAGCTGACCTGTCGGGGGCGGCAATTCGAGACTGGCCACCGGCCGAATCCCGATGCACGCACTGATTGAGGGGTACACGTAATCGGCGGTATCCGCAATCCTCGGATTCCCTGAGGCCCCATAAGCAACGGCTTGTGCCGCCGAGTGTTTTTGCGTTCCCGGAGTTCCCGCCCGCTCCATGAAAAAGCACAACTTTGACCGGCTTCTGCGGTCAACCCTGTGATCGTGCAAGCTGGCTCAAGCCGACAGCTGCAAGCACGGCGAACAATGCGAGCGATGCTTTCTGCGTTTGCACGGACGCGTTCCGTCGCGCTCGCACCTGCAAGTGGCGAGGCGCAAAAGTTACTTCTCCTGCACGCCGGCGACCTTGACCGCTTCCGCCCACAGGGCGATGTCGGCGGCGATCTGGGCGGCGAACTCATCCGGGCTGTTGCCGAGCGGATCGACGCCGTTGGCTATAAGACGCTCGGCGATCTTCGGGTCCTTCACGGCGCGGGCGACCTCGGTTGCGAGTCGATCGACGACGTCCTTGGGCGTGCCGGCGGGGGCCAGGAGGCCGTTCCAGGTCACCACCCTGAATCCCGGGTAGCCGGATTCGATGAACGTCGGCACGTCCGGAACTTGCGGCGCGCGCCGTTCGCCCGACACCGCGAGCAGCCGGACCGCACCGGTCGCGGCATGCGGCAGCACGCCCGAGAGGCTCGTGAAGTAGGCCGGGACGTGGCCGGCGATGACGTCCATCATCGGCGCCGAGCCGCCTTTATAGCTCACGGGGATCATCTCGGTCCCGGCGCGCTTGAGGAACAGCACCATCCCGAGATGAGCCAGGCTGCCGGTGCCCGACGCGGCATAGGCGACCTTGCCCGGTTGCCGACGCACGTAGTCGACGAAATCCGCAATGGTGCGAGCCGCAACGCTCGGATTTACGATCAAGCCGAATGGATTGCTCCCGATGTTGCTGACCGGGATGAAATCCTTCACCGGGTCGTACGAGGTCTTCGTCATCGCCGGGACGACTGCGATCTGAGGCAGAGCGGCAAGGAACAGCGTGTAGCCGTCGGGGGGCGAGCGCGCGACTGCTTCGGCAGCAAGCGCCCCGCTGGCGCCGGGCCGATGCTCGATGATGAATTGCTGTCCGAAGGCCTCGCCGAGGCGCTGAGCGATGACTCGGGCATTCGCCTCGGTGTTTCCGCCGGGCGCAAAGGGCGTGATGATCTTGACCGGCTTGTGCGGCCAGACCTGGGATTGCCCGGGATCGGCCGAGCCCAGAACAGCGAGCACGGCGACGAGCGTCACGAACGCATTGCGCGATCCTATTCCGGGCAAGCAACCCGAATTCCTGCGATGGCTTGCAACCAATGCTTCACCTCTCCTGGATGGCGGCAATCTTCGCAGCTTCCGCCCACAATCCGATATCGGCGGCAATCAGCGCGGCGAATTCTTCCGGGCCGTTAACCAGCGGGTCGACGCCGCTGCGCTTTAGGCGTTCGGCGATCTCGGGCTCATTCACGGCACGCGCCACCTCTTTCGCAATTCGGTTGACGAGGTCCTTCGGCGTGCCGGCGGGGGCCATCAGCCCGTTCCAGGTGCGGATTTTGAACCCGGCAAATCCGGATTCGATGAATGTCGGCACGTCCGGAATTTGCGGAACCCGCTGTTCGCTCGATACCGCGAGCAACCGGAGCGCACCGGTGCCGGCATGCGGCACCACGCTGGCCAAGGGTGCGAGATACACCGGGACGTGGCCGGCCATGACGTCGGTCAGCGCCGGCGCCGCTCCACCTTTGTATGTTACGGGGATCATTTCGATTCCGGCACGCTTGAGGAATAATACCATCGAGAGATGGACGATCGTGCCGAAACCGCCGTGCGCGTAGGCAATTGTCTTGGGCTGCTTGCGAACCAAATCGACGAACTCCACCAGGTTGGCGGCCGGCACGCCCGGGTGCGCGACCAGCACGAAAGGATTGCTTCCAATCGTGCTGACCGGCTCGAAGTCGTTGACCGGATCGTACGACGTCTTGGTCACTGTCGGAGCGATGGTGATCTGCGACGGGCTCGCGAGCAGCAGCGTGTGACCGTCGGCAGGCGCGCGGGCGGCGGCCTCCGCCGCGATCGTGCCGCTCGCACCCGGCCGATTATCGATCACGAACTGCTGACCGCAGATCTCGCTGAGTCGCTGCGCGATCACTCGCGCGATCGGGTCGCTGCTCCCTCCAGCTGCGAATGGCGCAATGATCCTCACCGGCCGCTGCGGCCAATCTTGTGAACGCGCCGGGTGGGCCAGGCCCACCGCAAGGAGCACGACGTACGAGGCCATTCGCCGCCTTCGCGTCTGCATGGTGGCACTCCACTTGACCCATCGGCGCCGACCATCCTAATGCGCGCAGCGATTGAAACGCCATATCCAATCGACTATCGTCGGCCTCCCATCGTGTCGAGTGCGCGGGTCGTGTTGCACCCCGAAAGAAATGGCCCTCCATGGCTCGAAAAATCGACTGGGAGAATCAGATCGGACGCCGGCTCAAGTTGCGGGACTTGCACGTATTCATGACGATCGTGCAGCGCGGCAGCATGGCCAAAGCGGCGACCCAGCTCGGCGTGTCGCAATCTGCAGTGTCGGAAATCGTAGCCGACCTCGAGCACGCGGTCCGCGTACGCTTGCTCAACCGCACCTCGCGCGGCGTCGAGCTTACGACCTACGGCCACGCGCTGCATCGGCGAAGCCTTGCCGCATTCGACGAGCTGAAGCAGGGCATCAAAGACATCGAGTTCTTGGCCGATCCGACCGTGGGGGAAGTGCGGATCGGTTGCGCCGAATCCACGGCGTCCGCGCTGCTGCCCGACCTTATTCAGCAATTCCTGCAGCGATATCCGAGGGTGGTCCCGTACGTGAAAGCGCTGGTGACGCCCACCTTGGAACTATCGGAATTGCGCGATCGAAGCCTCGATCTCGTGCTCGCGCGATTGATGCGGCCACCCGCCAGCGAGGATAACGAGTTGGACACCGAAGTTCTTTTCGATGACCATCTGGTCGTAGCGGCCGGCAGCCAGAGCAGGTGGGCTCGCCGGCGCAAGATCGATCTCGCCGAGCTCGCCGACGAGCCTTGGATTCTAACGCCACCCAACACCTGGAACAGCATGATCCTGGCCGAAGCATTCCGATCGCGTGGTCTCGACCTGCCGAAGCCGCATTTGGTCACCTTTTCGGTTCCTCTGCGTGCCAGTTTGCTGGCATCCGGTCCTTACATCAGCGCATTTCCCCATTCGATCATGCAGCTCAGCGCCGGACGTTTGTCCGTGACGGTCTTGCCGATCGATCTGCCCGTTCGACCCTGGCCCTTCGTGATCGTCACGCTGAAGAATCGAGTGCTCAATCCGGTTGCGCAGCGCTTCATCGAGCACGCCCGCGCGCTCGCCAGGACGATGGACGCCGAGCAAGCGCCGGCAAGAAAGTCCGCTTGAACACGCGGGCGCGCGAACCAACGATATCTCTGTTTCCTCGCCCCTCCCCTTCCGTCCGGTTCCCGCGCTCAAAGCTCGCGCCCGATCAGAAGCCGATCGAGCGAGATTGCGCCGCCGCCGTGGATGAGGAAATAGAGCGCGGCGAGCGTCCACATTAGGGTGTATTCGAGGCCGGTCTTGTTCCAGAAATAGCCGCCGACGCGCCAGCGCTCGTAGTTGGACACGACGAGGAAGACGACGATCGCGAGGGCGGCGGGGCGCGTGAACAGACCGAGCGCCAACAGCGGCCCGCCGACGAGCTGCGTGATCGAGATCGCCAGCGCCCAGAATTTCCCCGGCCGGTAGCCGTCGGCGTCGAGCTGCCGCGCGAGCTCGGCCAGATTGTGCGAGCGCACGCCGGTCGACGGCCACATCCCGAAGGTATTGCGCAGGCCGTGCGGGACGAGCGCCAATCCCACGAAGGCGCGCAGCAGCGCCTCCGCCCACGGCGCGAGCGATTGATAGAGATGGCCGAGCTGCGGGAAGAAGAGCGAAGTGTCGGACATCGGAGCGGGCGAGGTTACTTATCGCTTCCGTAGGATGGGCAAAGGCGCAGGACCGCACTGGCCGCTTGCAAACGATTGCCCGCGCCTTTGCCCACGCGGATCCGTTTGCCGTTCTCTGGCATGCGCGCGTGGGAAAAATCGCGCGACGGCCCTGCGCGTGCGGCAACGGCACGCAATGCGATTTTGCCCACCCTACGACGCCTACAGCCGGATCTCGCCGAGATTGACGCTCGCCCCGAGGATCGCCTCGACCGTCTTCTTCGGCCGGCCGGGAGCGGAAATCTCGATGAGGTAGCGGCCGGAATTCTCGTCGAGCCGGTCGAACTTGAAGTCGCCGTAATTGTCGCTCGCCGTCTCCGCCAGGAACGTCCCGCCCTTCATCAGCCGGATGCTTGCGCCCTCGACGCAATCGACGACGCCGTTCGCCTCCGCCGCGAGGGTGCCGCCGATGAAGCATTTCGCGTAGCGCCACAGATTGCGGTAGTAGACGCGCGGCCGCGTGCCCAATTCCGGCTTCATCACCTCGAGACCCTCCTCCCGCGCGATGCGCGCCATCGCCTCGTCCTCGACCTTGAGCGCGCGCATGGCGCCGGTCGGACAGGACTGCTGGCCGCGGGTCTGCTGCCAACCCCGGTCGAGAAGATGGGCGTCGAACGGCCAGAGCTGCGGCAGCTCGAGCTCCTCGTTCCACCAGATGTGCCCGTACGGGCACGCCTCGACGAGATGCTTGTGTCCCTTGGCCTTGACCGGATCGATGATGACGATGCCGTCGGCGCGCTTCTCGATCGCGCCGAGCTTGTCCGCCTTCATGCAGGGCGCGTCGTCGCAGTGGTTGCACATGGTCGGAACGTAGGCGACGTCGATCATCGGCACCTGCCCGCGCTCCTTTTGCAGGATGTTGATCCACTTGTGCCCGTGCCTGGGCATCGGCGCGGCATAGCCGGGCCAGTCGTTGCCGACGTATTCATCCATGGTCGCGAGCGTGCACAGGTTGCAGTTCGTGCACTCCGCGACGTCGATGATCATGTTCCATTTCTGCATGGCGATGCTCCGCCGATGAAAATCGGTGCCCCCCGGCTCGAGATCACCGGGTCTCGCCGCCGTCCAGATCGGCTATTGCCGACCTGGACTCTGTCAATCCGATCTCGGGCAAGCCCGAGATCGGCGGCGGCCCGGTGATGACCGCTGACGCGGTCACTTCGCCGGCACCAGGTGGGCGGCCTTGAGCGTATCGCGCACGGCCTTGTCCTTCTCCATCGCGGCAAAGGTCTCGGACATGTGCTCGACGCGGCCGTCCCACGCCTCGACCTCGACCAGCGAGTGGGCGCCGGCGAGCGAATGCGTGCTCTTGGTCTGGGTGCGGTGCGGCGTGAGCAGGTTGAGGCAGCCGCCGCGGTCGACCGATTTGCCGGGCTCGCCCATCGGGTCGTACACCGCCGAGGACTCGTAGCCGTGGCACACGCCGCGCGGCAGCCGCTGCGTCGGCAGCGCCGCGCAAACGACCGCGCCGCGGTCGTTGTAGACCTTGACCAGGTCGTGCTTCTTGATGCCGCGCTCCCTCGCGTCCTCGGAGTTGAGCCGAATGATCCAGTAATAGTAGCCCTCGACCTTGACCCGATGGTCTTCGATGTTGAGCAGGAACGAGTCCTTGCCGTCGCCCTGGGTATGGAAGGAGTATTTCGAGTGCGGCGTGAGCAATTGCAGCGGGTAGCGCCGGTAGAGCTCGGCGTCGTGCGGTCCTTCCCAGGACGGCTCGTATTTGACGATCGGCGGCCGCTCCGGATCGTTGAAGCGCTTCAGGCTGTTGCATTCGAACTCGAGCTTGCCCGACTGGGTCTGCAGCCCGCGCAGATATTCCTCGGTATAGTCGGACGGCAGCGGCTGCGCCTCCGGCACGTCCTTCTTGCGGTTCTCGTAGAACCAGCGGAAGGAGACCGGCGCCCGCAGCTTCTCCTTCTCCGCCGGCACCGCGTAATAGCCGCGCCTGATGAACTTCCTCCACGCCATCACCTTGGGCAGGTCGGAGGCCTCGAACAGGCGCTTGACCCAGTCGATCTCGTTGACCCCCTCGGAAAAATAGTTGGCGAGGCCGAGCCGCTTGCAGATCTCGTTGAAGATCCAATAGTCGGATCTCGATTCGCCGAGCGGCGCGATCGCCGGCGCCTGGAAGATGATGACGCGGTGATTGAGCTGCTGCTGGCCGTGGTGGCCGTAGCCGCCGAGGCCGGCCCACTCGCTGATGTCGACCCGCTCGAAATTGGTGCAGGCCGGCAGGATCACGTCGGCGAACTTGGCCTCGCCCTCGAACCAGATCGACTGGTTGACCACGAACTCGAGATTCTCCGACTGGTACATGCGCACGTGACGGTTGGTGTTGTTCATGGTGGAGAGGATCGAGCCGCCGTACTTGTAGAGCATGCGCACCGGCGCATAGCCGGGCGCCGGATAGGCGAACTTGGCGAACTGGTGCTCGATCGACTTGCCGATCCAGGGATAACCCTCGGCCTTGCCGTCGGCGATCGCTTCCGGCAGCCAGATGCGCGGGATGCGCTGGGCGTTCGAGTTCATGGTCGGCAGCTGCGGCATGCGCTGGTAGAGCTCGACCGGCATCGCCGTGTTCTCGAGGTCGCCCGACATGCCGCCGTCGGCGTAGCCCGGGAAGTAGAACTGGAAGTCGAGCGGGCAGCCCCATTGCAGATTGCCCATGTTGATGCCGGGCTTGCCCAGCCCCTGCATGGCGGTGAGGCAGACCATCACCCGCGCCCACTGGATTCCGGTCTGGTTGCGGCAGGCGCCGCCGTGGCCGTTGCCCCAGCCGCCGGGGGCGAGATAGACGCGCTTCCTGCCCCATTCGCGCGCGAGCGCGCGTACGTCCTTCGCGGGAACGCCGGTCTCCTTCTCCTGCCATTCCGGCGTCTTCGAGATGCCGTCCTCCTCGCCGAGCAGGTAAGCCTTCCACTTGTCGAAGCCGACGGTGTGGGTCGCGACGTAGGCCTTGTCGTAGAGATCCTCCTTGATCCAGACATGGGCGATCGCCATCGCCATCGCGACCGAGGTGGTGGGCCTCGGGGCGAACCACTTGCCCGGCAGGAACTGCGCGGAGGCGTTGAAGTAGGGATCGACGTGGACGATCTTGATGCCCAGCCGGGGATTCTTGAGCCATTGCCGGCGCACAGTGCCTTCCTGCGCGCCGTAGGAGCCCGACGTGCTCTCGGGATCGGCGGCCCAGAACACGATCATGTCGCAGTTCTGCAGGCAGTCCTCGACCGTGCCGTAGGTCTCCGACTGGCCGACGCGCAGCGTATAGCCCCAGTGGTGCACCGCGCCCCAGTACCAGCCTTCCCACGAGTCGGGATTGTGGTGCACCCGCGTCATGCCGACCGCGTTGGCGAAGCGGAACAGCGCCGAGAGGTAATAGCCGATATTGCCCCAGGTGTGATGCGAGCCGTGCGAGAACGTGATCGCGCCCGGACCGTAGTCGCGCTTCATGCGCTTGATCTCGCCGGCGACCAGATCGAGCGCCTCCTGCCAGGAGATGCGCACATAGCCCGACTTGCCGCGGTTCTGCGGGTTGCGCGCGCCGGCGGGGTCGAAGTCGACGCGCTTCATCGGATGCAGCAGGCGATCGGGCGAGTAGACGATCGACTTGGCGTTCTGCCCGTGCGGCGCCAGCGTGGTCTTGCGCGGCGGCGTGAGCTTGAGCCCGCGCGCTTCGATCGTCCACGGCGGCGGGTCGTCGTCGCCGAAGTCGATCGGCGTCATGCGGACGATCCTGCCGTCCTTGACGTAGACGAAGACCGGCCCGCCGTTGGTCATGTTGCAGGTGCGCACGGTGCCGTCCGGCATCCGCGTGCCGAACTTCCAGCCGGCCGACTGCGCCATCATGATCGTCTGGGCGAACCAGTTGCCGAGGTCGTCGGGCCCGTCGATGCCGAGCGTGAAGTCCTTCTGCGCGTTGATCTGGTCGAGCCAGTTGATCGGCGGCATCAGGAGATCGGCGCCGAGCGCGGCGGTCTTGAAGGCGAGCGTGACTTCGGCGTCGGCGCGCAGCCCCGCGCCGGACGTGACCTTGCCGTCGCGGATGGCGTACCAGCGGCCGATCTCCTCGTCGCGCGCCTTGAGCTGGGCGACGAGATTGCGTTCCTTCAGCCGCGCCGCGAAGGCCGGATATCGCCAGGCCGCGAATTTGACGAGCTGCGCCAGTCCCCACAGGATGATCCGGAACCTCAGCGCTGAGAGCATGGTCTCCTCCTCGCCGGCTTCCCCGCCGTCATGTCGTGGTTGCAGGCGATATTTTCGGCGGTTCGGCGCATCGGCGCAACATCTAAAGACACGCCCGGCCCACGGGAGCCCGGGCCGGGCGCTGCTGCAAACCGCCGGGAAGCGCCGCGCGCGGCGGGCGTCACTCCGCCTTCAATCCCGCCGCCTTCACCACCTGCGCCCATTTCTCGACGTCCTTGCGCAGATAGGCGTCGAATTCGGCCGGCGTCATGACGAGCGGAACCGCGCCCTGCTTGTCCCAGGCTTCCTTCACGTCGGGGCGGCTGATCGCCTTGTTGATCTCGGCGTTGAGCTTATCGACGATCGCCTGCGGCGTGCCGGCCGGCGCCATGATGCCGAGCCAGATCGTCGATTCGTATCCCGTCACGCCGGCCTCGGCGATGGTGGGAACCTCCGGCAGCACGGTCGAGCGCTTGAGCGCGGAGGTGCCGAGCGCGCGCACCTGCCCGGCCTTGACGTTCGCCGCCATGGTGGTGATGGCGTCGAACGCCATCTGCACATGGCCGCCGATCACGCTGTTGCGCATCTCGCCCGATGCCTTGTGCGGCACGTGCACGATGTCGGTGCCGCTCATCGATTTGAACAGCTCGGCGGCCATGTGATAGGGCGTGCCGGCGCCGGACGAGGCATAGTTGAGCTGTCCCGGCTTCGATTTCGCATAGGCGATGAATTCCTTGAGGTCCTTCGCCGGCACCTCCGGATGGATCACCATCACCAGGTCGGAATAGTTGATCCCCGCCACCGGCACGAAATCGCGCATCAGCTGGAACGGCTTGTGGGGAATGAGCGATTCGTTGGTGGTGTGGGTGTTCGACATGGCCAGCAGCGTCAAGCCGTCGGGCGGCGACTTCGCGACCGCGTCGGTGCCGATGATCGAGCCGGCGCCGGGCCGATCCTCGACCACGAACGTCTGCTTGAGCGCCTCGGACAGATGGTGGGCAAGCACGCGGGAGTAGACGTCGGCGGGGCCGCCGGCACCGAACGGCACGATGATCCGGACCGGCTTGCTGGGATAGTCCTGCGCCAGGGAGGCGGCAGGCCAACCAAGCGCGAAAGCCAACGCAGCCGGCACGACGGCGCGCAGCGACAAGGTCATTCGACATCCTCCCTGATTGCTCCGGTGATGCGAGCGACGTTAGACAAGCCCACCCGCCCTTTCAATGTGGCGCTTCGCCCCTCCTCGTGCGAACCCACGGCCGACCCATCGGGCACGCGGTGTGGCTCTTTGCACGCATCGTCGCGCCCGCTAAGCTCGCCCGATAGCGCCTGAGCAAGAGGCGCGGGCTTCGCCCAAGTCGCAGTGAAGCCGACTGGGAGGTCCGAGGAAACGCATCGAGGGGGAAAGCCATGACCGACACGACATCGCGTCTTTACGTTCCCGCGCTTGGCGGCATCTACGGCGCGGTCCAGGACTATGCCGAGCCGATCTTGCGGATCGTGCTCGGCGGGATACTCATTCCGCACGGCTGCCAGAAGCTGTTCGGGCTGTTCGGCGGCATGGGTTTCACCGGCAATGCCGCGCTGTTCGACCGGCTGGGCTTTTCGCCCGGCGTGTTCTGGGGCACGCTGGTCGGCTCGACCGAGCTCATCGGGGGCGCCCTCCTCGTGCTGGGACTGTTCACCCGCTTCGCCGCCGCCGCGGTGCTGATCTTCATGATCGTGGCGATGAAATTCACCTCCGCCAAGGGCTTCTTCTGGGCCGCCGGCGGCATGGAATATTCGCTGCTGATCGGCACCTGCGCGCTGTTCTTCCTGATCCGCGGCGGCGGCCATCTTTCGGTCGACCACGCGATCGGTCGGGAGATTTGATTTTTTCACGGTATGGTGGGCAAAATCACCTGCCGTAGCGTTGCAGCGAGTCTACGGCGAGTGCGCGATTTTGCCCACGCGTTCGCGGTCCGTTTTTGACCGCGTGGGCACGGTGCTGCGCCGTCCGCGTGGCAAGAGCTGACTTTTGGCTCGTGCCTTTGCCCACCCTACCGTCGCCGCGCCGGAAACCCGAGCCCTTATCACCACCACAGCTCCTTGGTCGCGAGCCCCGCGCCCTCCGCCAGCGCCTCGAGCTTCGCCCACATGATCGAGGGATGGACGCGCCGGTAGAACGGCCCTTGCGCGAAACCGCAGTCGGTTCCCGCCAGCACGTTCTCGCGCCCCACCAGGCGGGCATAGCGCGCGATGCGCTCGGCGACGAGCTCCGGATGCTCGACCACGTTGGTGGCGTGGCTGATGACGCCGGGGATGAGCACCTTGCCGGCCGGCAACTTCACGTCCTGCCAGACCTTCCATTCGTGCTCGTGGCGCGGATTGGCGCCTTCGATGACGTAGGCGCCGACCTTCACGCCGAGGATCAGATCGACGATGTCCCGGAGCGGCACGTCGGTTGTGTGCGGCCCCGGCCAGCTGCCCCAGCACACGTGATAGCGGATGCGCTCCGGCGGCAGTCCCTCGATCGCATGGTTGAGCACGTCCATGTGCATTGCCACCCACTTGCGATAGTCGGCGAAGCTCGCCGGCGGCACCATGCGGTCGTAGGTCACCGCCGCGCGCGCGTCGTCGAGCTGCAGCAGGAAGCCTGAATCGACGATCATCTTGTATTCCGTGCGCATCGCCGCGCCGATGGCGAGCAGGCACTCCTCGTCACTCTTGTAATATTCGTTTTTGCGGTCCGGGATGACGCTCGCGGGGGCGGCGACCGGCAGAAAGGCTTCCTCGACCTTCGCGTTCTCGAGCGCCGCCTTGAGATTGGCGATGTCGCGCTCGAGCTCGGCCTCCCCGGTATAGGCGATCGACCCTACGCAGACCGATTCGGTGCGCGTCGCCGGCTCCTCGCGGGCGTCGAGCTCGGCATAGAACTCGGCGAATTTCTGCCGGTCGGCGCCGCGCTGGAACGGATTGGCGCCGGGCTTGACCGGGCGGCGCTCGAAGCCGCTCAGCCGCTCGAGCGCGTACTGCGACCAGCTGATGGATTTTCCGAACTCGCCGTCGCTGACCACATCGACGCCGGCCTGCACCTGCTTCTGCACTACCTCGGCCACCGACTTGGTCAGGCATGCCTGGTAGGCTCGGGCGTCGAGCGGCTCGCCATTCTGCTTGGCGCGCAGGAAGGCCTGCAGCTCCGGCGGCCGGATCAGGCTGCCGACATGGGTGGTGAGAATGCGTTCGCTGCTGCGCTTCATCGGGCCCGCTGGTTGCTGGATGGCGATGGCGCGGCTTTAGCAGACGGCGCGACCGGCCGCCAATCGCGCAATCGCTCGGGCCGCGCGTGCCCACCGATGCCCAGGGCCGCCGGGTCCCCGACCGAGTAAAGAACGGGTTAGTGGTTTGCTTTCGCTCCAGAGGTAAGCTGGGCCGGCTCGCGACGAGGACACGACGTGAATGAAGTGACGCCCGGCCCCGCCTCGATCGCCGCGCTGCGCGACGCGGTCCTGAGAGGCCGCGAGCCGCCGCCGGCGCAGATCGTCGCGCGCTTCCCGGCTTACCGCTGGTGCGTCGTCGGCACCGTGTGCATCGGCGCCTTCATGGGGCAAGTCGATTCCAGCATCGCGCAGATGCTGCTGCCGAGACTAGAGCACGAATTCGACGCGAGACTCAGCACCGTCAGCTGGGTCGCGGTCGCCTATCTGCTCACGATGGCGGCGTTCCTGCCGATCTTCGGCCGTCTGGCCGACATGGTCGGGCGCAAGCTCCTGTATACGGGCGGCTTCCTGCTGTTCGTGCTCGGCTCAGGCCTCTGCGGACTCGCTCCGAATCTGCCGGTGCTGATCGCCTTCCGGGTGCTGCAGGCGATCGGCGCAGCGCTCCTTTCGTCGAACAGCGTCGCCGGCGGCCGGACCCGAGCGGCGCGGGCGGGCGCTCGGCATCCAGTCGGCCGCCCAGGCGGTCGGGCTGAGCGCCGGGCCGGTGATCGGCGGCCTGCTGCTGGACACGCTGGGCTGGCAGTGGGTGTTCTGGATCAACGTGCCGGTCGGACTCGCCGGCGCGGTGATCGGTTGGCTCGTCATCCCGGTGACTCAAGACCTGCCGGGTGACGGCCGCTTCGACTGGAAAGGCGCGCTCCTGATCGTGCCCGCGCTCACCGCCCTCATGGCGGTATTGAACGAAGGGCATGCGTGGGGGCTGACGTCGCCGGCCCTCGTCGGCAGTGCGCTGCTGACGATCATCCTGCTGACCCTGTTCTTGCGAAACGAACGGCGCGCCGAGGCGCCGCTGGTTGACCTCAAGCTGTTCCGCCAAGGCGCCTTCGTGACTGGCAATGTCGCGGGTCTCATGTCCTATGCGGCACTGTTCGGGCTGATGTTTCTCATGCCCTTCATGTTCGTCCGTGTCTATGGAGATTCGGCGCTCGCGGCGGGACTGCGGCTCTCGATCGTTCCGGTGACGCTGGGTGCGATGGCGCCGGTCGGCGGCGCGCTCTACGACCGGTTCGGCCCCCGCATCGTGACCGCATCGGGCATGCTGATCTGCGTGGCCGGCTTGGTCCTTTTGTATGCCGCCATGGACCGGACACCCGACAGCCTGCTGCGCGTGATACTCGCGCTGGCCGTTTTCGGGATCGGTCAGGGATTGTTCATCTCTCCCAACAACAGCGCGATCATGGCCGCAGCACCCGCGGCTCTGACCGGGGAAGCAGGGGGCCTCCTGAACGTCATGCGCTCCCTGGGCATCAGCGTGGGCATCGCAGCCGCATCCGCGCTGCTGTCGTGGCGGCTGGCGGTGCTGACCGGCTCCGGTCACGACACGCTCCACGCCGAGGCGCGCCACTTATTGGCGGCAGCCGGCGACGTGATCCTCCTGCTCGGCGGCTTCGCCGCCGCCGCGGGCGCGATCCCGCTGGTGCGAACCCCGTCAGAGCCGCTCGCACCGCGCAATACCTTGGCCTAGCAAGGCCCGCAGCCGGCTCCGTTGCAGTGCAGACATCAGCAGCCCGCGCTCACTTGCCCTTCGGTAGCGGGGGACGATGGCTTTGGCCCGATCGGCGAGCTCTTGCAGAGCCCGCGCCTGCGCACTTGCTCAATCAGCCCATGCCGTTGTCCATTCCGGCTTCGTTGCGAGGATTGGCGTCGACAGACGCGGTCAACCCGCCTCACCACCAATTGGCGCGCTTGCGCAGGGCCGCGTTGGCGGCGGCGGCTTCGGCCGCGATCTCTGCGGGGTTCATGGCGGCGAGCTTGCCGCCGCGCTTGAGGATGCGGCCATCGATCATGACGGTGTCGACGTTCGCGGGCTGTGCCGCGGTCACCAGCATGTGGGCGGGATCGCCGAACACGCCGAGATTGACGTCGCGCGTCGATACCATGATCAGATCGGCGCGCTTGCCGGCCTTGAGCGAGCCGACCTTGTCGGCGATGCCCATCGAGCGTGCGCCCTCGATGGTGGCGAGCTCGAGCACGCGGCGGGCGCTGAGCTTGAACTCGCTCTCGGCCTCGCCGTTCTCGAGGTTCTGGATGAGCTTCATGATGCCGAACATGTCGGCGTTGCCGGTCAGCTCGACGGTGTCGACCGAGAGGCCGACCGGGATTCCGGCGGCGAGGAATTTCCCGGTATGCTGCATGCCGAACCCGATGCGCAGCTCCGAGAACGGCGAGAGGCTCACCGCGGCGCCGGCCTTGGCCATGGCGTCGATCTCCTCCGCCGTCGCGAAGTTGGCATGGATGATCTGCATGTCGCCCGCGAGCAGGCCGGCCTTGGCGATGGTGGCGACCTGGCCGATCGCCGGGCGCGAGCCGCTGGCATGGACCGAGATCGGCAGGCCGAGCCGGCGACCGGCTTCGATCTCGGCCTTGTAGATCTCCGGAGGAATGGCGGTCGCCGGATTGTTGCCGCCCATGCCGCGCCAAGCGAGCCCGAGCGTGATCAGCCCGTCGTTGGAATGACCCGACCAGTCGCGCGCGAGCCGCTCCAGATCGGCGAGCGCGATGCCCTGGGTGTTCGGCATGCCCTGCGCGGCGCCGAAGGAGAAGCGCGCGCGCATCCCGGACTCGCGCAACGCCCGCAGGTCCGCGGCGACGTAGTCGGGCGAACGGATGTTGTGGCACCAGTCGTGCACGAAGGTGATGCCGCTGTTGATCGCCTCAGCGGCCGCGAGCCGGGTGCCCTGGTACATGTCGCCGGGCTCGAATTTCTGTCCGAGCGCGGCCGTGGTGCGGAAATATCCGAGCTCGGGCTTGTCGCCCGACATGCTCCGCAACAGCGTGTTCCACATGTGCCAATGGGTTTCGATCAGGCCCGGCAGCACGATCATGCCGGCGCCGTCGATCGCGGTCGCGGCCGGCGCCTCGAGCCTCTCGCCGACGGCCGCGATCGCGCCATCGGTCACGTGCACGTCGCCGTCCTTGATGTCGGCGACGCCCGGCTCCATGGTCATGACATAGGCGTTGCGGATGACGATGTTGCCCCGCGCCGGCAACCGCGGCGCGGTTGCGGGCTCCGCGAAGGCGCTCGGGACGGCGCGCCGGGCCGATGCGAGCATGCTCAGCGCGGCGCCGCCCTGCAGGATGCGCCGCCGGTTCAATCGAGACGTTCCCATCAGGCCCTCCCCCGTTCCGCTTTTGCCGCCGGCGATTGTTCAACACCCGAGGCGAAATTGAAAGTCGTGGATGCCGCCCGTTGCTTTGCCCGCATTGCGGCGCGACCGATTGGCGCGAAATAACCGGTTGTGGACCGCGCCTTGGCCCGGCAAATTGAGGCCGCCGAAGGACCGTCCATGACCCGTCCGCTCGCCAAGCTCGATGCCGCCGAACCGCTGCCCGCGCGCACGGCCATCCGCATCCGCGATCTCCACAAGCGGTTCGGCGAGCTCACCGCCGTCGAGGGCGTATCGGTCGAGATTGCCCACGGCGAGTTCTTCATGATCGTGGGTCCGAGCGGGTGCGGCAAGACCACGCTGTTGCGCATCCTCGCCGGCCTCGATTCCGTCACCTCCGGCAGGATCGAGATCGAGACGCCGAATTCGCGCCGTCCGGTCAACTCGATGATCTTCCAGGGCGACTCCATCTTCCCGTGGATGACGGTCTGGGACAATGCCGCCTACGGCCTCAAGATGCGCCGCGTACCCTCCGCCACGATCAGGGAGGTGGTCGGCCACTATCTCGCGCGCACCGGGCTGACGCGCTTCGCCAAGTACTACCCGCATCAGCTCTCCGGCGGCATGCGCCAGCGCGTGTCGATCGCGCGCGCCTTTGCCAACGATCCCGAGATCCTGCTGATGGACGAGCCGTTCTCCGCGCTCGATGCCCAAACCAAGATGGTGCTGCAGCAGGATCTCGGCCGTACCCTCGCCGACACCGGCAAGACCGCGCTGTTCATCACGCACGATCTTGTCGAGGCGGTGGCGCTGTCGGATCGCATCCTGGTGATGAGCCAGCGTCCCGGTCGGATCATCGAGGAAATCGTTGTCGAGATCGGCGACCGAACAATCCGATGAAGCGGCGTCAGCATCCGACGCTGGGCAACTACGTGGTGCGGCTGATGAATCTGCTGCAGATCGAACAGGCAGCAGCATGAAAAGGGAGCTTGTCATGTTGAGACGCGCTTTTGTGTTGATCTGTGCGCTGGCCGCGGTGATGAGCGGTGGCGCGGGCCAGGCCTCGGCGGA
>WNFF01000141.1_pt1 | contig 47870 bp, 51 predicted proteins | sample 5400441 | NCBI WGS metagenome assembly WNFF01 (sample SAMN13153345, study PRJNA577476) | soil metagenome | isolation source: 120 cm saprolite under Douglas fir tree site 2 hole 3 replicate 1 | place: USA:California | collected 2015-04-18 | reverse complement strand
GAACTTCAGGTCGCTCCCGCACATGCCGGAGGCCTTGATCTCGAGCACCACCTCGCCCGGGCCAGGGGTAGGGTCGGGGAACTCCCGGATCTCGAGCTGGCGATTTCCCGTGAACACGATGCCGCGCATGGACGCCTCCCCGATGCCGTTGTCGTTCGAACCCGGTGTAGTGTAAAAGATGTGATGGCTCTGGGCCAGACGCACGCACCGCTCACCATCACGGGAGGCCTTCGATGTCCCGGCTCGCTCTGACCCTCGCGCTGATCGCGGCGCTCGGCGTCGCGGCGTGCGGGCCGCCGCGGGTCGAGCCCCGCACCACCATCGTGAGCGGGCCGCGGGTGCTCTTCGAGGACGACCTGCGCGCTCCCCGCAACTGGCCGGCGGCCACCGGCTCCATCTGCAAGGCCTCCTACGGCGACGGCGGCTACATCGTGGAGAACATCGCGGCCGCCGCCCCCTGCCTGATCGGTCCGGTGCAGCCCGAGATCTTCCCGGCCTCGGTCCGCATCGAGGTCTCTGCTCGCCAGCGCAAGGGCACGCGCGAGGGCGCCTTCGGGCTCATGTTCGCGAGCCGCGGCGCCGCCGAGGGACGCACCTTCGCCACCCTCGGGCTCACCGCCAACGGGACCTACCGGGTGGCGAGCTGGACCGGCAAGTGGGCCTACCCGGTGCCGCCCACCGCCACCCGGAGCGTCAAGACCGAGTACGGCGCGCTGAACACGCTGGCGGTGGAGCTGCGCGACAAGAGCATCGTGGCCTACGTCAACGGGCGCCCGGTGGCCACCGCCGAGCTGCCCACCGAGGCCTCCGGCACGCTCGCGCTCTACGTGGACCAGCGGGGCATGGAGGTGGTGTTCAGCCAGCTCCGCGTGGTCGAGCTGCTGCCCCTGCGCTGATCTCCGGTCAGGCGCTCGCGCGCTCGAGCGCCAGCTCGATGTGCTCGGGGGCGGGCTTGCGGGTGCCCGCGTCGACCTCACGCATCAGCTCCACCACCGCGGCCGAGACCGGGGTCGGCACCCCCAGCTCGCGACCTTTGTCGACCACGCGCCCGTTCATGAAGTCGATCTCGCTCCGGCGCCCCTTGATCACGTCCTGGGCCATCGATGCGCGCCAGTTGCGGCCCGAGCCCTCCTTGGGGCGAAGCCCGGCGTCGAGCTCGGCGTAGACGTCGGGCCGGCCGGCCTGGGCCCACTGCTCGGCCTCGCGGCCGTTGAACTTGGGGATGCGGTAGCCCTGCTTGAGGCCGACCGTGGCGGACTCCTGCGCGATGCGGATGGTGATCTCGCGCCCGCGCGGCTGCGACGCGATCTCCATGCTGCCGAGCCCGGTCATGGCCTGCACCGGGTTGCCCATGCAGTTGGCGCAGAGCTTGGACCAGCGCTCGCCCCACAGGTTGTCGGTGGGCCGCGCGCCGTCGACCACGCTCATGATGTCGGCCAGCTCGGTGACCCGCTCGGTGATGCGCCCGTCGTGCTCGCCCGCGCGGAAGACGTCGTGGCCGGCGCCCTGGCCCTTCTCCATGCCGCGCTCCACCTCGCCCGCCTTCCAGAGCGCGACCCCGATCTTGGACATGATGAGGCCGACCGAGCGCTCCGCTCCCGCGATCCCGGCCACGATCGGATCGTTCCAGCAGTTCTGGGCCGAGACCACGTAGCCCTCCGGCTTGAGGTGGGGCAGGGCCATCCAGGTGGCCCACGCGGTGTCGTAGGCCTTCATCGCGATGAACGCGATGTCGAAGTCGGCGCCGAGGCGCTGGAGCTCGTGCACGTGCAGCGCGGTGGGCTGCGCCTCGAAGGGATCGTGCGGGCCGGTCACCGAGATTCCGCGGCGACGCACCATCTCGACCTGCTCGGGCCACGGGTCCACGAGGGTCACGTCGTGGCCGGCCCGCGCGAGGAACGAGCCCAGGTAACTGCCGATCGCGCCCGCACCGATGAAGAGCATTCGCTTGGCCATCTGGAGGTCCTCCCAGGCCGGGATCTTAGCGCCGCGCCGGGCCGTTGCCAAGCCGAGGTGGTTGGGGCAAGATGCGGGGCATTTCACCATCCCGGAGGAGGCCCGCATGTCGAGACGCCGCGCGTGGGGAATGGGGTTGGGGCTGGTGGCCGTGCTGCTGGTATCCGTCGCGGTCGCGGCGCCGCCGAAGGACGCGATGGTGATCGGCCTCCTCGCGGAGCCGGTGACCATGGACCCGCCCCAGATCACCGACCTGAACTCGACGCGCGTCATCAAGCGCATGTTCGAGGGGCTCACCGCCCAGGAGCTGGGGACCTACAAGATCATCCCGGGCCTCGCCCAGTCGTGGGACATCTCCAAGGACGGGCTGACCTACACCTTCCACCTCCGCCCCAACGTGAAGTTCCACGACGGGACCCCGCTCACCGCGGAGGCGGTGAAGTTCTGCTTCGACCGCCAGATGAACGAGCAGGGGCCGTTCTACGCGACCGGTACCTACCCGTACGTGAAGGGCTTCCTCGGCAACGTGGCGGGGGTGGAGCTGGTCAACCCGGCCACCGTGCAGATCCGGCTCAAGGCGCCGCTGACCCCGTTCCTGCAATACCTGGCTCATCACTCGCTGTACGTGTACAGCCCCGAGGCGCTCAAGAAGTGGGGCAAGGACGTGGTGAAGCACCCGGTGGGCACCGGGCCCTTCAAGCTCGAGACGTGGGAGCCGGGGGTGCGGGTCGTCCTCTCGCGCAACGACCAGTACTGGGGCGGCGCGCCGAAGGTCCGCCAGGCGATCTACGTGCCGATCATCGAGGCGCAGGCGCGCCTCTCCGCGATCAAGACCGGCGAGATCGACCTCACCATGGACGTGCCGCCCGATAGCCTCGCCGATCTCCGGAAGGACCCGGACGTGGTGGTGGCCGAGACCAACTCCTCCGCGGTCTGGTACGTGGCGCTCAACACCCGCCATCCCGCGCTGAAGGACAAGCGGGTGCGCCAGGCGCTCAACTACGCGGTCCACAAGGACGCGATCATCCGCGACATCCTGAAGGGCACCGCGATCGTGGCCACCACCCCGCTCTCGCCGGTGTACGGCTCCTACCACGAGGACAAGACCCAGCGGTATCCCTACGATCCGGAGAAGGCCAAGGCGCTCCTCAAGGAGGCCGGCTTCGCCAACGGGTTCGACGTGACGTTCTACGTGCCCGAGTCGGGCTCCGGCATGCAGTCGCCGGTCGAGATGGGCACCGTGATCCAGGCCAACCTGGCCGCGGTGGGCGTGCGGGCCAAGATCCAGGCCATGGAGTGGGGCGCCTACCTCAAGAAGTACCTCGACGGCCCCGACATGGCCGAGATGTCCTGGAACCCGTCCATCGGCGATCCCGACCACATGATGTACATGCTGCTCTCCTCCGACCGGTTCCCGCCCGCGTTCAACGCGGGCTTCTACCAGAACCCCCGCGTGGACGAACTGCTCCGGAAGGGACGCACCACCATCGACGACAAGGAGCGCATCCCGCTCTACCGCGAGGCGCAGCGCCTCGTGATGGAGGACGCGCCGTGGATCTTCGTGGACCACGGCAAGCAGGTGATCGTCCACCGCAAGCGGGTGCAGGGGTTCAAGCTCCACCCCAACTTCGACCTGGTGCTGACGCAGGTGTGGCTGCAGTAGGCGGGGGCGGCCTCCAGGGCTACCTCGTCCGACGCATCCTCCTCGCGCTGCCGGTCCTGGTCGGGGTCTCGCTGCTCGTCTTCGGGGTGATGCGCCTGGCTCCCGGCGACCCCGCCGCGATCATGCTCGGCGCCCAGGCCACCCGCGAGGACGTGGAGCGCCTGCGCCGCGACCTCGGCCTCGACCGGCCGGTGGCGGTGCAGTACGTCCAGTGGATGGGCCGGGTGCTGCAGGGCGACCTGGGCCGCTCCATCCCGCTCGGGCGCGAGGTGCTGCCCGAAGTGCTGCTGCGCTTCAAGGCCACCGTGGTGCTGACCGGCGGCGCGCTCGTGATCGCGATCTCCCTCGGCCTCGCCGCCGGCATCCTGTCCGCCACCCGGCAGTACTCCTGGCTCGACAAGCTCAGCATGGCGGTGGCGGTGACCGGGGTGAGCCTCCCGGTGTTCTGGACCGGCATCATGCTGATCCTGGTGTTCGCCCTCTCGCTGCGCTGGTTTCCGTCCGCGGGTATGGTGTCCCCATATGGGGGCGGGCTCAGCGACCTCCTCTGGCACCTGGTGCTGCCCGCGATCACCCTCGGGACCGCGTCGGCGGCCGCGGTGGCGCGGCTCACCCGCTCGAGCGTGCTCGAGATCATCCGCCAGGACTACGTGCGGGCCGCGCGGGCCAAGGGCCTGGCCGAGCGGGCGGTGATCGCCCGCCACGTGCTGAAGAACGCGTTCAATCCGATCCTCACCGTGGTGGGCGTGCAGGTGGGTTACCTGCTCGGCGGGGCGATCCTGACCGAGACCGTCTTCTCGTGGCCGGGCCTCGGCTCGATGATGGTGCGCGCCATCCAGGCGCGCGACTACCCGCTGGTGCAGGGCGGGGTGCTGCTGATCGCCACCACCTTCGTGGTGGTGAACCTGGTCGTGGACCTGCTCTACGCGGTCTTCGACCCGCGCATCCGCTATGAGTAGCGCGGCGGTCACCTTCGCCCGCTCTCCCGCCGCACCCGCGGGGCGATCGAGCCTCGCGGAGGCCGCGCGCATGTTCCGCAAGAGTGGCAGCGCGGTGTTCGGGCTCGGGCTGGTCGCCGTCCTCGGGGCGGCCGCGGCACTGGCCCCGCTGCTCGCCCCGCACGACCCGAACACCATCGACACCGCGCGCCGCCTCGCTCGCCCGCTGACCGCCGGGCACGTCCTCGGCACCGACGAGTTCGGCCGCGACCTGCTGAGCCGGCTGCTCTACGGGGCCCGCACCTCGCTGGTGGTGGGCCTGGCCGCGACCGCGCTCGCCGCCGCGGCGGGCTCGGGGTTGGGATTGCTGGCCGGCTTCGTGGGCCGCTGGGTGGACCAGCTCGTGATGCGCTCGATCGACACCCTGATGGCCTTCCCCTACTTCCTGCTCGCCATCGCGATCATCGCCACCCTGGGCCCGGGCCTCGTCAACGGCATGGTGGCGGTCGCCATCGTGAACATCCCGTTCTATGGCCGCATCGTGCGCGCCACCGTGCTGGCGGTGAAGCAGACCGAGTACGTGGAAGCGGCGCGGGCCCTGGGCGTCTCCGAGCTGCGCCTGTCGCTCACCCACGTCCTGCGCAACTGCCTGGCGCCCGTCATCGTGGCGGTCACCCTCAACGTGGGCGGCATGATCACCGCGCTGGCCGGCCTCTCGTTCCTGGGCCTGGGCGTCCAGCCGCCCACCTCCGACTGGGGCAGCATGCTCTCCAGCAGCCGGCAGTACATGAACGTGGCGCCCCACGTGGCCGCCCTCCCGGGGCTGGCGATCTTCCTCGCGGTGCTCGGCTTCAACCTGCTGGGCGACGGGCTCCGGGATGCGCTCGACCCGCGCCTCCGCTAGAATGCCCGGGCGATGAGCGAGCCCGAAGCGATCCGCGCGGAGGTGGAGACCATGCTCGCGCTCGTGCGCGAGCGCTACGGCAGCCGCCTCGCCCCGGAGGAGCTCGAGGGAGTGCGCACCGCCATCGAGGGGATCGTCCAGGCCGCGCACGCCCTCCGCGCGGTGCGCCTCTCCAACGCCGACGAGCCGGGTCAGCCGTTCGCGGCCTACCGGGCGGATCCGTGATGGCCGAGGAGCTCGTCTTCGTCCCGGTGCGCCGCCTCGGCGAGCTGATCCGCGAGCGACGGCTCTCCCCGGTGGCGCTGGCCGAGACCTTCCTCGATCGGCTGGAGCGCCTGGGCCCGCGCTACAACGCGGTGGTGACGGTCACGCGGGCCCGCGCGCTTCAGCAGGCCCGCCGCGCCGAGGCCGAGATCGCGGCCGGTCGCTACCGCGGCCCGTTGCACGGCATCCCGTACGGGGCCAAGGACCTGCTCGCCACCTCGGGCGGCATCCCCACCTCGTGGGGCGCGGCGCCGCTCAAGGACCGGGTGTTCGACTTTGACGCCACCGCGATCCGGAAGCTCGAGGAGGCGGGGGCGGTGCTCTGCGCCAAGCTCGCGATGGTGGAGCTGGCCGGCGGCATGGGCTATCGCCAGCCGAACGCGGCCTTCACCGGCCCCGGCGTCAACCCGTGGAGCCGTGACGCGTGGAGCGGCGGCTCGTCGAGCGGCTCCGGCTCTGCGGTCGCGGCGGGGCTCGTGCCCTTCGCGATCGGCTCGGAGACGTGGGGCTCGATCCTGTCGCCCGCGGGCAACTGCGGCGTCGCGGGCCTGCGGCCGACCTACGGCCGGGTGAGCCGTCACGGGGCGATGGCGCTCTGCTGGACGCTCGACAAGCTCGGGCCGCTCGCCCTCACCGCGGACGACTGCGGCCTCGTGCTCGAGGCCATCGCGGGGCGCGATCCGGCGGACCCGACCACCGTCGACCGCCCGTTTCGTCACGAGGCCGCGGGCCCGGCCGGGCGACGCTTCCGGTTCGGCGTGCTCCGTGGGGTCACCGACGGCTGCGAGGAGGCGGTGCGCGAGAACTTCGAGCGGTCGCTCGGCGTGCTGCGTGAGATCGGTACCGTGGAGGAGGTCGCGCTGCCGGACCTGCCCTACGACGACATCACCCGGACGATCCTCTTCGCGGAGGCGGCCAGCGCCTTCGAGGACCTGATCGAGAGCGGCGCGATCCGTGGGCTGACCGCGCCCGAGGACCGCTACACCGCCTACGCGCGCGACGCGATCCTGGCCAAGGACTACCTGAAGGCCCTGCGCCTCCGCGGGGTGATGGCGCGCGAGGCCGATCGCGTGCTCGCCCCGCTCCACACGCTGGTGGCCCCGGGGCGCGCGTCGGAGGCGACGCTGCTCACCGGCGAGGTGCGCAGCGCCATCCGCGGCACCGCGCGCGACGTGATGGGCGCGGTCGGCAACGGCGCGGGGCTGCCCGCGGTGGCGGTGCCGAACGGATTCGGCGCGCGCGGTCTGCCCACGAGCCTGCAGTTCATGGGGCGTGCGTGGGAGGAGCCGACCGTCCTGGCCGCCGCGTGCGCCTACCAGTCGCGGACCGACTGGCACCAGCGTCATCCGGCCGAGCTGACCTAGCCGCGCCCAAACGAAAGGGGGAGGGCCCGATGGGCCGCTCCCCCTGGGAGTATTTCCGCCAGCGGTTACTTGGCCTGGCGGGTGCGCGCCTGGCGCTGGTCCTGGTGGAGATCCTGGACGTCCTCACGGCGATCCTGCTTGTCCTGGCGCAGGTCGCGAGCGTCCTGGCGGCGATCCTTCAGATCACCGTGGAGCGAGCCCCGGCTCTTCTGGTAGTTCTCGCGGGCCGCCTTGATGGCCGCGGGGTCGCCGGACTTGTAAGCCTCGCGCAGCTTCTGGCGGGACGCCAGGAGGTCCTTGCGGTCCCCCCGGACTTCCTGCGTGTCCTTGGCGATCTCCTTCCGGTCCCCGCGGATCTCGCGGGAGTCCTGCCGGATCTCGCGCCGGTCGTTCTTGGTTTCCTGTGCGGGGGCGGGAAGCGCGGAAAGGCCGGTCACGATCACGGTCGCGCACGCGGCGCCCACGGTCCATCCAATGATTGTCCTCATTGCGGTTCTCCTATTTGGATGAGTGCGGCCAACGAGCAGGAGGTAATGCAATGAGGCGGCCAGGCCTCTAACTATCGGATATTTCTATCGTGGATGTCTATCCTGAGTACCGGATCTGACGCCCCGTGACACTCGCGTCGCGCAAGGCGGGCACGCGGGCCGCGACCCCGGGATCAGGCGGAGCGGCGGGCGTAGAGACGGCGGGCGGTCCGGAGGTGGGTCATAGCCGCCGGCCGCCGACCCAGCGCGTCCAGCAGCAGGCCCAGATTGTAGTGCGCGTCGGCGAAGTCGGGCTCGGCGGCGAGAGCGTGATGGTAAGCCGCCACCGCCTCGGTGGTACGGCCGGTCTCCTCCAGCAGCCCGGCCAGGTTGAAGTGGGCGATGGCATCGCTCGGAGCGTGGTGGATGGCGGCGCGGTAGTGGCGTTCCGCCCGCGCCGCGTCGCCGCCGGCATGCAGCAGGCGCCCCAGATTAACGTGCGCGTCGGCCAGGCCCGGATCGAGCGCCAGCGCCTGCTCGTACGCGTGGCACGCTTCGTCGGGCGAGGCCGGATCGAGCTCGCAGGCGAGATCGAACCACTCCGCCGCGCTGCGGGTGGGCGGCGCGGCGGGAGCGGCCGCGGCCGGCAGGGCCGCCGACGACCCGCCCGGGACCGCCACCGCGTGCGCGTCGAAGGTGAACAGGAACTGGCCGGAGTCGGGCTGCCAGCGCGCGGTGCCGTCCCAGGCGATCGCCCGCCGCCCGTCCGCGTAGATGCTGACGCTCGAGAGCGCCTGGTCCCCCGGTAGCTGTCGCCGCAGCGAGGCCAGCATGCGGCGGATGCGGCGCGGGGGCACGCGGGCCTCGAGCAGGCCCCGGGTGGTCTTGAGCAGGAGCAGGTCCTGGAACGACCAGCGGAGGCGCCCCCCGGGACCCCGGGTGGGCGCGAGCAGCGCGGCGCGCGCGCAGGAGCGGATCTTCGAGTCCGGCAGACCGAGGATCTTCGCCACCTCGTGGGTGGAGAAGGCGGTCATTTCCGCCCGGCTTGCGCCTTCCTGTCCTTGTCGGACCCGGCGGCGCGCCGGGGCGCCTTGACGGGCGGCTTCTTGCCGACGGCCGCCCCGTCCGCGGCGGGCCGGTCCTCGGCGCCGGCGCGCTTGGCGAGGCTCTGCTTGAGGGCGTCCATCAGGTCGATCACCTGCGCGCGCTGGGCCTCCGGCGCGGCGGCGGTGATCTCCTTGCCTTCCACCTTGGAGTTCACGACCTCGAGCACCCGGTTGCGGTACTCGTCCTGGTACTGCTCGGGCTTGAACTCGTCGTGCGATAGCTCCCCGATCAGCCGCTCGGCCAGCTCGAGCTCGCCGTCGCGGAGCTTCACCGACTTGCCCTTCTCGATCTCGCCGAAGTCGCGCACCTCGTCGGCGAAGTACATCGTGTGCAGCATCAGCCCCTCCTGAGCGGGCCGCACGAGCACGAGGCTCTCCTTGCCGCGCATCACGAAGGTGGCGAGGGCGACCCGGCCGCTCTTGGCCATCGCGTCGGCGAGGAGACGGTAGGGCTTCTCGCCCCCCTTGTCGGGACCCAGGTAGTAGGTCTTCTCGAAGTAGATCGGGTCCACGGTGGGGAGCGGCACGAACTCCGCGATGTCGATGACCTTCGACGCCTCGCCCTCGAGCGACTTCAGCTCCTCGTCGGTGAAGCGGACGTATTGCTCCTTCTGGAACTCGTACCCCTTCACGAGGGCGCCGCGCTCGATCACCTCGTTGCACACCGGGCAGAAGGTCTGCTGCTTGATCCGGCTGCCGCACTTGGCGTGGAGCAGGTTGAAGCTGACCCCGCCGCTCGAGGCCGCGGTGTACAGCTTCACCGGGATGGAGACCAGCCCGAATGAGATGGTGCCGGAGCCGATGGAATGGGGCGCCATGGCCGTGAGACTTTGCACAGTACCACCGGGGCAGCTATGCTCCAAGTCTCCGATGGTGACCGCACCGGATAGGGGTGAGCCCGCCGAGAAGGGGCGAGGGATTGTGCCGGACTCGCTCGGCGGCGAGCGCCCGCCGCCGCTCGAGGCCTACCGCAAGAAGCGCGATCCGGATCGCACCCCCGAGCCCTTCGGGGGGCGCCCGCCCGCGGGCGGCCGGCTCTTCGTGGTGCAGAAGCACGCGGCGCGACGCCTGCACTACGACCTGCGCCTCGAGATGGACGGCGTGCTCAAGAGCTGGGCGGTGCCCAAGGGGCCGTCGGGGCACGCGGAGGAGAAGCGGCTCGCGGTGCACGTCGAGGATCACCCGATCGAGTACGGCGACTTCGAGGGTGTCATCCCCGCCGGCAACTACGGGGCGGGCTCGGTCATCGTGTGGGACTACGGCTGGTACCGCTCGAGCAAGCCGCAGGAGCCTCTCGATCAGCTCGCGCGCGGCAAGCTCGAGGTGGAGATCTTCGGCCACAAGATGCGCGGGCGCTGGACCCTCGCGCGCATGTCGGGCAAGGACCGTGAGTGGCTGCTGCTCAAGAAGGCCGACGGCGCCGCGCTGCCGCCCGACGGCGTCGAGCTGATCGAGCGCTACCCGCAGTCGGTGCTCTCCGGCCTCACCGTCGAGGAGATGGCCGACCGCCCGGCCCGGCTCGCCGCGGTGCGCGCCCGCCTCGAGGCGCTGGGGGCGCCGCGCGGCGAGGTGGACGCGCGGACCCAGGCCTTCACCCTGGCCACCCTCGCGGAGCGGCCCTTCTCCGATCCGGCCTGGCTCTACGAGATCAAGTACGACGGGGTGCGCGTGCTCGCGGACCGTCGGGGCGATCGCGTGACCCTCTACGGACGGAGCGGCCAGGACACGACCTCACGATATCCCGAGGTGGTGCGCGCGCTGCGGGCGCTCGCCATCGACCGCTTCGTGATCGACGGCGAGATCGTGGCGCTGGACGAGGCGGGCCGGCCGAGCTTCCAGCGCCTGCAGCCCCGCATGGCGCTCAACGACCCGCGCGAGATCGCGACCGCCGCCGAGCGCCGGCCCGCGGTGGGTGTCTTCTTCGACTGCCTCATGCTCGACGATCGCGACCTGCGCCGTCGGCCCCTCGTGGAGCGCAAGGAGTGCCTGCGGCTCCTCGTGCCGCCGCTCGGACCGGTGCGCTACGGCGATCACGTCGCCGGGGAGGGCGTCGCCTTCTTCGAGGCGGCCTCCGCGCAGCGGCTGGAAGGGATTGTGGCCAAGAAGGCGCGCGGCGCCTACCCGGGCGGGCGGACCCGCGACTGGATCAAGATCAAGTGCCAGAAGCGGCAGGAGTTCGTGATCGGCGGCTACACCGACCCCCAGGGCTCGCGCGGACACTTCGGCGCGCTGCACCTCGGTCTCTACGACGGGCCGGTCGAGGCGCCGCGCCTGGTCTACGTCTCGAAGGTGGGCACCGGCTTCGACCAGGCCGGCCTCGCCGCGATCTGGGCGCGGCTCCACCCACTCGCCCGCGCGACGCCGCCGTTCGAGGCGGGCGCGATCCCCACCGGGCGCGGGCACCACTGGGTGGAGCCGCGACTGGTTTGCGAGGTGCGCTTCACTGACTGGACGGAGGACGGGGGAATCCGCCACCCGACCTTCATCGGCCTGCGCGAGGATCGGAAGCCGGTGGAGTGCCGGCGTGAGACGGCGGAGCCGGTCGATCAGGAGGTGGCGGAGGCGCCCGCGGCGGAGCCTCCCGCGCCGGCGCGCCTGAAACCCACCAATCCCCGCAAGGTCTTCTGGCCGGCGGAGGGATACACCAAGGCGGACCTGATCGAGTACTACGAGCGCATCGCGCCCTTCATGCTGCCCTACCTGCGCGATCGGCCGCTGGTGCTGACCCGCTTTCCCGACGGCATCGCCGGGAAGTCCTTCTACCAGAAGGACGCCCCGGAGTTCGCGCCCGCGTGGGTGCGGACCGAGCGCGTCTATTCACGGGACACCGAGCGGGACATCGCGTATCTCGTGGTGGACGACGTGGAGATGCTCCGCTACGTGGCCAACAGCGCGGCGATCCCGATCCACTGCTGGGCCTCGCGAGTGCCGTCGCTCGAGCGGCCGGACTGGCTCGTGCTCGATCTGGACCCCAAGGGCGCTCCGTTCACCGACGTGGTGCGGGTGGCGCTCGCCCTCCGCGGCATCCTGGACGGGCTCGCGCTGCCGAGCTACGTGAAGACGTCGGGCGCCACCGGATTGCACATTCTGCTGCCCCTGGGTGCCCGCTATACCTACGAGCAGGCGCGCACCTTCGCGCGTCTCCTCGCGGTGCTGGGCGTCGAGGCCGAGCCCGAGATCTCCACGGTGGCGCGACCGCTGCGGGCCCGCGGGGGCAAGGTCTACATCGACTTCGGCCAGAACGGGCACGGGCAGACCATCGTGGCGCCGTTCTCGCTGCGGCCGCTGCCCGGCGCGCCGGCCTCGTGCCCGCTCGAGTGGCGCGAGGTGACACCACGCCTGGACCCCGCGCACTTCAACCTGAAGACGATCGTGGCGCGCTTCGAGCGGATCGCCGACCCGCTCCTGCCGGTGCTGGGAGACGGCCTCGACATGGCCGCCGCGATCGAGCGCGTCCAGGCCCGGGTCGCGAAGGCGGGCGCGGTCAGCGCGGAAGCAGGGCCTCCAGCTGGCGGGCGAACGCGGGGCCGGTCCCGGCCTCCTCGTGCTTGAAGTAGACGAAGGTGTCCCGCCACGCGCTCCCGAGGCTCTGGATCTTGCCCGCCCACTCCGCGAGATCGGGCTCGGTGTAGCCCTGGTCGCGCAGGCGCAGGTAGCCCCAGTCGGCGGTGGTCTCGAGCGGGGTCGTCGCGTCCTCGGTGTCGGCCACGCAGAGGGCCGCGTTGGCCGCGCGCAGCCGCGCGTAGACCGCGGCGTCGAGCCAGCTCTCGTGGCGGAACTCGAAGGCGCAGCGTAGCCCGGCGGGCACCAGGTCCAGGAGCCCGCCGAGGCGGTCCAGATCCTTCTTGAAGTTGGGCGGGAGCTGGAAGAGCACGGGGCCGAGCTTGGGGCCGAGACCCGCCGCGGTGTCGAGGAAGTAGCGCAGCGGATCGCCGATGTCCCGCAGCCGCGCGAAGTGGGTGATCCGCTGCGGGGCCTTGAGCGTGAAGGAGAAGCCGGCCGGCGTCTCGGCCACCCAGCCCGCCACCGTCTTCGCGTTGGGCATGCGGTAGAACGTGTAGTTGATCTCGACGGTGGAGAACCGCTCCGCGTAGTAGGGGAGCATCTTGCCGGTCGGGAACTTCTCCGGATAGAAGGTGCCCCGCCACTCGGGATAGTTGTAACCGGAGGTGCCGATGCGGATCATGAGAGTCCGCCGCCCATGATACCGCCCCCGGCCAGGCGATGGAGCGCGATGCCGCACGCGGTGGCCACGTTCAGCGAGTCCACGCCCGGCGCCATCGGGATGCGCACCCGGAGATCGGCCGCGGCGCGGGTTTGCTCGCCGAGCCCGGGGCCCTCCGCGCCCACGATGACCGCGAGCCGCCGCGAGACGAGACGCTCCGCGGCGGTGCCGATCGCCTCGGCGCCCGGATCCGGGCTGAGCGCCACCAGGGTATAGCCCGCCCCGCGGAGAGCCTGCAGCGTGCCGCCCCACTCCGTCCGCGCGAACGGGGTGGACAGGGTCCCGCCCATCGAGACGCGGATGGTCTTGCGGTACAGGGGATCGGCGCAGCCCGCGGAGAGCAGCACACCCGCGGCGCCGAAGGCGGCCGCGTTGCGGAAGATCGCGCCCACGTTGTCGGGGTCGGTCACCTCGTCCAGCCCGACCACGATCCGCGGCCCGGCCGGCGCGATGACGGACTCGGGGGAGGCGGGCTGCTCCGGCCGCTCGCCGAGCGCCAGGCAGCCCCGGTGGAAGTTGAAGCCGAAGACGGAGCGGATCACCGCGGTGGAGGCCACGAAGACCGGCGGGGGCGCCGGCCCGAGCGCATCGCGGAGATCCTCGAGCACCGGCGCGGTGGCGAGGACCGAGCGCACCCGGTAGCGGGAGCCGCCGAGCAGACGGGCCACCACCAGGCGGCCCTCGCAGAGGAACAGCCCGTCGGCTCGGCCGCGAACCGCCGCACGGTAGTCGGCGACTCGCGGGTCGTCGGGGTCCTCGATGAGCACCGGCGCATGCTGGCACGGGCCCGTCGCCTTGACAATGCAGAAGCCGGCGCTGCTCGTGATCGACATGCAGCCCGGCGGCGGGGGGGACGAGGCCGGCCTCGTGCAGAGGAGCCGGTCGCGGTATTTCGCCCGGATCGCCTCGACCCGGGAAGTCCTGGCCGGGATCGAGGGGGCGGCGGGAGACGGCGGGACGCGCTGAGCTACTGGTACGCGACGATGCTGGTGGCCCAGTCCGGGAGGGTGATGTCGGTCGGCCGCGGGAGGTCGAAGCGGATGCGGCTCAGCGCGAACTGCGGCAGCGCGACGTGCTCCATGCAGCGCAGGCAGTAGAAGTCGAACTCCAGCTGGGCGCGGCGGCCCTGGAACTCGAGCTGGGTCTTGCAGACCGCGTGGTAGAGCTCCCCGTCCGCGCTCGCGTACACCGTGGCCAGCGGCGACTTGGCGATCTCCGCGGCCAGGAGCGAGTCGGGGTGGCGCCGGCTGATGCCGGTGCTACCCTTGGGCCGGCCCCGGCGGCGTCGGACCTCGGGAGGATGCGGGTCGTTGATGTGCTGCCTGGCTGCGGCTTCCCGTGTCCCGTGTACGCGATCTTGAGTTCTCATGCCCGGGCCAAGGAGCAAGACGCGTTCCAGGCGTGACACTGTCTGCAAGGGTCTGATTTTTATGGCGCAGTTCACTATCTTCCCCACGAATAGGGGCGCCCGCGCTACAAATTTTGGTTCTCCCGTAGCCGGAGGTTGTCAACCCACGGACAGTGGGGCGCCCGGGCCGGGTGTCCCACCTGGAGGCTCCTGATGCTGGGCATCGTCGCGACGATCAAGGTGAAGCCGGGAATGGAGTCGCAGTTCGAGGCGGTGGCCAAGGAGCTGGTCGCCAAGGTCAACGCCAGCGAGCCGGGCTGTCGCCTCTACGCCCTGCATCGGGCCGAGGCGCCGCTCACCTACGTCTTCATGGAGCGCTACGCCGACCAGGCTGCGGTGGAGGCCCACCGCGGCACCGACTACTTCAAGGCGCTCGGCCGGAAGATGGGCGAGTTCATGGACGGTCGCCCGGAAGTCCTGCGGCTCACCGAAGTGGTCTAGCCCCCCGCGAGCTTCACGGTGTAACCGAGGGCCCGGAGGTGCTCGGCGAGGCGCTCGCGGTGATCACCCTGGATCTCGACCGCCCCGTCCTTGAGCGTGCCCCCCGCGCCGCAGATCCGCTTCATCTGGGCGACGCGGGACTCGAGGGCGGGCCCGCGCTCGGGCAGCCCTCGGATCAGGGTGACCGTCTTGCCGTTGCGCCCACCGCGATCGCGGAAGAGACGGACGACCCCGTCGCTCGGCAGCGCCGGCGCGGGACGCCGGGGCGCGGGACGCGGGCTCGGCTTCACGGACCGAATCTACCAGAATCCGCGCGCGGGAATCGGTGTACGCTCTGGCCAACGTCGATAGCCCGGCTCGCGGGCGGGAAGGAGCCTCGTGAAGATCACCGACGTCACCCTCACCCTCTTCGCATGGGAAAATATTCCGGCCACCTCCTACGGCCGACACACCGGAAAGTTCGGCGGCCAGAGCCAGCTCGGCCTGCTCGCGATCCGCACCGACGACGGCGTCGAGGGGCACGCCTTCCTGGGCTCGGCCAGCCGCGGCGCGCAGTTCGACGCGGAATCGCTGATGAGCGCGCTCAAGCCGCTCGTGATGGACCAGGACCCGCTCGAGCGCGAGCGCCTCTATCAGGCGCTGTTGTCCCGCAACCGGCACACCACCTGGCGCGCCATCGGCGCGGTGGACGTGGCGCTGTGGGACATCGCGGGCAAGGTGGCGGGGCTGCCGATCCACCGGCTGCTCGGCACCTACCGGGACCGCCTGCCCGCCTACGCGAGCTCCGCGGTGCTCCAGTCCAAGCAGGCCTACGCGGAGGAAGCGGCGCGCTTCAAGGCCTCCGGCTGGACCGCGTACAAGATCCACCCGCCGACTGATCCGCGGGTCGACATCGAGATCTGCGAGGCGGTCCGGGGCATGGTGGGTGACGCCTTCACCCTGATGCTCGACTGCACCTGGGCCTACGACTACCCGGCCGCGATCCGGGTCGGCCGGGCCATCGAGCGGCTCGGCTACTACTGGTACGAGGACCCGCTGGCCGACGACGACCTCTACAACTACGTCAAGCTCAAGCAGCACCTCTCGATCCCGATCCTGGCCACCGAGTACTCGCCGGGCGGCTTCACCGCCTACGCGCCGTGGCTGGTGGCCCGCGCGACCGATTTCCTCCGGGGGGACGTGGCGGTCAAGGGTGGCATCTCGCCGCTGATGAAGGCGGCGCACCTGGCCGAGGGCTTCCACATGAACTTCGAGATCCATCACGGGGGCAACTCGCTCAACAACGTGGCCAACCTGCACGTGGCGATGGCCATCCGGAACTGCGAGTTCTTCGAGGTGCTCCTGCCCGCGGACGCGCAGAAGTACGGCCTGGTCGCCGACATCGAGGTCGACTCGCACGGCATGGTGCGGGCTCCCACCGCGCCGGGCCTGGGCGCCCAGATCGACTTCGAGCTGATCGAGCGCAAGAAGCTGGCGGTGTTGCGGTAGCTCAGGCGGTCCCCCGCGCGAAGAGCGGGACGCGCAGGTTCCCGGAGGGACGATAGGTCACCGCCTCGGCGAGAGACGCGAGCGCGACGCCGCGGGCGAGCAGCTGCTCGATCCCCGCCCGGGCGATCGTGATCGCGAGCTGCTCGCCCGGACAGGCGTGGGCTCCGGCGCCGAGCGTGAACGTCCGCCGGCGCGCTCGCGTGACGTCGAATCGCTCCGGGGCCGGATTCGCCGCCGCGTCGTGGTTGGCCGCCGCCAGCACGACCAGCACCGTGTCGCCCGCCGCCATCCGCCGACCCGCCACCAGGCCATTCGCCACGATGAAGCGGCGCGTGTTCTGGACCGGCGGGTCGTAGCGGAGCACTTCCCGGATCACCTCGCTCAGGAGAGCGGGCGCGCGCTCGATCTGCGCGGCGACGTCCGGATGGGCCGCGAGAGCCAGGAGCGTATTGCCGATCAGGCCCGCGGTCGCCTCGTAGGCCTGGGTGAGGAAGCCGATGGCATTCGCCACGACCGCCGGGTCGTCGCATCCGGCGCGGCTCGCCTCCCGATGCAGGACCCCGAGCAGCCCGGCCGTCGCGCCCGGCCCCGGCCCGGTCGACCGCGATCGGATCATCTCGATCAGATGCCCCGCCGCCACCTTGCCCCGCTCGACGTGTGCCGCGTCGGCCCCGGGCGACACGCCGCCGGTGTACTGGCGGACGCATCGCTCGACCGACTCCAGCGCCTCGTCGGGCATCGGGAGGAGACCGGCGATGACGTGAGCGGAGAGCGCGAGCGCGAACTCGTCCAGACGCGCCGGGCTCGACCGCGGGTCGATCTCCGCGGCGAGGCGCCGGGCCCAGCGGTCGGCGTGCGCGTGGGCGCGGGAGACGTCGACCGAGTCCAGGGTGGCCGACACCGCCCGCTTCATCGTCGCGTGGCCGGGGCCGTCGGTCATGCGCGCGAGCCGCCCGAATATGTCGGCGGCCGGCGAGGCGAGGAGGGCGGCGGGCACTGGCTCCGCGGCGGGGCGCACGCGTCCCAGCGCGCTCGTGAGGACGGCGGTCACCGCGTCGGCGCTCGCGGCGACCCATAGCCCCTGGACCTCGTCCCGGTAGAGCGGGGTGCGGGCGACCAGCTCGCGATAATACGGGTAGGGATCCGGATGCGTGACCGCCGCGATCGGGTCCGCCGGCGGTCTCGCCGCACGGTCCCCGCTCGCGCTGCTCGGGCTCGTCATGTCTGCCTCCTATATATCTCGATTGAGAGATATGTGTATGGGCGGTATACTACCCGCGCGATGGGAGCGATGCAAGACGTGGCGCGGGTGGCGGGGGCCCTCGGAGAGCCCTCGCGGCTCGCGATCCTGGCCGCCCTGCTGGAGGGCGAGGCGACGGTCAGTGACCTGGCGACCCGCCTCGGGCTCGCGCAGCCCCGCGTCTCGACCCATCTGGCGCGGCTGCGCGGGGCCGGTCTGGTGACCCGGGTCGCCATGGGCCGGCACCGCGCCTATCGCGCGGACGCGGCCCGCGTGAAGCCGCTCCTGGACGCGCTGTACGCGACGGGGCCGGCCGCGGTGTCGCGACCGTCGCGGCAGGCCGGACGCGAGCGGCGGGGAGATACTCCGCTCCGCCGCGCGCGGACCTGCTACGACCATCTCGCCGGCGTGGCCGGGGTGGAGCTCCTCGAGGCGATCCGGAAGCGCGGCTGGCTACGCCCGGGCGCGCCGGGCAAGCCGGCCTACGAGCTCTCTGCCTCCGGGACGCGGGCCCTCACGCGCCGCGGGGTGGACGTCGGCGCGGCGCGCGAATCACGCCGGCGCTTCGCCACCGCGTGCCTCGACTGGACGGAGCGTCGGCCGCACCTGGGCGGCGCGCTCGGGGCGCGGATCCTCGACGCGCTGCGCGGGGAGGCCTACGTCCGGCGCCGCGGGAAGGGGCGGGACGTGCAGATCGTCAAGCCGCTCGCGGGGTGGCTCGCGGGGTAGCCGCAGCTACGTGGGCAGGCGCGCGACGATCGCGGTGAGCGCGGCGGCCGCGCGGTGGAGCGCGGCGGGCTCGAGGCTCTCGAGCGTGTCGCCGCTCGTATGGTAGGTGTGAAACGGCGGCGGGCGGCGGATCAGGCTCCGGAAGGCGGAGCGCACCGGGCTCAGCACGAAGCGCCGCAGCGACTCCGCGTGGGCCCCCGGTACCATGGTGAAACCGTACGCGGGTACCCCGGCCGCCGCGAACGCCCGGTGGTCGCTGCCGAAGATCGGGACGCGCCCCACCACGTGATGGCCCACGTCGCGGGCCAGCCCGGCCGCCTCGAGGGCGGCGGTGACCGTGTCGAGGAAGGGGCTCCGGTCGCCCGCGTCCCACAGGGCGACCGCGTCCCCGATGCCGCACAGCTCGAGGCTCAGCACGCCCTCGATCCCGCCGAGCGGAGTGTCCTCCACGTAGGCGCGCGCGCCCAGGTAGTCGATCTCCTCCGCCGCGGTGAAGAGCAGCCGCACCCGCCAGCCCCGCGGGATGCGGGGCGGCAGGCGGGGAATCAGGTGCAGGAGGATGCCCACCGCGGCCGCGTTGTCGTTGGCGCCGGGACTGCCGGGCACCGCGTCGTGGTGCGCGCACAGCACGAGGATCCGCGGGCCCTCGCCGAGGTCGACCGCGTAGGTCTCGCCCGAGCCCTCCGGGCGCGTGAAGCGATGGCGCGAGAACGCGATGCCGCGGTGCTGGAAGTAGCGGGGGAGGGCCGCCTCCCGCGCCTCTCGGTCGCGGCCGCAGAGCAGCCGGGCCAACAAGAACGGCGCGTCGTCGCCGGCCAGGACCGCCTCGAGTGGGGCCGGCGGCGGGATCGGGCCGCTGGCGCGGCGGGTGGCGAGCCGCCCCAGCGACCGTAGCAGCAGCCGGCCCAGGAAGAGACGTGCGCTCAGTTGAACACGACCACGCCGCGGGCGACCTGCCCGGTTCGGAGCGCGGTGAAGCCCTCGTTGATCTGGTCGAGCGAGTAGGTGCGGCTGACCAGCTCGTCGATCTTGAGCCGGCCGTCGAGGTAGAGATCCACGAGCTTCGGGAAGTCCACGTTCGGGCGGACCGAGCCGTACATCGTGCCCTTGATGGTCTTCTCCTGCAGCGCCATGTTGTAGGGCGTGATCGGCGCGCGCACGTTCAGCGCGGCCATGCCTACGATCACCGCGGTGCCGCCCGGCCGGATCGCTTCGACGATCTGCAGCGTGGTGGCCTCGCCGCCGATCGCGTCGAACGCGTAGTCGACTCCACGTCCCTGGGTCAGCTCGCGCACGCGGTCCACCACGTTGTCGCTCTTGGCGTTGATGGTGTGGGTCGCGCCGAAGTCCTTGGCGTAGGTGAGCTTGCTGTCGAGCAGGTCGGCCGCCACGATGATGCCGGCCCCGGCCAGCTTCGCGCCCTGCACCACGTTGAGCCCCACCCCGCCGCAGCCGATGACGAGCACGGACGCGCCCGCCTCCACCTGAGCGCACCGGGTGACCGCGCCGACCCCGGTGGGCACGCAGCAGCCCATGAGGGCCGCCTGGGGCCACGGCATCTCCGGGCGGATGGGCACCAGCATCTCGGCCGGGCACACCACCTTCTCGGAGAAGGTGCCGATGCGCGCCATCTGGAAGATGTCCTGCCCGCCGCGCTTCAGGCGGTAGGTCCCGTCGAGCATGCCCCAGCGCGGCGAGGCGTGGCCGTCGCACAGGATCGAGCGGCCCATCGAGCAGTACAGGCAGCGCCCGCACTGCGGTCGGAACGAGAAGATGACGTGGTCGCCGGGCTTCACGTTGGCGACGCCCACGCCGACCTCCTCGACGATGCCGGCCGCCTCGTGCCCGAGGACCATGGGCAGCGGGGGCGTCCAGTCCCCGTTCATGATGTGCCAGTCGCTGTGGCAGATGCCCGCGGCCTTGACCTTGACCCGGGCCTCCCCGGTCCGCGGGCCCTCCTGGACGAGATCGACGACTTCGAGCGGGGTGTTGGCCTTGTAGAGGACGGCTGCTTTCACGGCACTCTCCGTTTTCCCTCTCCTCTCAGGCGAGAGGGGAGGGTGAGGGGTGGTTCTCGCTCACGCGGGCACGGCGGTCACTTCCACCTTCACCTCGGTCGCGACCGCGACGGTGCGGTAGAGCGGTCAGCGCTCTCTCCAGGTCTCGACCAGGTCTTCGGCCCGGGCCTGGTCCACGCCGCGCAGCTCGAACTTCACGTGGATGGCCTGGAAGCGATTGGGCGCCGCGTTGCTCCGGATACCCTCGATCAGAACTTCCATGCTTGCGAGCGGCACTCCGGTGTCGTGGGCGTGCTTCTCGATCAGGGTGACCCCGCAGGACGAGATCCCGGCGAGGAAGGCCTCGCCATTGGTGATGGCCTCGTTGGGCCCGGACGGCGAGTCGAGGACGAAGTGCTGCTGCCGAGCGTGGTTGAGGGAGCGGCCGAGCACACCGCTCGACCCGGATCGCACCGAATCGATCTTGACGCCGTCGGTCATGCTCCCTCCGGGCGGGACGGGACACCGCGCGGCCGATGATGCGGCGGGCGCGGGGCCCTGTCAAGCGCGGTATCATCGGGCCTCGATGAGCCGAGGCCTCCTGTACGGGCTGCGCGGATCACACGTGATCTTCCTGCTTTCCACGTGGGCGGTGGTGTCGTTTCTCGCCCTCCTGGTGGTGGGGCTCGCGTGGACGTTGAAGCTCAAGCCGCAGGCGCTCGCGGACGCGCGCGCCCAGCGGCAGGAGATCGTGCGGGTGCTGGCCCGCCTGGCCGACGCGCAGGTGCGGGACAAGCTCGACGCGCTCGGCCCGGTGGCCGCCCACCTGGCTCAGAGCTGGGCTTCTCACGAGCCGCGCGCCTTGCAGCGGGAGCTGGACATGATGCGCGCGATGCTGCAGATGCCCACCCTCTTCGTGGTGACACCCGACGGCCGCCCTCTGGCCTTCAGCCCGCCGACTGCGGCCGACGGCAGCTCGAACCTCGACCTGCGCTACGCCGATCGGCCGCTGCTCCAGGAGGCGGTCCGCACCCAGGGTCCGGCCGTCTCCGGCATCGTCTTCGGCCGGGCCAGCCGCGACTTCATCGTGGGCGCCGCGGCGCCGATCCGGATCGAGCAACGGATCGCGGCCTACCTGCTGGGAAGCATCCGGCTCCAGGCCACGATCGAGGCGATCGAGCAGGCCGCCGCCGGGCCCGGAGGCTGGCTCGTGCTGATCGACGGGGACAAGCAGGCGATCTTTCTCGATCCGCAGACCCACCAGGTCACCCAGCAGGACTGGAAGGGCCATCCGGTGGTCGAGGAGCTGGGCCGGCGTCGCTCCGATGGCCTCGTGGCCATCGACGGCGGCGAAGAGTGGCTCGTGACCCAGGCGGTGATGCCGACGCTGAAGGTGAACCTGGTCTTCGCGGCGTCGGTGCGTCACGTCCTGGAGGGCCAGCGGGCCGTCCTCCTGACCCTGGGAGCCACCCTGCTCGTCTCGCTCGGGACGAGCCTGGCGCTGAGCACGGTGGTGGCCATCCGGTTCCTGCGCGAGCAGCAGGCCGAGGGGCCGATCGAGAGTGGCGCGGTGGCGCGGAGTTAGCCGGTGGAGACGAGGCTCTTTTCACAGGCCGGGGGCTCCGGGGTCTCAATGGGCAGGGTGATGGCAGAGGATGCCTTCGAGGCGGTGGTGGGAGCCCATCACGCGGAGATCAGGCGATACCTGCTGCGGGTCACGGCGCGCGCGAGCGACGCCGACGATCTCTCGCAGGAGACCTTCCTTCGCGCGTTCCGGGCGTACCGCGCCCTGCCGCCGGGGGCGAACGTGCGGGCGTGGCTGTTCACGATCGCGACCAACCTCGGCCGCAATCACTTCCGGGCGCAGTCGCGTCGGCGTCGGGCCTACGCGGCGGTGGCGCTGGAGGCGCCCGCGGGGGCGCCGGATCGGACCGATGGGCGGGTACTGGCCGACGAGGCGCGGGTGCGCGTGGAGCAGGTGATCGGCGGGCTGCCCGAGAAGCAGCGACTGGCGTTCATCATGAGAAAGATGCACGAGCTGGACTACGCGGAGATCGGGACGAGCCTGCGCTGCTCGGAAGAGAGCGCGCGCGCCCACGTCTTCCAGGCGCTCCGGAAGATCCGGAAGGGCCTGGACCGCGAGCTCTCGGCGGAGACGGAGGCTCGGCCATGAGCAAGATGCCGGCGAGCTGCCGGGAGATCGAGCCGCACCTGCTGGCCTCGGCCATGGGCGAGGCGGCGGCGGACGCGGTCGAGCGCGTCCGCACGCACGTGGACGGGTGCCGCGAGTGTCGCGAGGAGCTCGCGCGCTATCGCACGGTGGACGGCATGGTGGACTCGCTCCGGCGCTCGCCTCGACCGGACGACGACGCGACACTCGCGCGGGCCCAGCTCACCTCGCGGCTGGCCGACCTGCGCTCGCGCATGGTGACCTTCGGCATCTTCCCGTCGCCCCTGGGCCCTCTCCTCATCGGGCGGTCCGAGATGGGGGTGGCCCTGGTGCAGTACCTTCCCGCCTCGGGCTCGCTCACCGGGCGCGTGCGCCGGCTGCTCGGCGACGAGGCGGTGGAGGATCTTGCCGCGACCGAGGGGCTGCGGGCCGAGCTGATCGAGTACATCGAGGGCCGGCGCGCGCGGCTCGCGTGGCCGCTCGACCCGCGACGGATGCGGAGCGACTTCCAGCGTCGCGTGCTCGAGGCGACCGCCGCGCTGCCCTACGGCGCGGTCACCTCCTACTCGGGTATCGCGGCCCGCATCGGCGCGCCGTCGGCGGTCCGGTCGGTCGCCCAGGCCCTGCGCTGGAACCCGCTGCCGATCGTGATCCCGTGTCACCGGGTGATCGGCAGCACCGGGGATCTGGTCGGGTACGCGGGCAAGCGCGTGGAGCTGAAGCAGCGGCTGCTCGCGGTCGAGGGCGTGAACGCGCGGCCGGCCGGTCACCACGACTTCAAGGTGCACCGGGAGGCGATGTACACGCTGATGAACGGCGAGGTGGAGTACTGCCTGCCGACGTGTGGGTCGCTCGCCGAGAGATCGCTCTCCGAGCTCACGCTGTTCGGCACACGCGAGCGCGCCGAGGCCGCCGGCTTCGGCCCCTGCTCGAGCTGCCGGCCCGATCTGCATCCGCTCCCCGCCTAGCCCCGCGCGTCCTCCCCGTCGTTTCACGTCACGCCCGTCCCGGTGTCTCAACCGGTGAAGGAACGATGGGGTCACAGGGGGACGACAGATGAGCCTCGAAACGGAGACGACGATCATGATCGCGCTGATTCCCTTTCTGGCGATATGGGGCCTGCTCAGGCTGGCGCGCGCGGTCGAGCAGCGGCGGGACGATCGCGTGGCCCGGCAGATCGCGCTGACCGACGCGATCCATCGCGAGCTCGGCGCCGCCGCGGCGCCGAACGTGCGACGGACCTGGTCGGGGGAGTGGGTGGTCTCGATGCGGCTCGCGCTCACTCGCGAGGGCACCGTCGGCACCATCACCCGAATCACCAACGACCTCTTCCGGCGGCTCGACCGGCAGGATCCGCCCCGACTGCGCGTGGTGCTGATCCCGCAGGAGCCCCGGCCGGCCCGGCGGGTCCTGGCGACCGATTCGCCCCGGTCCGCGGGGCGCCTCAGCCGAGCGGCCTAGCGAAGGGGGATGACCATGGACTTCGGCGACTACGTCACGGAGAAGGTGGCGGCGGCTCGCCTCGGCGAGCTCCGAGAGCATTGCGCTCGCGCGACCCTGCTGAGCCAGGCCCGGGGGGACCGGCGGGGCCTGATCTCCCGCCTGGGAATCGCCCTGACTCGGCTCGGCCGGTGGCCCGCCCGCGACCGAGACCCGGTCCGGAATGGGCGGGTGCGCACCGCCCGGGTGAGGTAGTATGCTTCCCGCAGGCCAGAGGAGGGGCCCGGGCCATGGCGGCGATGACCTACGATCGGCGGGAGCAAGACCTCGGTAACATCCTTCTGCTGGAGCACGTGAACGTGCGCGTGCCCGACCAGCAGGCGGCCACGCTCTTCTACATCGCGGGGCTCGGGCTGACGCGCGACCCCTACCTGATGGTGAGCGTGGAGAACATGTGGGCCAACGCGGGGCAGACCCAGTTCCACCTGCCCACCGGCAAGCCCAACGTGGTGCAGGGCCACGTGGAGCTGGTGGTGCCGGACCTGGACGCGCTCACGCGGCGGCTCGCCTCGGTGCGCCAGGCCCTCGCGGGCACCCAGTTCGCCTACGAGGTGCGGGACAAGCACGTGGCGGTGACGTGCCCGTGGGGGAACCAGTTCCGCTGCGTGGGACCCGGTCCCGAATGGGCCGACATCACGCTCGGCATCGGGCGCGTCGAGGTCCCGGTGGCGCGCGGCGCGGCCGCCGGCATCGCCCGCTTCTACCAGCAGGCGCTGCACGCGACCGCGAGCGTGACCCAGGACGACCAGGGTGCGGCCGCGCGGGTGTCCGTTGGCTACCATCAGGAGCTGGTGTTCCGCGAGACCGACGCCGCGTTCGCGCCTTTCGACGGCCACCACATCGCGATCTACATCGCCGACTTCTCCGGCCCGCACGACTGGCTGGTGCAGCGGAGCCTCGTCACCGAGGAGAGCAACCCGTATCAGTATCGCTTCCAGGTGATCGTGGATCCGGACGGCGGCCAGCAACGGTCCGAGCTGGAGCACGAGGTGCGCTGCGCGACGCATCCGATGTACATGCGTCCGCTGGTGAACCGGAATGCGGCCCAGCGCCAGGCGACGTACGTGCGCGGACGCGACGCCTTCGTGCCCGGCCTGCTCTAACCAGGCCCAAGGAGGACCCGCATGCTCTCGGACCGCTACGTGAAAGGTGCGCTCACCGTCATCGCGCTGGCCCTCGTGGCCATCGCGGGCAACCTCTGGCTCACCGAGCTGCGGCCGCGGGCCGCGGTGGCCGAGACGCCGGCCAAGTACGAGATCGGGGTGCCGAAGACGTGGGGCAAGCTCGTCGGCTTCTCCAACAACAACCTCCTGCTCGAGAGTAGCGACGGGCTCCTCCGCATCGTGGACGTGGAAGGCCGGGAGCCGGAGTATCCGAAGATCAAGGTGCAGATCAGCCGGCGATAGCCTGATCGCCCGCTTCGCGTCGCCGCTGGCGCGCGTCGCGCTCGGGACCCTGCTGGCCGCCGGCCCGGCGTGGGCCGGCTTCGAGGACGGGCGGCGCGCGTACGACCAGGCCGACTATCCCGCCGCCTACCGCGAGTGGCTCCCGCTCGCCGAGCGCGGCGACCCCTCCGCGCAGTTCATGGTGGGCTTCATGTACGAGCGCGGGCAGAGCGTGCTCGCCGATCCCGCGGCCGCGGTGACCTGGTACCGCCGCGCGGCCCAGCAGGGCGACGTCCACGCCCAGTTCCGTCTGGGATTCCTCTACGCCTACGGGCGCGGGGTCGACCGCGACGACGTGGAGGCCGCGGTCTGGTACGGCCGCGCCGCCGAGCAGGGCAACCAGGCGGCCCGCGCCGCGCTGGACCAGTTCCGCTCCGAGGGCCGGCTGGCCGGGCCCACTGGCTCGCGCGAGGTCCTGGTCCTGCGCGCAGCCGCCGAGCGGGGCGCCGCCGCCGCCCAGTATCAGCTCGCGCTCCGCTACGCCTCCGGCGAGGGCGTGCCCCGGGACACCGTCGAGGCGGTGCGCTGGTATCGCGAGGCCGCGCAGCAGGGCCTGGCGCCCGCGCAGTACCAGCTCGGTCTCCGCTACGCCAACGGGGACGGAGTGACGCGGGACTTCGAGGAGGCGGTGAAGTGGTACCAGCGCGCCGCCGCCCAGGGCGTGGCCTTCGCCCAGTTCAACCTCGGCGTGCGCTACGCCAACGGTCAGGGCATCGAGCGCGACCCGGTGCAGGCCTATCAGTGGTTCTCGCTCGCGGCCCAGGGCCTGCTCGGCCGGGAGGCCGACACCGCCCGCCAGGCCCGGGACTCGATCCGCGGCCAGATGAGCCCGGAGCAGGTGGCGCAGGGCGACGCGATGGTGAAGGCGTGGCGCGCCAAGCCGGAGCGTCCGGGCGCGGCGGTGGCTACGCCTCGAAGCTGATGTCCTGCGCGCCCTCCCAGCAGAGCAGCCGCCCCACCTCGCCGAGCCGCTCGCGCCCCTCCACGATCGTGAGGAAGTGGTTCCCGGCCAGCGGCCCCTTCACGCTGGCGAAGCGCGCGGTCCCGTAGGAGAAGAGGATCTCGGTCTCGCTGATCCCGCCCGGGTAGAAGAGCAGCGCGCCCGGGGCCGGCTCGCTCGTGGCGTTCTCGGGTCCCACTCCCAGGTCGAAGTCGCCGAGCGGGATCCAGCCCGCCTCGCCGCTCCAGCGCGCCTGGATGATGCGCCGGCGATAGGGCAGGAGCCGCCGGAACGCGGCGCACGTGCGCGGTGCGTTCGTCTCCTCCCAGCGCGCCGCGAAGGTGAGCGGCCCCACCCGGATCTCGACCCCGCCCATCAGAACTGCAGGCGCACGCCGCCGTGGGCCAGGAACGGGGCTCCGATGGAGACGACGCCGTCGCTGGTGCGCCCGGTGGTGTAGGTGGTGTCGAGCAGGTTCTCGACCGCGAAGAAGACCTCGGCCCACTTGGTCACCCGGCGCGAAACGAAGAGGTCGACCAGCACGTAGCTGCCGAGCAGCAGGGTGTTGAGGTCGTCCTCGAACTGCTTCCCCACGTAGCGCGCGGTGACCGCGGCGGTGAACAGCGCCGGGTTGTCGTAGCGCACGGTGAGCGCGGCGCCGTGTCGCGCCACCTGGGCCAGGCGCTTGCCCTCGAGGCTCCGCTGCTGCGGAGAGTCGATGACCTCGGTGTCGGTGTAGGTGTAGCTGCCGATGATCCGCCAGTCGCGCGCCGGTCGCAGCTCGAGCTCGGTCTCGATGCCGCGAATGCGGGCCAGGTCCACGTTCTGCCGCTGACGGCAGATGGTGCCGACCGGGCAGTCGGGCAGCCGGTTGACCTGGGTCACGTTGATGACCAGGTCCCGCACGTCGTTCCAGAACGCGGTGGCCCGCGCCTCGAACGGGCCGACCCGCTGGGCCACCCCGAGCTCGCCGCCGGTGAGCCGCTCGGGGCGGAGATGCTCGTTGGCGACGGTGACGTCGTTGCGCACGCGGAAGACCCGGTACAGCTCGTTGATGGTCGGGACCCGGAAGCCCTGGTAGACGGACGCGCGCAGGTCGGTAGAGGGCGTCGCGTGATAGAGCAGCGCCAGCCGCGGGCTCGCGCCCATGCGGTCGATGTCGGAGAAGGTCTGACTCGCGGGGATGCCCGCGGGCGGCGGGGTATCGCGCCGGAACGCATCGTAGGCGCGCCAGTAGTCGCCGCGGATGCCGCCCACGATCTCGAGCTGCGGAATCGGGGTGTAGACGTCCTGGAGAAAGAGGCCGTAGAGCTGCTGCTGGCCGCCGGCCACCCGCGTGCGCGAGAAGGCTCCCGCGACGTAGACCCGCTCGTCGGTCTCTCCCTCGATCCAGCGGAAGTCGGTGCCGGCCAGGACGCGGTGGGCCCCGAAGACGTGACTCCAGGTGAGCGCGGCGCCCACCGCCGTCGTGGGCACCCGCTGGTCGAGGGCGAGGGTCTCCGAGTTGCGGTCGGCGGCCTGGGTCGAGAAGGTGCTGTGGAAGCTCTGGAAGTCGGTGAACACGGTGGCGGTCCACTCGCTGCCGTCGCCGGTCCTCGCCCGCGCGCCGGTCGCGAACGAGCCCGCCTCGGTGTTGTTGAACTGCAGCGGAGTGCCGTTGTCGCGGCTCTCCTCGTAGTAGTTGCCGCGCACGAACACCGAGAGGTCCGGCGAGGCCTGCAGCTCGACGCGCCCGTTGAAGGTGGTGTGCGCCGAGCCCGCGTCGACGTCGATGGTCCCGCGGCGCGCCGAGCTCACCACCGGGTAGCCGTCGGTAGCGAAGTGGCTACCCTCGAGGCTCAGGCGGAAGGGCCCGAGCGCGTCGGTCAGGAGCAGGTCCACGTTGTGAGTGTCGTTGGTGCCGTAGCTGCCCTCGAAATAGGCGGCGCGCTCGGTGGGCCGGCGGGTGACGATGTTGATCACCCCGCCGAGCGCGTAGTTGCCCCAGAGACTCGCGCCCCCGCCCCGCACGACCTCCACCTGCTCCACGCTCTGGAGCGGGATACGGTCCCAGTACACCCAGCCGCCGAACGGGTCGTTGACCGGCACCCCGTCGAGCAGGACGAGCGCGCGACTCGCCCCGCTGGGCCCGATGCCGCGCAGCGATACGCCCTGGGTGGTCGGGTGGGAGACGAGGCTCGAGGAGCGGCGGAAGAGGCTGAAGCCGGGCACCTGCCGCAGGAGGTCGTCGAGGCTCTGCCCCGCCCCCTGGCGGATGTCCTCGCGAGAGAGCACGGTCACGCTGGCCGGCGCCTCGCCGATCGGCTGCTCGGCGCGGGTCGCGGTGACCACCACCGGCTCGAGGCGCTCCGCCTCCTGCGCGTAGGCGGGCCGCGGCGAGGCCGCCGCGAGCAGGAGGAGCAGGACGACGAGGCCCCGGCGCGTCATCGTGGGCCAGGATGCTACGCGCCGATTCATGGAGTGTCAACGCGGGAAGGCGCCGACGCGGTGTTAGTATCCGGCCCGTGGATCGGATCTGGCAGGCGCACTGGCCCCCCGGTGTCGACGAGGCGCGCATCCGGCTTCCCGACGACTCGCTGCCCACGCAGCTCAAGGCCACCGCCGCGCGCCTTCCGCGCAAGACGGCGCTGATCTTCTACGGCCGGGAGATCTCGTTCGCCGAGCTGGACGAGGCGAGCGACCGGTTCGCGGCCTGGCTCCGCGGCCGTGGCGTCGGCCCGGGCGACCGGGTGGCGCTCTATCTCGAGAACTGCCCCCAGTTCGCGGTGGCCCACTTCGGCGCGCTCAAGGTCGGGGCCATCACCGTCGCGCTCAATCCCATGCACAAGGCCCACGAGCTGGGGCACGAGCTGGAAGACTCGGGCGCGCGCGTCGTCGTGGCGGCCGACGCGGGCCGCGAGGTCGTGGAGAGCGTGCGCGACCGGACCGCCCTCGACACCGCAGTGCTCGTGTCCTACCGCGACTACCTGCCGGAGGAACCCACCCTGCCCCTGCCGCCGTCGCTGCTCGAGCAAGGGCCCCAGCGGGGGCGCGGCTGGGAGGATTTCGCGGGCATCGTCGGGGGCGGCGCCACGCTTCGCGCGCTCGAGCCGCGCGCGCGTCACGACACCGCGCTGATCCAGTACACCTCCGGCACCACCGGCGCCCCCAAGGGCGCCGAGCTGACCCACGGCAACGTCACCGCCAACTGCGAGCTGATCCGCGCCTTCTTCGACATCACCGCGGCCGACGTGCTGCTGGGCGTCGTGCCGTGGTTCCACATCACCGGCATGGAGGTGCAGCTCAACCTGATGGCCTACACCGGGGCGACCCTGGTGGCGCTCCATCGCTTCGAGGTGGAGACCGCGCTGCGCGCCATCCAGCGGTACCGATGCACGGTCACCACCCTGATCGCGACGATCAACGTGGCCATCTTGAACCACGAGGCGACGCCGACCTATGATCTCACCTCGCTCCGCCTGTGCACCTCGGGTGGCGCGCCGGTGCCCGCGGAGATCGCGCGGCGATGGCAGGCGACCACCGGCCATCCCCTGGTGGAAGGCTACGGACTCACCGAGACCACCGCGCCCACTCACTCCAATCCGCCCCACCGCCCGCGCTACGGCACCGTCGGGGTCCCGCTGCCCTACACCGGGGTGCGCCTCGTGAGCCTCGAGGACGGCGTCACCGAGGTGGGGCCGGGCGAGTCCGGCGAGATCGCGGTTCGCGGGCCGATGGTCACCAAGGGCTACTGGCGCCAGCCGGCGGCGACCGCGGAGGCCATCCCGGATGGATGGCTCCGCACCGGCGACATCGGACGAGTGGACGACGAGGGCTACTTCACGGTCGAGGAGCGCAAGAAGGACCTGATCAAAGCCTCCGGCTACAGCGTGTTCCCGGCCGAGGTCGAGGCCATCATGTACCGGCACCCCGCGGTGGCCGAGGTCGGCGTGGTCGGTGTGCCCGATGCCTATCGCGGCGAGGACGTGCTGGCCTTCGTGGTGCGGCAGCCGGGGGCGACCGCGAGCGAGCGCGAGCTCGTCGACTGGTGCCGCGCCGAGATGGCGGTCTACAAGGCGCCGCGCACGGTGCGATTCGTGCCTGCGCTGCCCAAGACCGGCTCGGGCAAGATCGTCAAGCGCGCCCTGCGTGAGCAGGCCCGCGCCGGCTCGCCCTGACCCTTGCCGGAGCCGGGCCCGGCAGGCTACCGTCTAGCCCAACCTCTCACCGACGAAAGGGGACGCTCCATGAACGAACGCCGCATCCTCTCGCGCCGCGCGTGGCTCAAGACGATGGCCGCCGCCGGCGCACTCACCGCCGCCGATCTCAAGTGGTGGGAGGAGCCCCTGCTCCGGCCCCGCCGCGCGTGGGGCGCCACGCCGGTCCGCTTCCAGTTCAGCGTGCCCGAGCCCAAGCGCAACGCGCTGGTGGAGTCTCTGGTGCAGCGCTTCAACCAGTCCCAGAAGGACTTCGAGGTCAAGGTGGAGTTCGTGCCCCAGGCCCAGGCCCGTCAGAAGTTGATCACCTCGGTGGCCGCGGGCAGTCCGCCAGACTGCTGCCAGGTCTGGGACAACTGGGTGGGCGAGTTCGAGGGCATGGGCGCGCTGGAGGACCTCACGTCGCGGGCGAAGGACTGGAAGCACTACAAGGACGTCCTGCCGCTGGCCTGGCAGACGGTCACGGTGAAGAACAAGATCGCGTCGTTTCCCTGGGTCGTGACCAACGACGCGGTGTACTACCGGACCGATCGCATGAAGGAATACGGGATCGCGGCGCCCAAGGACGACTGGGGCTTCGACGAGTTCCTCGCGTTCAGCAAGGCGTTCACCAAGGCGGACCGGAACCAGTACGGCTTCGGCATGCGCGGGCAGGGCACGTGGGCGGTGCTCTACGCCACCGAGTTCATGTACGCCAACGGGGCCCAGGTGCTGAAGGACGGCAAGGTGGCCATCAACTCCCGGGAGGCGGCGGAGGCGCTCGACTGGTATCTCGACCTCTTCCGCAAGCACAAGGTCTGTCCCCCCTCGGTGCCCACCGACGGCTGGCGCGGCATCGTGGAGGGCTTTGGCCGCGGAGTGACCAATACCTACATCCACAACTCGGGCTCCGCGGAAGAGCAGAAGGGCTTCGTGGGCGAGAAGAATTTCTCGACGATCCCGCTCCCGCTCGGGCCGGCCAAGAAACGCACCTCGTTCTACTTCTCGGAGACCCTGACCGCCTTCAACAAGGGGAAGAACCGCGACGGGGCGTGGAGCTTCATGACCTGGCTGATGGAGGACGAGCCGAACATGATGTACACGAAGGGGCTCGGGCTCCTGCCGTCCCGCAAGACCCTGTTCGAGCGGCCCGAGTTCATGAAGGACCCCGCCTACCAGGGCTTCATCAAGTCCTTCCCGTTCTCGATCGTCAGCCCCTACCTGTCCTACGCGGGCTGGGGCGGCAAGATCGACTCGGAGGGGGTGCCGCTGTTCCAGCAGGCCCTGGTGGGCAAGCTCTCGTCGAAGGAGTTTCTCGAGAAGTTCGCCGAGGTCCTCACCAAGAACATGACCTAGGGCCATGGCCCGCGAGGCGACCCTCACCGCTCCCGTGGCGCGCCCGCTGCTGTCGCGGCGCGCCCGGGAGCTCTTGACCGGCTACTGCTACCTGATCCCGGTGGTCATCGCCCTGGGTGGCACCGTGCTGTTTCCGATCCTCAAGGCGATGCACATGAGCCTCTACAACCACGTGCTGATCAGGCCGCAGGAGTACGGCTACGTGGGGCTCGCCAACTACGTGCGGCTGATCCACGACGAGACCTTCTGGCTCAGCCTGTGGAACTCGATGTGGTGGGTGTTCGGATCGGTCATCTTCCAGTTCGTGGGAGGGTTCGCCGCCGCCCTCCTTCTCCAGGAAGCCTTCCGCGGCCGGGCCCTGGTCCGTACCATCACGCTGCTGCCCTGGATCATCCCCGGAGTGGTGGTGGCGCTCATCTGGGAGTTCATCTACCAGCCGAACTACGGCCTGCTCAACGACGTCTTGAGCCGGGCCGGCTGGATGACCGAGCGCGTCGCGTGGCTCGCCAACCCGAGCCTGGCCATGCCCGCGGTGATCCTCACCAACGTCTGGCGGGGGGTGCCGTTCTTCGCGATCATGCTGCTGGCCGGGCTCCAGGCCATCCCCCCCGAGCTCTACGAGGCGGCCCGGGTGGACGGCGCCTCGATCTGGCAGCGCTTCCGATTCATCACCCTGCCCATGCTGAAGCCCATCATCGTGGTGGCGACCGCCACCCGCATCGTGTGGACGTTCAACTACGCGGACCTGATCTTCGTGATGACGAGCGGCGGGCCGGCCAACGCGACCCAGATCACCTCGACCTACACGCTGCTCCAGGCCTATTCGAATCTCGACTTCGGTTACGCGGCGACCCTGTCGGTGGCGCTGCTCCTGATCATGCTCGGCTTCACCATCTGCTACCTGCGGCTGACCCGCGGGCTCGAGAGCGTCACGTGAGGCGTCCGCCCGGGCGAGACTGGGCCGAGCGCGTGCTCGGGGGGCCGGTGCTCTGGGCGGGGCTCGTCACCCTCACCGTGTTCGCGGTGGCCCCGTTCCTCTGGGTCCTGCTCGCCTCGTTCAAGACGCGCGCCGAGCTGTACGCCACCCCGATCGTGTACCTGCCCGCGTCGCTCAGCCTCGCCAACTACGTGGAGGCGTGGACGTCCAAGCTCACCCCGTTCAGCCGCTTCTTCGCCAACAGCCTGTGGGTGTCGTCGGTGACCATGGTGGCGACCACGGTGGTGTCGATCCTCGCCGGCTACGCGCTGGCCCGCTTCCGCTTCGCGGGGCGCCAGACCTTCCTCCTGATCTTCCTGGCCACCCAGATGTTCCCCGCGGTCCTGCTGATCGCGCCGCTGCTTTCGCAGTGGCACGCCCTCGGGCTCATCGACACCTACCAGGCCCTGATCTACTCGAATTTCTCCTTCACGGTCCCGTTCACGGTGTGGATGCTGGTGGGGTACTTCGAGTCGATCCCGCGCGAGCTCGAGGAGAGCGCGATGCTCGACGGATGCACGAACTTCGGCGCGCTCTGTCGCATCATCTTGCCCCTGGCCGCGCCCGGGGTGGCCGCGACCGCGATCTTCGCGTTCGTGGCGTCGTGGAGCGAGCTGCTCTTCGCGATCACCTTCACGTCGCAGACCGAGATGCGGACCCTCTCCGCCGGGCTCCTGTTCATGGTCGGCCAGTACGAGATCCAGTGGGGCCAGCTTTCGGCCGGCGTCATCATCAGCACGATCCCGGTGGCGATCCTGTTCACCTACCTGCAGCGACACCTGATCCAGGGGCTGTCGGCCGGTGCGGTCAAGGGCTGAGGGCTGCTCAGCGGCGGCGCCCCTTCCGCGGCGCGGGCCGACGCACAGGCTTCCGGCGTCCCGACTTGGCCGCGCTCCGCTCGGGGAGGACCGCCACCGCCTCGACCTCGATGAGCAGCTCCGGGCGCACGAACTGGGAGATCTCGATGAGGGTGCTGGCCGGGCGGCTCGCCCCGAAGTACTCCTTCCGCACCGAGTTGACCTTCTCCCGGTCGCCCACGTTCTTGAGGTACACCGTCACCTTGCACACGTCGGCGAAGGTCGCCCCCGCCGCGGCCAGGCAGCGCTTGATGTTCTCGTGGACCTGCCTGGTCTGGGCCACGATGTCGCTCCCGCCCACCGTTTGCCCGTGATCGTCGCTGGCCACGCAGCCGGACACGAAGACGAGCCGTCCGGCCCGGACCACGTGGACGAAGTGGCTGATCGGCTCGGGCATGCCCGGCACCCAGATCTCTTCGCGGTGAGCGGTCGTGGCCATCGGAATCTCCTCTCTCGGGTGAGGGTGAGGGGGGTCGCGTCGCGCGGCGATTATTCTCCGCCGGGCCCGGCCGGTCAAGCGGTGACCGCCGAGGGCCGACGGCCTGACACCGCCTGTCAGCCGACCGCCATCGACGCCCGGCGGCGGCGCGGATTTGCTGCGGATTTCAAGGGTCTTGACTGGTCCGACTCTTGCTGATCCTGGACGCCATGATCAGCCGACTCGCCACCGCCGCGCTCGCCGCCCTCCTCCTCCTGATCTGCTCCGCCACCCCGACGCATTCGCAGGCCCTCGACCCCGCCTCCGCGGACGCCCTGGCGACCACGCTCCGCATGCTCGCCGACCCGGCCGCGCGAGGCCGGATCATCGCCACCGACCCGACCGCGGCCGAGGTCGACCGGCAGGTCCAGGGGATGGCCGGCTCCTCCGCGCTCGTGCAGGAGGTCTACGGGCTCGCCGCGGAGGTGTTCGCCGATCTGACCCGGAACTCCAACGGCGACCCCCGGGCCATGAGCGAGGCGCTCGATCGCGCCAAGTCCGACCCGGCGGGCTTCGCCGCGATGCTCCGTCCGGAGACGCTCGAGCGGCTGCGCGCGCTGTCCATCAAGATCTCCGACGCCCAGCGATGACCATCGACCCGATCAGCCTGCTGAAGGGGCGCATGGCCGAGGCCCTGGTCGAGGCGGTCTTCAAGCGGGCAAGGTACACGGTGGCCCGGGTCGGCCGCGAGACCCAGATGCCGGCGCTCGTGCGAAGCGGCCGCACCGAGTTCATTCCGGACTTCATGGTGTGGCGAGCCCTCGAGGGGCCGAGCCTCGGCCACCACTCCTACCGTCTGGTCGCCATCGAGGTGAAGTACCGCGCGGACCTGGAAGACTACCTGTGCCGCGACTCGCCCTCGCGATCGGCGGAGGTGGCCCAGCAGTGGCCGGAGCTGTACGAGATCCTCGTGACCGACCGACCCGAGTGCGGTCGCTCCTGCTTCCAGGCGATCCACGTCTCCGCGCTGCACGCGGGCACGGTGCCGGTCACGCTCGACCTGCACAAGGTGCCGGGCCTCGACATCTACACCCGGACGCTGGAGGAGTACGAGGGGCTCGTGCGGGAGATCTTTCCGATTCTTGGGTCACAGCACGGCTCACGTCAGGGCCTGGACCAGGCGCACGTCGAGCCGGAGCGGAAGCCGAGGGCGTGGATGCCCGGCCGAAGCCGGGGCCGCGGCCACCGGCTCACCCGGCCGGCCCGCGACCCGCACCGCTACCGTCCGTCGGTGGCCAGCGAGCACCGACCCGGCGTGAGCGAGTAGCGCAGTCCCGACGTCTCGACCACGCTCGCCACCTGCCAGCCCGCCAGAAGCGAGAACCCGATCCGGAAGTAATGGTCGGTCCCGTCGAGCCCCACGTTCTGCCCGTTCACCACGTACCGCGCGCGGCAGGTCATGCCTCCGAGCACGCTGGGTCCGCAGGTGAGCGCGGTGACGTGCACGTCGGTCCGCGAGGCCAGGGCCTCGCGGTCGGTCGCCTTCATCACCCGGGCCATCCGCCGCACGTACTTGCCCCTGATGTGGGTCTCGATGGCGGTCCGCGCCCCGTCGAGGCTCATGCAGGAGCGCGCGAATCGGGCCCCGTGAAAGCCGACCAGGCCGAGCCCGGCCGCCAGCAGGATCAGCAGGACGCCGTGCGCCACGGACGTGGGACGGAGGACGCGGGGAACCGGCGCGGTGACCCTGGCGATGACCTTAGCCAAGCAAGCCTCCCTGGAGCGCGAGGCCGGCGAAGGGGTCCAGCAGGGACTGGCCCTCGCGGCGGAAGGGAATCCACGCGAGCCGCGCGCCCTGAAACGTGGGCTCGTCCTTGGCGGCGGCTCTCACCGCATCCGGAGTGCGACGCCGACCCGCGGCGGTGAAGCGGGCCAGCAGAATCGCATCCTCGACGTCGTAGAAGCAGCCGTGCACGGTGGGGCGCTCGCCCGTCCACGGCTCGTACACGGGCGGCTTTGCCGTGAAGCGAGCGGCCAGGTCTTGAAGACCCTTGAGCCGGCGATAGCGGAACGCGGGCACCCACGCGGGTCCACCCGGCCCCGGGGAGGAGGTATCCAGGCGCCAGAACGGCAGATAGACGAGATCGACCGGTCGGCCGACGGGCGGAGCCTTCGAGGCGACCTGGGCGATCTCGTGCGGCGTCTCGGTCAGGTCGGCGCCGTGGATCTGCCAGGCCCGGCTGCAGGTGATGCAGAAGAAGATGACGTCGTCGGGCTCGACCGGGAGATCGCCGCCGCAGTTGGGACACACGAGAGGCCGCAGGCCGACCGTGCGAGACTCCTCGGTGGCGGCGCGCGCGAGGACGTCGTAGAGGGCGAGAGGCACATGCGGCTGGACCACGCTCTCGGCCACCGCGTCGACCACGGTGAGCCAGCGCTCCGTCCCCTGCGTCAGCTCGACGACCCAGAGCGGGAAGTAGATCACCGAGAGGATGCGCCCGAGGACCTGGCGGTAGACCACGTGCTCGAAGCCGCTGGCCGAGAGGCCCTGCGCCATGGCGGCGGCCAGGTCCACCTGCACCGGGACGACGGTGCCGAGGGAGGCCAGCGCCTCACGCTGGAAGAGCGCGACGTGCAGCGCCTGGGTCCGGATGCCGAGCGAGTAGATCCCGAGGCCCGGCAGGTCGGCGGCCGGGAAGCTCTTCTCCACGTAGCGGTCGAGGAACTGCACGGTCGCCTCACCACTCGCGATGGTGAGCGGGCGCGCGGGCGCCATCAGGACGGCGGCCTCGGACGGGCGCTCGGGCTTCGACGGGGCGCCCAGCAGGTCGCGCACCACGTCGCCGGCGTGCCGGCCCAGTAGCAGATCGGCGCCCCAGCCGAGCATAGAGCCGATCGGGATCTCGAGCTCGGCCCGATCGACGGTGCGGTCTCCGCCCCCGACGACCATCGAGGGGAACGCGCCGTTCTCCGGCTCGGGCCTGGGCGGGACGTCCTGCCACTGGAAGTCGTGACCGGTCAGCCGGTAGAAGGGCACGAAGAAGAGCTGGGTGCGCGCGACGCGCGCCTCGAGCCGCCCGGTGCGGGCGGCGGCTCCCGCCACCTCGGCCCGAACCCGGGGCTTCACCCAGTAGCTCAGCACCTGCTTGCGCCCGGTGACCAGGAGGTGGGAGCCGCAGCTCGGGCAGCGGATGGCGTTGGACCCCTCGGAGAAGTCGAGGGGGCCGCTGCAGGTGGGGCACTCGGTCGAGACGACGAGCTGGCTCATGCCAGCCGGCCCGGCGTCAGCTACCGGGGACGGCCTGACCGCACGACGCGCAGAAGCGGGCGCCGCCCGGCAGCTCGGACTGGCAGCGCGAGCACCGCGCGGTCGCGGCCAGCTGGCGGCCGCAGCGCGGGCAGAAGTGGCTGTCGGAGGCCACCGCCGACTGGCAGCTCGGGCAGGTGATGACCGCCCTCGCGGGCGCGGCGGCGGGCTCGGCGCCCAGGCTCTTGGCGAGCATGCCCGGCATCATCATGCCGAGCCCGGCCCCGACTCCCACCCCCACGCCGGCGGCCGCGCCGCTGCCGGCTCCACCGCCGCTGCCTTGCGCGGCGTCGCCCATGGCCTTGGCCGCCTTGAACTTGAGGAAGCGATCCAGGTCGCCGACCGCGCCCATGCCGGAGCGCTCGTCGATCATCCGCTCCACCTCCTCGGGCGGGGTGATGCGGTTGATGTAGAAGTCGACCAGCTCGGTGCCGTATTTCCGGAACTCGTCCACGAGCCGGGTCTTCAGCGCGACCGCCATCTCGTCGTAGTGCGGGGGCAGCTCGACCAGGCTCTGCACCTTCTCACCGAGGAAGTCGTTGAGCCGCGCGACGATGACGTCGCGCAGGTACTCCTCGATCTGATCTGTGGTGTAGGAGCCCTGGGTGCCCACCAGGCTATTGACGAAGAGCAGCGGCTGGGTCACCCGCATCGTGAAGTTGCCGAAGGCGCGCAGGCGGATGAGGCCGAGCTGGGTGTCCTTGAAGGCCACCGGATCGCGCGTGCCCCAGCGCATGTTGGTGAAGACCTTCAGATTGACGAAGTACACCTCGGCGCGGAACGGGCTCGTGAAGCCCCACGGCAGGGAGAGCAGCCGGGTCAGGATCGGCAGGTTCTGGGTGGACAGGGTGTGGCGGCCCGGCCCGAAGACGTCGAGGCCCTGGCCGTCGCGGAAGAAGACCGCGGCCTGGTTCTCGCGCACCACGAGCTGCGCCCCCATCTTGATGTCCCCCGAGCCGCCCTCGGGATAGCGCTGGACGATCCCGGTGCCGGTCTGATCGAACCACTCGATGACTTCCATCATGATGGGGGCCATGGCGTCTCCTCCTCAGTCCGCTTCCACGATGCGCTGCCGCTTGTCCCAGAGCTGGCCGAAGTCGTCGAGAGCCTCGATCATGTGCTCGATCGCGGTCTCGAGCGCGGCCGCATCGGCGCGCGCGGCCCGGACCGCTTCGGCCTTGGCGCGGACCACGCTCAGCGCATCGAAGAGCCCCAGGTCGAAGGCGTAGAGCTGATCGAGCGTGTCCTCGTCCACCTGGTGGAGGTCGAAGAGCCCGGTGTACCCGCGGCTCGCGAACTCGACGATGCGGCTCTGGCGCTCGAGGCGGCCGGCGAGACGATCGAGACGGGGCAGGCGGGACAGATCGGCCGATCGCGCGAGGCGCTCCTTGTCGTCATCGAGGCCCTGGATCAGCCGGCCGATCTCCTGGACGAGACGCATCCGGACCTGCTTGTCCGTGGTCCGGGAGTTCTCCCGATCCTGGTAGCCGGCCACTCCGGGAACGAAGCGAACGAGGCGCTCGAGCCTGCTTGCGACGGTGACGCTCATGGAAGCCTCCTCTTGATGGGACCGGGACGTGCCCAGGCCAGGGCGAGGAGTGTGCAAGCCAATTGCCATGGGCTCCTGAGTCTAACTGCGTGAACAAAAAGGAGGAGAGGCCCCTAGGCCCACCTCCGGGTGGCGGCCTGTGTCAGTCTGCTGACACTTCTCGGCCAGGCTGCGGAGGTACGGAGAGGGCCCCTCCCGTGCTCACCCGACGGCGCCGGCTGCGCAGCTGGCGCCAGGCGAGGGCGAGGCCGGTCCACACGAGGACGGCGCCGCCGCCGGAGGCCACCAGCGCGACCGCCTGGCCGGCGGGCCCGCCGGCCTCGCCGGTGTGGAGCGGTCGCACCCAGGTCCGAAGGCGCCGACCCAGGCTTTGGCCGGCGAACGGCTCCCAGCGGACGACGTCGGCGGTGACCGGGTCGAGGGTGAGCTGCGAGCGAGGGGCCGGATGCCAGCCGGGCACCTGTCGCTCGGCGCGCGCCCAGAGCGCATCGAGGCCCGCGGCCTAATTCTGGGGCCTAATTCTAGGGCGCGAACTCGCGGAGCAGGCGGCCGGGACGGCCGCACTCCTTGACGACCCCGCGCTCGTCCACCGTGCGCACCCCATTGACCCACACCCCGTGGAGGCCCACCGCCGGCGTATCGAGGCGGCTCGCCCCGGTCGGCAGGTCGTGGACGCGCCGCTTGCCCCCGCGCCCCACCGTCCGGGGGTCGAAGAGCATGAGGTCGGCCCAGGCCCCGGGCTGGAGCCGCCCCCGGTCCTGGATCCGGTAGGCGTCGGCCACCGCGCTGGTCACCGTGCGCACCGCCTGCTCGAGGGTGAGGTCGCCACGCTCGCGCGCCCAGTGGCCGAACAGGTGGAGGCCGAAGCCCGCGTCGCAGAGGAAGGAGAGATGCGCCCCCGCGTCGGAGAGGGCCACCGCGGCGTTGGGATGCCGCAGGAGGCGGCGCACCTCGTTCTCGTCGATGTTGAAGAGGCGGCAGTCGAACATCGCGTCCAGCTCGCCGTCGAGCCCGAAGTCGAGGAAGGTGTCCCAGGGATGCTGGCCGCGCTCGCGGGCCAGGGCCCCGATGGTCTTGCCCTCGAGGCTCCGGTGCTCCGGCCGCTTCACCTCCGCGATGGTCAGGTGATCCCAGTTCTTGTCGCTGAAGCGGTTGGGCACTCCGGGCTGACCGATCTCCTGCTTGAGCCCGCCGCGGAATGACGGATCGGCGAGCACCGCGCGATAGCGCGCCTCGTCCTGCGCCACGATGGCGGGCCGCCAGGCGAGGAAGGCCTCGAGCGGATAGGGATGGCGCAGCGTGAACTCCATGCCGAGGGGAAAGCACCCCACCTGCGCCCACAGCTCGCGGCCCCGGGTACGCGCGGCCTCGATCTCGGACAGCTCGCGGAACACGCGGGTGGGGTCGCCGGGATCCACGAACATGGCCGCGATCATCACCGGGCGGCCGTTGGCCGCCGCGATGGACTCGAGCCACGGCACCGTGGAGGTCATGCCCTTGGTCAGCATGAAGATGCCGCGGCCGACCTCACCGAGCGCGCCGGTCAGCGCGGTCATCTCGCGCTCGTCGGCCAGGCGCGACGGCATCGGGATGCCGTTCTCGCCGTTGTGCTGCTCGAGGGTGGAGGTCGCGAAGCCGATGGCGCCGGTCCGCAGGGCCTCCACCACGATACGGCGCATCTCCGCGATCTCCGCGTCGGTGGCCTTCCGCTTGCTCGCGTCCTCGCCCAGCACGTAGGTCCGCACCGAGGAGTGGCCCACGAAGGAGGCCACGTTGGGGACGAGACCGCGCCGCTCCAGGGAGGCCAGGTACTCGGGATACGACTCGAAGTCCCAGTTGATGCCGGCCCGCATCGCCTCGAGCGACATGCCCTCCACGTGGGTCAGGTTGCGCACGATCAGATCCCGGTGCGCCGGATGGCAGGGGGCGATCGTGAAGCCGCAGTTGCCGATGACCACCGTGGTGACGCCGAGCGCGGTCGACGGGGTCGCGTAGGGATCCCAGGTGAGCTGGGCGTCGTAGTGGGTGTGCAGGTCCACGATCCCGGGCGCGAGCACGAGGCCCTGCGCGTCGACGCGCGTGCCCGCGGCCCCCAGGTCCGCGCCGCGACGATCGGCGCTGATCGCGGCGATGCGCCCGTCCTTCACCGCGAGACTTCCGTCTCGCGCGGGCGTGCCGAGACCATCGATGAGGCGGGCGTTGTCGATCGCGAGATCGTGCACGGGTGGGGCCTCCTGGGGATGTGGGCTGCCTGACCGGTCGAGGCTAGCCCGGCCCGGACGGTGAGTCAACCGCGGCGGGCCCGGCGGCGCGGTTAGAGCGTGCGCAGGGCCTCGGTGACCGGGATCCGGGCCGAGCGCACCGCGGGCGGCAGGCCGCCGGCGGCCCCGATGACGAGCGCCCAGACGATGCCGCGGAGGAGCAGTCCCGGGGTGACCCGGAAGTCGAACCCCACCTGGGAGAAGGTGCTGAAGTTGAGGGTGGAGAGCGACGCCCCGTCGCAGTAGACGTAGGCGAGGGCCCCGCCGACCGCGCCGCCCAGCAGGGCGAGCAGGAGGGCCTCGATCACCACCGAGACCACCACCGGCGTGCCGCCGAAGCCGATGGCGCGCAGGGTGGCGATCTCGACCTGGCGGCTCGCGATCGCCGAGTACATGCAGTTGAGCGCCCCGAACGTCGCGCCCACCGCCATGAACGAGGCCACCGTGTAGCCGAGCACGTTGATGAGGTTGGACAGCACGCCCGCCTGCTTCGCGTAGTACTCCGGCTCGCGGAGCACGTTGATCGAGAAGCGCGGGTCGCGGGCCACCGTGTCCCGGAGCGCGGCCAGGCCCTGGTCGGAGCCGTCGGCGAGGCGCGCGGTCACCGACTGGTAGCCGGAGCGCCGGAAGGCCGACATCGCCACCTCCGCGTCGGCCCAGATCTCCGACTCGTGCACGTCGCCACCGCTCTCGAAGACGCCCACCACCGTCCAGTCGCTGTCGCGGAACGCGATGCGCGAGCCGACCGCGAGGCCGGCGAACTGGCCGGCCGCCTTCCGCCCGACCATCACCTCTCGGACGCCGGGCTCGAAGCGCCGGCCCTCGAGCAGACGCGCCTCGTCGCGGATCGTGAACGCGGCGCGCTGCACCCCCCGGAACGGCACGTTGTTGGGGTTGCTCTCGCCCTTGCGGGGCAGGTCCACCATGACCACCAGCTCGGCCGAGGCCTGCGGCCGACCGGCCGCGTCGCGCGCGACGCCGGGCAGGGCGGCGAGCAGCGTGGCCTGGTCGCGGTCGACCCCGCTCGACAGCTCGGCGTCCGAGCCGGCGCGCAGCAGGATGACCCGATCGCCCCGCCCGGTGCTGGCCAGGGTGTGGCGGAAGCCCTCGGACATCGCCAGCACCGAGACCAGCACGCCCACTACCCCCGCGATGCCCACCACGACCACCAGCGACGTGCCGACCCGCTGCGGCAGGTTGCGCAGGTTCATGGCGGTGATGGCGAATATTTGTCTCAGGGTGCGCATGGAATTCTAGTGCCCGGACAGGGCATCGACGATCTTGAGCCGGTTCGCGCGCAGGGCGGGAGGGAGGCCGATGACGAGCGCGACGATGGCGGCGATGGCCGCGGCGAGGAGCCAGGTCTCGGGGCCGACGAAGAGCGGGGGGAAGCGGCCGCCGGTGGAGCCGTTCAGCGTGGGCATGGCCGCGACCGCGGCGCCCATGCCGAGCGCGCCGCCCAGGATCAGGAGCAGGATCGCCTCCGCGAGCACCAGCGCGGTGACCTTCCCGTCCGAGAAGCCGAGCGTCTTCAAGATGGCCAGCTCCGGGATACGCTCGCGGATGGACTGGGCCATGGTGTTGCCGGTCAGGATCAGGATGGTGAAGAAGACCGCGATCAGGATGCGGGTCACGAGCGCGCCGATGTCGCCGATCTGCTTGGCGAAGCCGATCGCGAATTCCTTCTCGGGCTGGGTCTTGGTCTCGTCGGGCGAGTTCATGAAGAGCGTGTCGATCGAGGTCGAGATGGAGCGGGCCTGGGTCGAGTCCTCGATGCGCACGATGTACCAGCCGGTCTTGCCGCGTCCGGACTGGCGCGCCTCGTCGAAGTAGGCCACGTTGATCAGCACCATGTCGGTGTTGCCGCGCACCGCGGGGTCGTCGGCGTCGAGGATGCCGACCAGGTCGAACTCCCAGTTCAGGCTGCCGTCGGTCTTGGGGTGGATCTCGGAGCTGATGGGCAGCTTCTGGCCGACGTGCCACCCGAAGCGGTCGGCCAGGCGCTTGCCCGCGATCGCTCCGGTGCGCGTCTTGGCGAAGGCGTCCCGCTGCTCGCGCACGATGGTGAACTCGGGGTACATGTCCAGGTAGCGCGTGGGATCCACCGCGAAGACCGGGAAGGCGTTGGACTCGTTCTGGTACTTGGCTCCGAACCAGTCCGCGTAGGCGACGCCCACCACTCCCGGCACCTGCTCGATGCGCCGCTGGTAGGCCATCGGCAGCGGCTCGATGATCGAGTAGCGCGCGGTGGTCAGCAGGCGCTTGGCGTCGGCGGCATCCGCGCCCGACTCGAAGGCCACCTCCACCGCCTGGAGCAGGCCGAAGAGGGCGAAGGCCACCACGATCGAGAGCAGAGTCAGGATGGTGCGCGTCTTCTTGCGGAAGAGGCCGGCCCAGAGCAGGGGGAGGTATCTCACGAGGCCACCGGCTCCCCGGTCATGACCCCCTTGTCGAGGTGCACGCGCCGGCGCGCGTACTCGGCCGCCTTCGGATCGTGGGTGACCATCACCACCGTCTTGCCGTGCTCGCGGTTGAGCATCTGGAGCAGCCGCAGCACCTCGTCCGCGGTGGCGCGATCGAGATCGCCGGTGGGCTCGTCGCAGACCAGCAGGGTGGGGTCGGAGACGATGGCCCGCGCGATGGCCACGCGCTGCTCCTGCCCGCCCGAGAGCTCGCGGGGCCGGTGGCGCGCGCGGTCCTCGAGGCCGACCAGGGTGAGCGCGATCCGCGCGCGGCGGCGGCGCTCCGCCGCGGGCAGGTCGGTCAGCAGCAGCGGCAGCTCCACGTTGCGCTGGGCGGAGAGTGCGGGCAGCAGGTTGTAGAACTGGAAGACGAAGCCCACGTGGGCCGCGCGCCAGGCCGCGAGCTCCCCGCCCGAGAGCCGGTCGATGCGCCGGTCCTGCACCACGATGCTCCCGCCGGTGGGCGTATCGAGCCCGCCGATCAGGTTGAGGAGCGTGGTCTTGCCGGAGCCGGACGGGCCCATCAGGGCCAGGAAGTCGCCGCTCGGGATGTCGAGGTCGACGCCGTGCAGGACCTCGATTCGCTCGCGCCCGCGCTGGTAGACCTTGGTCACCCCGCGGATCTCCACCAGGACCGTCACGCGCGCGCCCTCACTTGTCGCCCAGCCGCACCGCCTGGCCGTCCGCGAGCCCGGGCGGCGGCGCGAGCACGACGCGCTCGCCCTCGCGCAGGCCGCTCACCACGCGGCGCTGGCCGGCCACGTCGGGGCCCAGGGTCACCCGCCGGCGCTGCACCTTCTTGTCGTCGGCCACCACGAACACGATGGAGTCATTGCCGTCGGGGCGCACCGCCTCGCCCGGCACCAGCACCCCCGCGACGGTGGGGGCCGGCGCCGCGCCCGCGGGCTTGGACTCGAGGAAGCCCACTCGCACGCCCATGTCGGGCACGATCCGCGGATCCCGCGTCTTGATCGCGATCCGCACCTTGACGGTGGCCTTGCTCCGGTCCGCGGTCGGGATGATCGCGATCACCTCGCCCGGGATCTTCCAGTCGGGATAGGCGTTGAGCGTGGCCTCCACCGGCTGTCCGGGATTCACGCGATTGATGTAGGACTCGTTGACGTCCACCTGGATCTCGAGCGAGTCCATGTCCACGATGGTCCCGATTCCGGTGCGGGTGAAGCCCCCGCCCGCCGAGATCGGGGAGATCATCTCGCCCGGCTGCGCGGACTTGGCGATCACCACCCCGCTGAACGGAGCGCGGATCACGGTGTTGTCGAGCTGCACCTGCGCCACCGCCAGCGACTCCTGCGCCACCTTGATCTGCTCCTGGAGGTTGGCGAGCCGGGCCCGCAGCATGTCCCGCTGGGCGAGCGCGGCGTCCAGGCTCTGGGGGCTCACCAGCTGCCGGTCGTAGAGCCCCTGCTGGCGGACGTAGTCGCGCTCCGCCTGGTCGAGCTGGGCCCGCACCTCGGCCAGCTGTGAGCGCGCGGCCACGAGCTGGGCCTGCGCCAGGCCGAGCCCGGCGCGGGCCTCGGTGTCGTCGAGGCGCGCCAGCACCGCGCCCTCCCGCACCCGCATGCCCTCCTCGATCAGCACCTCGGTCACCTTGCCGGTGATCTTGGCCGAGACGGTGGCCTGGAGGCGCGCGGTGACGTAGCCGCTCGCGTCCAGCACCGAGCCGGCCGCGCCCCCGGGCGCGGCGGCGCGCGCCACCGTGGTCTGCACCACCGGCGGGCGCAGGCGGGCCCAGCCGAGCCAGAGCCCGACCCCGGCCACCAGGGCGAGCACGGCCAGGATCGCGAGCAGACGGCCGCGACGGCGCGGCGGACGATCGGGGCCGCGGTCGATGCGGAGCTGCTTCAGGAGGTCGGACTGTTGCACGGTCGCGGGTTCGGGCACGAGGTCCCAGTGTGCCACATGTGTCCATGGTGATAGAATCGGCCCCCCGAATCATGGACATGGAGCTGGCCTCGAAGCGCTTCGCCGACACCGCCGTGCTCTTTCCGGGGGGCCGGATCGACCACGCGACCGCGGAGCAGTTCAAGGCCGCGCTCGCTCCGCATCTGGCCGCCGCGGGCCGGGATCGCCTGGTGGTCGACCTGACCGACGTGGAGTACATCAGCAGCGTGGGCCTGCGCGTGCTCATGCTCGCGTCCAAGCAGGCGAAGGCGCAGGGCTGCACGCTCGGGGTGTGCGGCCTGCAGCCGGTGGTGCGCGAGATCTTCGAGATCAGCCGCTTCAACCTGGTCCTCCAGGTCTTTCCCACCCTGCGGGAGGCGCTCGCCGCGCTCTCGACCGAGGCGCTCGCCGCGTTCGAGGCCGCCTGAGGCCGCGGGCCATGCGGGTTCGATTCTGGGGCACGCGCGGCTCGATCCCGGTGGCCATGACCTCCGCGGAGGTGAAGCGCAAGCTGGTGACCGCGCTGGTGGCCGCGGCCGGCCGCGGGCTCGACACCCCCGGCAAGGCGCGCGCCTTCGTCGAGTGGGAGCTCGACTTCGCGGTCTCGCACACCTTCGGGGGCAACTCGTCGTGCGTGCAGATCGAGACCGGCGACCCGGACTACGTGCTGTGCGACCTGGGCAGCGGTGCCCGCGTGCTCGGCAACAACGTGCTGGCCACCGGTGGGCCGAGCGGCCACCGGTTCCACGTCTTCATGTCGCACCTGCACTGGGACCACATCATGGGGTTTCCCTTCTTCATGCCCGCCTACCTGCCGGGCAACCACGTGCGCATCTACGGCTGCCACGACGCCCTCGAGGAGGCCTTCCGGCGACAGAACGCGGCGCCCTCCTTCCCGGTCGATTTCTCCCGGATGAGCGCTCGGATCGAGTTCGTCCGCCTCGAGCCCGAGCGCGACTACGACATCGCCGGGCTGCGCGTCCGGGCCAAGCGGCAGCATCACGGGGGCGACTCCTACGGCTATCGCATCGAGCGGAACGGCAAGGTGGTCGTGTACTCCACCGACTCCGAGCACAAGCAGGACGATCCGGAGGAGGTGAAGGCTTTCGTGGAGTTCTTCCGGGAGGCGGACCTGGTGATCTTCGACGCCCAGTACTCGCTCGCCGACGCCATCTCGGTCAAGGAGGACTGGGGGCACTCGAGCAACGTGGTGGGAGTGGAGATGTGCCAGCTCGCCCGGGCGCGGCGCCTGTGCCTCTACCATCACGAGCCGATCTTCGACGACGAGCGCATCGCGGCCCTGCTGGCCGAGACGCGCCGGCTGGAGGAGATCACCCGCGGCGACCACCGGGTGGAGATCCACGCCGCCTACGACGGCCTGGAGATCACCCTGTGAGAGGCGGCCGCTGACCGCCACCCCGGAGGACCCGGCCCTCCCACCCGCGGGAGAGACGCACTGGGCCGAGCGGCGGTGGGCGCGCGCACTGCTCGGGAGTCAGGGCCGGCCGCTCGGCGTCCTCCTGCTCCTCCTGCTGGTGGTCGCGGTCTTCGTCCCCGAGATGCCGGGGCTTCGCCTCCTGCGGCTCGCCGCGTTCGACGCCTATCAGAGCCTCGCTCCGCGGGTGCCGCGCGCGGTACCGGTCGCCATCGTCGCCATCGACGAGGAGAGCCTGCGGCGATACGGGCAGTGGCCGTGGCCGCGGAGCTGGCTGGGCCGTCTCGTGACGCGGGTGAGCGAGGCCCGCCCGGCCGCCATCGGGATGGACATCCTGATGCCCGAGCCGGACCGACTCTCCCCGGGGCGAGTCGCCGGGCTGCTCGAGGAACTGGAGCCCGCGGTCGCGCAGAAGCTCGCCGCCATGCCGAGCAACGACGCGGTGCTGGCCGAGGCGATTCGCGGCCACCGGGTGGTCCTGGGCCTGGCCGGGGTCGAGACCGCGGACTCCGCGACCCCTCGCGGGGTCGGCCCGCCCCCGGTCCGGGCATTCGGCGCCGACCCCGCGCCCTTCGTGCGCCACTTCGTCGCCGGCATCTACAGCATCGCGGAGATCGACGCGGCGGCCGCGGGGCGCGGGCTGACCAGCGTGGATCCGGAGCGCGGGGTCGTGCGACGCATGCCGCTGCTCGCCTCGGTGGGCGGCACCCTCGTGCCCGGGCTCGCTCTCGAGATGCTCCGCGTGGCGCTGGACGCCCCGGGCCTCTCGGCACGGGCGGGTCGGGGCGGGATCGAGGCGGTGGGGATCGGAGATCTCTTCATCCCCACCGAGCGCGACGGCCGCGTGTGGCTGCACTATCGTCGCTCCGACCCCTCCCGCTTCATCTCCGCGGCCGACGTGCTCGCCGGGCGCGTCCGCCCCGAGCG
>WNFF01000769.1_pt1 | contig 48168 bp, 45 predicted proteins | sample 5400441 | NCBI WGS metagenome assembly WNFF01 (sample SAMN13153345, study PRJNA577476) | soil metagenome | isolation source: 120 cm saprolite under Douglas fir tree site 2 hole 3 replicate 1 | place: USA:California | collected 2015-04-18 | reverse complement strand
CTCAGGCCCTATCCGCGGCTCGGCGACATCTGGCGTATGGTCGCGCGCACCGCCTATACGCAGCTCCGCTACTCGCCGCTGCTGCTCGCCGGTACGGTGCTGGGGCTCGGCATCACATATCTCGTGCCGCCGGCGCTGACCTTCGCCGGCGGCGCCGCCGGCTGGCTCGCCCTGGCGGCGTGGGCGGCGATGAGCCTCGCTTATCTGCCGATGCTGCGGTTCTACGGCTTGTCGCCGCTCTGGGCCCCCTTGCTGCCGGCGACGTCGTTGGTTTATCTGGCGGCCACGCTGGACTCGGCGCGGCGCTATTGGCGGGGCGCGGGCGGCGAATGGAAGGGCAGGGTCGAGTGGCGCAGTCAGAGCTGACTGCTGGCGTCGAGACGCCGTCGGGCAAGGGCAGCCGGGACGAGAACTTCCCGGTCGGCTCCTGGCTCATCCGCCGCGACCTGCGGCCGCATGTGCACGCGTTCTATCGCTTCGCGCGCCAGGCCGACGACATCGCCGACAATCCGCACCTCTCGGCGGAGGAAAAGCTGCGCCGCCTCGACCGCATGGGCGATGTGCTCGACGGCGCCGCCGGCGACGACGCACCCGCCGCGACCGCCATGCGCGTGAGCCTCAAGGAGACGCGCCTCACGCCGCAGCATTGCCACGACGTGCTGCGCGCCTTCCGCATGGACGCGACGAAGCGGCGCTACCACGATTGGGACGATCTCATGAATTACTGCCGCTACTCGGCATCGCCGGTGGGGCGGCAGGTGCTCGACCTGCACGGCGAATCCCGCGACACCTGGGCCTTCTCCGATCCGCTGTGCAGCGCGCTGCAGGTGCTCAACCACCTGCAGGATTGCGCCGTCGATTACCGCGCGCTCGATCGCGTCTACCTGCCCGAGCAGGATCTCGCCGCGTGCGGCAGCGGCATCGCCGATCTGGCGCAGCCGCGGTCGAGCGCGGGCTTGCGCTGCGTCATCGACCGCCTGCTTGACGGCACCGAGGTGCTCATCGTCACCGCGCGCGGCCTGCCGCCGACGGTGCAGAGCCCGGGCCTCCGCCGCGAGACCGGCATGATCGTCAGCCTCGCCGAGCGGCTGGCGCGGCGCTTGCGCCACGGCGACCCGCTCGCCGCCCGCGTCGGGCTCACCGGCGGGGATTTCGCGCGCGCGCTGGTCATGGGCTTGTGGCGCGGCCGCCGCTGGGGGCAGGGGTGAGCGCCGCGCTCGAGCAAGCGGTGGACGATCCCCGCGCCGCCATCCGCGCGCGCGTCGCCGCGGCGGGCACGTCCTTCTATTGGGCGATGCGGCTGCTGCCGCAAGCGCGGCGCGAGGCGATGTTCGCCGTCTACGCCTTCTGCCGCGAGGTCGACGACATCGCCGACAGCGACGATCCGCCGGCGGTGAAGCGCGCCGAGCTGGCGCGCTGGCGGCGCGAGATCGACGCGATCTATGCGCGGCGCATGGGCGCGGGTCTGCCACGCGTGCTCGCCGATGTCGCCGCCGCTTACAAGCTGCGGCGCGAGGATTTCCTCGCCGTGATCGACGGCATGGAGATGGACGCGGCGGCCGACATCCGCGCGCCCGCGCTGGCCGAGCTCGATCTCTATTGCGACCGCGTGGCGAGCGCGGTCGGGCGGCTCTCGGTGCGCATCTTCGGCAGCGATGTGCCGGCCGCCGACCGCGTCGCTGGTGCGCTCGGCCGCGCGCTGCAGCTCACCAACATCCTGCGCGACCTCGCCGAGGACGCGGCGCGCGGCCGCCTCTACCTGCCGCGCGAGCTGCTGAGCGCGCAGGGCATCACCGAGCGCGAGCCGCAGGCGGTGCTGCGCCATCGGCGGCTCGGCGCCGTCTGCGAACAGCTCGTCGAGATCGCCGAGCGGCACTTCGTCGCGGCGCGGGCGGCGATGCGCGACTGCCCGCGCCGCGCCATGCGCCCGGCGGCGGTGATGGGGGCGGTCTATCACGCCATCCTCGTCCGGCTGCGCCGCCGCGGCTGGACCGATCTCGACCAGGAAGTGAAGCTGCCCACGCCGCTCAAGCTCTGGCTGGCGCTGCGCCACGGCTTGTTGTGAGTGCTTCTGGACCAACCCCCTCACCCCAACCCTCTCCCGCGAGGGGAGAGGGGGGCCACCCAGCGTGTGGAAAATTCCCCTCTCCCCTTGCGGGAGAGGGAGGGGCCCGACGCGTAGCGGCGGGAGGGTGAGGGGGATGGCGCATCCAATCTCTCCCCGCCGCGTCCACGTCGTCGGCGCTGGCCTCGCCGGCCTCGCCGCGTCCCTGCGCCTCGCCGATGCCGGAATCGCCGTGGTGCTGCACGAGGCGGCGCGCCACGCCGGCGGGCGCTGCCGCTCCTATGACGACGCGACGCTCGGCTGCCGCATCGACAACGGCAACCACCTGCTGATCGCCGGCAACACCGCGGCGATGGAATACCTGCGCGCCATCGGCGCGGCGGACACCCTGATCGGCCCGCCGGAGCCGGCCTATCCCTTCCTCGACCTCGCCACCGGCGAGCGCTGGGTGATGCGGCCCAATGCCGGGCGCGTGCCGTGGTGGCTCTTCGACGGCGCGCGCCGCGTCCCGGGAACGCGCGCCCTCGACTATCTCCGCGCGCTGCGCATCGCCGTGGCAGGGCGCGACGACACCGTCATCGACGTGCTCGACCGCCGCGCCGCCATCTTCCATCGCCTGTGGCAGCCGCTCGCGGTCGCCGCGCTCAACACCGAAGTCGAGCACGGCTCGGCGACGCTGCTGGGGCGCGTGCTACGCGAGAGCTTCGGCCGCGGCGGCAGCGCCTGCCGGCCGCTGGTGCCCGAAATCGGGCTGTCGGAGAGCCTGGTGGAGCCGGCACTCGCTCGGCTGCGCGCCGCCGGCGTCGAGTCGCGGTTCGGCTCGCGCCTGCGCGGGATCGATTTCGCCAGCGAGCGCGTCGCGACGCTGGCCTTCGACGAAGGCAGCGAATTGCTCGCCCCCGGCACGGCGGTGGTGCTGGCGGTGACGGCGTCGGTGGCGGCGCGGCTGGTGCCGGACCTCGCCGCGCCGGACGAGTTCCGCGCCATCGTCAACGCGCATTACTACGTCGCGGCGCCGGCGGAATCGCCGCTCTTCGTCGGCCTCGTCGGCGGTGCCGCGGAATGGGTGTTCCGCAAGCGCGAGGTGCTGTCGGTCACCATCAGCGCCGCCGACCGCTTCATCGACACGCCGGCCGATGAGCTGGCAGCCCTGCTGTGGCGCGACGTGGTGCGCGCCTATGAGCTGCGCGACGCGACGCTGCCGCCGTGGCAGATCGTCAAGGAGCGGCGCGCCACCTTTGCGGCGACGCCGGCGCAGCTCCGGCGCCGGCCGCCGGCGGCGACGCGCTGGGCCAATCTGGTGCTGGCGGGCGACTGGACCGCGACCGGGCTCCCCGCGACCATCGAGGGCGCCATCCGCTCCGGCTTCGCCGCCGCGTCGCAGCTGCTGCGCGCATAGGATCGGACAGGTTGACGCACCCGCGGGCGCGCCCACGCGCGACGCGAAAAGGACTTGAGGCCGGCACGCCGAGCGGTCATGGTGGCGCCGGTTTTTCCCGGCGAGGCCGTTAACAGCGCGATGCCCTCATCCGCCGCCCCCCTGACCGCGGACGCCCCGGTTTCGCTCGAGCTCGAGCGGGCCATCGACGGCGCGCGCGAGGCGCTGCTGGCGCAGCAGCGCGCGGACGGGCATTGGGTCTACGAGCTCGAGGCCGACGCCACCATCCCCGCCGAATATATCCTGCTGCAGCATTATCTCGGCGAGATCGACGACGGCGTCCAGGCGGCGCTGGCGCAATATCTGCGCGCGATCCAGGGCGAGCACGGCGGCTGGCCGCTGTTCCATGGCGGCGACTTCAACCTATCCGCCACCGTCAAGGCGTATTTCGCGCTGAAGGCGGCCGGCGATGCGCCGGACGCGCCGCACATGGCGCGGGCGCGGGCGGCGATCCTGCGCCGCGGCGGCGCCGCGCTGTGCAATGTCTTCACGCGCATCCAGCTCGCGCTCTTCGGCGAGCTGCCGTGGGCGGCGGTGCCGGTGATGCCGGTGGAGATCATGCATCTGCCGCGCTGGTTCCCCTTCCATCTCAGCAAGGTGTCCTACTGGTCGCGCACGGTGATCGTGCCGCTGCTGGTGCTGATGGCGAAGAAGCCGCGCGCCGAGAACCCGCGCGGCATCACCATCCGCGAGCTGTTCGCGCCGGGCACGCAGGCGCGGCCGCCGCGCGCCAGGGGCTCGCTGTGGGCGGTTGTGTTCAACGCCATCGACCGCGCGCTGCGCGCGCTCGAGCCCTATTTCCCCGAGCGCTGGCGCGCCCGCGCCGTCGCCAAGGCCGAGGTCTTCGTCATAGAGCGGCTCAACGGCGAGGACGGGCTCGGCGCCATCTACCCGGCGATGGCCAATGCGGTGATGATGTTCGAGTGCCTGGGTTATCCCGAAGACGATCCGAGCCTCGTCATCGCCAAGGCGGCGCTGAAGAAGCTGCTGGTGCTCGAGCCCGGCCGCTCCTATTGCCAGCCCTGCGTCTCGCCGATCTGGGACACCGGGCTTGCCTGCCACGCGCTGATGGAGGTGGGCGGCCCGGGGGCGGAGCGCGCGGTGCGGCGCGGTCTCGACTGGCTGGTCGAGCGGCAGGTGCTCGATGTGATGGGTGATTGGGCGGCGTGGCGGCCGGGGCTGCGGCCGGGCGGCTGGGCCTTCCAATACGACAACCCGCATTATCCCGATGTCGACGACACCGCCGTTGTGGCGCTGGCGCTCGACCGCTTCGACCGCGCGGCCTACGGCCCGGCCATCGACCGCGCCGCCGAATGGGTCATCGGCATGCAAAGCCGGAACGGCGGCTGGGGCGCCTTCGACGCCGACAACACCTATCATTACCTGAACTACATACCCTTCGCCGATCACGGTGCGCTGCTCGACCCGCCGACCGCCGACGTCTCGGCGCGCTGCGTCGGATTCCTGGCGCAGCTCGGCCTCAAGGACGAAGCGCTCGCCACCGGCACCGATTATCTGCGGCGCGAGCAGGAGAAGGACGGCTCGTGGTTCGGCCGCTGGGGCACCAACTACATCTACGGCACCTGGTCGGTGCTGTGCGCGCTCAATGCGGCGCGCATCGACCATGACGAACCGATAATCCGCCGCGCCGTCGCATGGCTCTTGGCGCGCCAGCGCGCCGATGGCGGCTGGGGCGAGGACGGCGCCTCCTACTGGCCGGACCAGCCGCGCGGCGAAGGGAAGGAAAGCACGGCCTCGCAGACGGCGTGGGCGCTGCTCGGTCTGATGGCCGCCGGCGAGGTCGACCATCCCGCGGTGGCGCGCGGCGTGCGCTATCTGCTCGAGGCGCAGCAGGCGCACGGCCTCTGGGACGAGCCCTGGTACACCGCCGTCGGCTTCCCGCGCGTCTTCTATCTGCGCTATTACGGCTATCGCGCGTTCTTTCCACTCTGGGCGCTGGCGCGCTACCGCAATCTGTGCCGCGGCGACGAGGATTGCCTCGCCTGGGGCATGTGACGCGCCCGTCTCAGAAGCGCAGATCGAACTCGAGGCGCCACACCAGCGTGCCGTTGGGCGAGGTCGGCGTCAGGCCGAAGAGGTAGGCGAGGTTATAGCCGAACTCGCCCAACCCCGCGATGTCGACGCCGCCGCTGATGGCCGGTCCAAGCCGATGGTCCTGACCGTTCTCGGTGGTAAAATTCACCAGCCTTCCGGCATCGCCGAAGACCTCGATGCCCGGCGCGAATTCCGGGACGAGCTGCCAAGTCGAGATCCCCGTGTAGCGCAGGCGGACGCCGGTCATCGCGTTGCGGCCGAGATCGTGATCGAACAGGATGTTGAGGGTGGTCGAGGACGGGCCGAAATCCTTGCGGAACAAGCCGCCCAGTGTCGCCGTCTCCGGGCTGAAGCGGTCGACGGCGTGATCGTATTCGACGAAGAGCGCCGTCTCCGGCCACCAGGATTCCTGGCCCAGCAGCCGGAACGCGTTCTCGAAATCGAGGGTGCGGAACTTCACCCCGTCCGCGCCGCTCTCCCAATGGCCCTCCAGCTCGGTCCACCAGTAGTCGGTCATGCCATATCCCAGCTCGGCGAAGTGGGTGTGCGTCGAATCCCTGGAGCGACCGCGCGAGACGACGACGGCGCTGTTGTCCTCGAGGCTGCCTTCGCCCGCTTCGATCGAAGGCGGATTGATCTTGAAATCCGTCGCGTGCGCCGTGCGCGGCAGCACCGGCACCGAGACGGCCGTGCCGGCGAGAAGGAGGGTGGCGAGCAGACGGGCCATGCCGCGGTATCGGCACCCGGCGCAGGCGCTGCGACACGGCGGGCTGCCGCAACGTGCTGGCGTCATCAAACTCACCTTCCCGCGCCTTGTCTGGACCATCTCGCCCGGCGGCGCAACCGCGTTCTCGCGGGACGTTGTGCCCGGGCGGAGCGCACGGCATGTTCGTCTCCGGCGCCGCGCCTGAGCGGCGAAAGGAACGGGACCATGCGGCCAGCGACCATTCGCCGGTGATGCCGACCGCCGCCGTCACCGGACTAGCCGCGGAAGCGCGCATCGCCCGGCGCATCGGCTGGCGCGCGGTCGCCGCCGGCGGCGACGCCGAGCGCACGCGCCGGGCGATGGCGCAGCTCATCGACGAAGGGGCGAGCGCGCTCGTCAGCTTCGGCATTTGCGGCGGGCTCGACCCGGCGCTCGGCCCGGGCGCGCTGATCCTGGCGCAGGCGGTGTCGAGCGATGATGGCCGTCATCGCCGCGTCGACGCGGCGCTGCGCGGCGCGCTCGCGTCGGCGCTCGGTCGTGCCGGCATCGCCGCCGCCGGCGGCGATGTCATCGGCGCCGCCCGCGCCGTGGACACGCCGTCGCGCAAGGCGGCGCTGCACCGCCGCAATGGCGCCATCGCCGTCGATCTCGAAAGCCACCTCGTCGCCGATGCGGCGGCGGCGGCAGGCATCCCCTTCGCCGTGCTGCGCGCGGTCGCCGATCCGGCCGAGCGCACCCTGCCGCCGGCGGCGCTCATCGGTCTCGATGCCGCCGGACAGCCGGCGCTCGGCCGCGTCCTGCTGTCGCTGGCGACGCAGCCGGGGCAGCTGCCAGCGCTGCTGCAGCTCGCCCGCGATACGCGCCGCGCACTTGCCGCGCTGCGGCGCGCCGGAGACGCGCTGGCGCGGCACCGCTGAACCCGGCGGCGTCCTGTCAAATCCCTTCGCCCTGCCGCAAGTGCTCGAGGCCGCCGGCTATCGCTCCTAGGTCACCGCCAACAGCTCGCTCACGCAGCTCCCCTTCGCGCTCGACTACAACCGCGAGAACACGGCGGAGACGGCGATCTTCGAATTCCCGGTGACGGTGGAGGACGAGGCATCGCCGCCGCTCGGCGAACGGCTGCCGCAGGCGCTCGATCTCGCGCGCAAGGTGGCGCGCTACGGCGGCAGCGTCGTCGTGCTCATCCATCCGGACATCCTCGGCCACAAGCTCGATTTCAAGCGCGGCTTCGTCGCGGCGCTGAAACCCGACGCGTGGTTCGGCTCGATGGCGGAGTTCGGCGCGTGGTGGGCGGCGCGCGATGCCGTCGCTGTCGAGGTTGCCGAGAGCGGCAGCGACCGGCTGGTGACGCTCACCGTGCCGCGGAAGATCGCCGGGCTCGGTCTGGCGCTCCCGAGCGGCTGGACCTATCGCGCGAGCGAGCCGGAAAATCTGAGACTCGCCGCGAGCGAAGCGGGCGTGGTGCTCGCCGAGGCGCAAGGCACGATCAAGCTGAGCTTCACCGCCGGGCCGCGCTGACGCGCGCGGCCGCGGCAAGAAGCCTAGCCTGCCTTCCGCACCGGCTCGTGCTTCAACCGATCCATCGCGTCCTCGACATGGCGCGAGAACACGTATTCGGCCGGCCGCTGGTGGTCGAGCGAGATCTCCTCGGCCCAGGCGCCGTCGGTGCGCACGCCCCTGAGCGCGACGCCCAGGGCCTTCACGGGATGCTTCACCGCGTCCATGACGGCGGTCGCCTCATAGCCGCTATGCACCATGCAATCCGCGCATTTCTCGTAATTGCCGGTGCCGTAGGCGTCCCAATCCGTCTCGGTCATGAGCTCGGTGAAGGTCTTGGCGTAGCCCTCGCCGAGCAGGTAGCAGGGGCGCTGCCAGCCGAAATAGTTGCGCGTCGGGTTGCCCCAGGGCGTGCAGTGGTAGTTCTGGTTGCCGGCGAGGAAATCGAGGAAGAGCGACGACTGGCTGAACGACCATTTCTTGGCGCCGTTGCCGCGCTTGAAGATGTCGCGGAACAGCTCCTTGGTCTTGCGCCGGTTGAGGAAATGCGCCTGGTCGGGGGCGCGCTCATAGGCGTAGCCGGGCGACACGGTGATGCCGTCGACGCCGCTCGCGATGACGTCGTCGAAGAACTGCGCGACCCGCTCGGCCTTGGCGCCCTCGAACAGCGTGCAGTTGATGTTCACGCGGAAGCCCGCCGCCTTCGCCGTCTGGATCGCCGCCACCGCGCGCTCGTAGACGCCTTCCTCGCACACGGAATGGTCGTGCATCTCCTTGTCGCCGTCGAGATGCACCGACCAGACGAAGAAGGGGCTCGGCTTGAAGCGATCGAGCTTCTTCTCCATCAGCAGCGCGTTGGTGCACAGATAGACGAACTTCTTGCGCGCGATGATGCCCCCGACCACCTGCTCGATCTCGCGGTGGAGAAGCGGCTCGCCGCCGGCGATCGACACCACCGGCGCACCGCACTCGTCGACCGCCTCGAGGCACTGCTCGACCGAGAGGCGCTGGTTCAGGATGGCGTCGGGATAGTCGATCTTGCCGCAGCCGGCGCAGGCCAAGTTGCAGCGGAACAGCGGCTCGAGCATGAGCACGAGCGGGTAGCGCTCGACGCCCTTGAGCCGCTGCTTGGCGACATAGGCGCCGACGCGGATCTTTTGGTGCAATGGTACGGCCAAGCAATAATCCCTTCAGGCGAAGAGTGAACGCAATTCGAGTCTCAGGCGACGTTGTCGGCGAGCTCGGGCGGCATGCGGAAGCGCACATTCTCGGTGATGCCCGGCAGCGCCGAGAGCTCGACCTCGCCGAGCTCCTTCAGGCGGTCGATGAGCTGCTGCACCAGTTCGGCCGGCGCCGAGGCGCCGGCGGTGATGCCGACCGATTGGGCGCCGTCGAGCCATTTGGGATCGAGCGCGTCGGCATCGGCGATGAGATGGGCGCGCACGCCCTGCTCGGCGGCGATCTCGCGCAGCCGGTTGGAGTTGGAGCTGTTGGCGGCGCCGACCACGAGCACCACGTCGACGGCAAGCGCGAGCTCGCGCGCCGCGCGCTGGCGGTTCTGCGTCGCGTAGCAAATGTCCTTGGTGTCGGGGCCGACGATGGTCGGGAAGCGCTCGCGCAGCGCATCGATCACGGCGCGCGTGTCGTCGACGCTGAGCGTGGTCTGGGTGATGAAGGCGAGCTTGGTCGGGTCGCTGACCTTGAGCCCCGCCACTTCCTCGGCGCGCGAGATGAGATGGACCTTGCCATTGATGCGGCCCATCGTGCCCTCGATCTCGGGATGGCCGGCATGGCCGATCAGGATGATCTCGCGGCCCTGCGCGGCATAGCGCTGGCCCTCGCTGTGCACCTTGGAGACGAGCGGGCAGGTGGCATCGATCACCGGCAGCGTGCGGCCCTCGGCGGCCTCCTCGACGGCGCGCGAAACGCCATGGGCGCTGAAGATGGTGACGCTGCCAGGTGGGATCTCGTCGAGCTCATCGACGAAATGCGCGCCCTTGGCGCGCAGCCGCTCGACCACGTGGCGGTTGTGGACGATCTCATGGCGCACATAGATCGGCGGACCATATTTCTCGAGCGCCTTTTCGACGATCTCGATGGCCCGCTCGACGCCGGCGCAGAACCCTCGGGGTTGGGCCAGGACGACCCGCATGCGCTTATCCTCTTTGGCTTGGGGCGGTCGGGAAGGGTTGGTTCATTTCGCGGGCGCATTATACGCGGAAAACGCGCAGCGGCTAGCTGTCGCTGCACTGCACAGCAAGGGTCGTCGTGCTGTTGCGCGATTGCAACACCATCTCAATTTCGTTAGCGCTTTGCATAGGCGGCCATGTCACGCCCCAAAATGCCCACAAAATGAGCAAGAGTCGCCTTGACCATCAATTTGCCAATCCTATTCATCTGTGTTTAGTTGTCCCGCAGAGAAGGGGCTCCCCGACCAAGAAAAGCGAGGATTCAAGCCGTGGCAAGAACTCCCGCAAGCGACCGATTAGAGGGGAAAGACGGCAGCGCATCGCGCGGCAATGAGACGCCGCTGTTGGATCGCGTAGTGTTTCCGGAGGATTTGCGGCGTCTGGGGGAGGGCGAACTGCCGCAGCTGGCGGAAGAGCTGCGGCGCGAGCTGATCGATGCGGTGTCGGTGACGGGTGGTCACCTGGGCGCCGGCTTGGGCGTGGTCGAGCTGACGGTTGCGCTGCACTACGTGTTCCAGACGCCGCGGGACAGGCTGATCTGGGATGTCGGCCACCAGGCCTATCCGCACAAGATCCTGACCGGGCGGCGGAACCGCATCCGGACGTTGCGGCAGGGCGGCGGGTTGTCGGGCTTCACGCGGCGGTCGGAGAGCGAATACGACCCGTTCGGCGCGGCGCACAGCTCGACCTCGATCTCGTCGGGTCTGGGCATGGCGGTGGCGCGGGATTTGAAGGGCGAGAAGAACCATGTCATCGCCGTGATCGGCGACGGCGCGATGAGCGCGGGGATGGCGTATGAGGCGATGAACAACGCCGGCTCGATGGACGCGCGCCTCATCGTGGTCCTCAATGACAACGACATGTCGATCGCGCCGCCGGTGGGGGCGATGAGCGCCTATCTGTCGCGGCTCTTGTCGTCGAAATCGTACCAGTCGCTGCGCCACCTGGCGCGGGAGATGGCGAAGAAATTCCCCAAGCCCTTGGAGCGTGCGGCGGCGCGGGCGGAGGAGTATGCGCGCGGCTTCGTCACCGGGGGGACGCTGTTCGAGGAGCTGGGCTTCTACTATGTCGGTCCGATCGACGGCCACAACCTCGACCATTTGCTGCCGGTGCTGAAGAACGTGCGCGACACGGCGGAGCAGGGTCCGGTGCTGGTGCATGTGGTGACGCAGAAGGGGCGGGGCTATCCGCCGGCGGAAGCGGCGGCGGACAAGTATCACGGGGTGGTCAAGTTCGACGTGGCGACGGGGGCGCAGGTGAAGGGGAAGGCGGGGGCGCCGTCCTACACCGGGGTGTTCGCGCGGGCGCTGATCGCGGAAGCCGAGCAGGACGCGAAGATCGTGGCGATCACCGCGGCGATGCCGTCGGGGACGGGTCTGGACAAGTTCGCCGAGCGCTTCCCGGATCGCTGCTTCGATGTCGGCATCGCCGAGCAGCACGGGGTGACGTTCGCGGCGGGGCTGGCATGCGAGGGGTTGAAGCCGTTCGCGGCGATCTACTCGACCTTCCTGCAGCGCGGCTACGACCAGGTGGTGCATGACGTGGCGATCCAGCGCCTGCCGGTGCGGTTCGCGCTGGACCGGGCGGGCCTGGTGGGGGCGGACGGGGCGACGCATGCGGGGTCGTTCGACCTGGCCTATCTCGGCTGCCTGCCGGATTTCGTGGTGATGGCGGCTGCGGACGAGGCGGAGCTGATGCACATGGTGGCGACCTGCGCCATGATCGACGACCGGCCGTCGGCGGTGCGCTACCCGAGGGGCGAGGGCTGGGGGATCGATCTGCCCAAGCGCGGCGTGCCGCTTACCCTCGGCAAGGGCCGCATCCTGCGCGAGGGGAGCTCGATCGCGCTGTTGAGCTTCGGCACGCGGCTGCAGGAGTGCCTGAAGGCGGCGGACGAGCTGCAGGCGCACGGGCTGTCGGCGACGGTGGCGGATGCGCGCTTCATGAAGCCGCTGGACGGCGATCTGGTGGAGCGCCTGGCGCGCGAGCACGAGGTGGTGGTGACGGTGGAGGAGGCGGCGATCGGCGGGTTCGCCAGCCATGTGCTGCACCATCTGGCGCATGCCGGGCTCCTGGACCACGGGCTCAAGTTCCGCCCGCTGGTGCTGCCCGACCGCTTCATCGACCACGACACCCCCGCCAACCAGTACGAGCACGCCGGCCTCACCGCCCGACACATCACCCAGACCGCCCTCAGGGCCCTGGGGCGCGCGCTCCGGCCGGTATCGGCGACGGCATGATCTCCCGCCGCTTTGCTCTCGCCGCCGGGATGCTTGCGGCCGCGGCGGCGATGCCGCTCCGCGCCGGTGCCGCGACGGACCCATCGACCGCGGCCGCCACCATCTCGTCCTTCTACGACACCCTCTTGTCGGTGATGAAGGAGGGGCCGTCGCTCGGCTTCAAGGGGCGTTACGACCGGCTGAACCCGACGGTGCGCAACGCCTTCGACCTGCCGCTGATGACGCGGCTCATGGTCGGGCCGCAATGGACGAGCCTGACGCCGGCGCAGCAGCAGCAGCTCGTCGCCGCCTTCAGCGATTTCAGCGCCGCGACCTATGCCAGCCGCTTCGACGACTATTCCGGCGAGCGCTTCGAGGTCGATCCCAAGCCGACGCCGAGCAGCGGCGGCGTGATCGTCCACACCAAGCTGCTGAAGAACGACGGCGATCCCGTTGATATCGATTATTTGCTGCGCGAGTCGAACGGCGTGTGGCGGATCGTCGACGTCTATCTGAGCGGCACGGTGAGCGAGCTGGCGACGCGGCGCTCGGAATTCTCCTCGGTGCTGCGCCGCGGCGGCCCGGAGGCGCTGGTCGACGTACTGCAGCAGAAGACGGCGGAGCTGCGCAGCAGCTGACGCACTCGCCTAGCGTGGCTTGGCCTGCGACATCTGCGGCTTGGAGGCGGGGTCCTGATAGAGCGAATCGAGATCGGGCAGCGGCGCCGGCTCGCCGTGGCGCAGCTCCGACGCGCGGTGCTGGCGGAACAGGCTGCGCAGCTGGGAATAGAAGTCGATGGCGTTGCGTTGCAGTTCGTCGAGCGTCTGGATGTTGCGCGCGCGCTGATCGACGCCATTGATGACGTAGCGGCCGTAATTGGCGTTGGTGAAGGTGTTCCCGCTGATTACATGGGAATACGGCTCGGCGTAGCCGTCGACACCCAGGCCGATGCCGTCGCGCGGATTGGAGGGCCCCAGGATCGGCAGAACCAGATAAGGCCCTTCCGGGACGCCCCAGTAGTAGAGGGTCTGGCCGAAATCGCCGGTCTGCTTCTCCAGTCCCTCTTTCGTCGCGAGGTCCATCAGACCGCCGACGCCGAAGGTGCTGTTCATGAGGAAGCGGCCGGCCGTGTCGTGCGCGCGCTTGAACTCGCCTTGCAGCAGGTCATTGCCGAAGACGATCGGCTCGCCCAGATTGTCGAGGAAATGGCGGATCGTGTCGCGCGCCGTCTCGGGCACGGCGGCGTCGTAGGTCACCGCGATGGGCCTGAAGAGGATGCGGTCAAAGAATTGATTGAAGGCGAAGATCTGGCGATTGAGCGGCTCGAGCGGGTCGTTGGTCTCGTAGAATTCGGCGCGCGCAGCCGGATCGCTCGGCGGCGTCGCGCAGGCGCCGAGCGCCAGCACCAGAAGCGCGAGAAGAGTGGCGGGCATTGGCCGATGGTTGAGCACGGAGCGCAGCATCATCTTATTGGAGTCACACGCGTTTGCCGGCCCCCGCCGGGCCGCGGCATGGTTGACAATGCGGCGGCCGAATGCAACAGCAATCTGGCGCAGGGACGCGCTGCCGTCGCGATGCGGGCATGTCTCGCGATATCCTGATCGCCGCCGCCTGGCTGCTCTGCGCGGCGAGCGCGGTGGGCTCGCTCTATCTCCTCTGCGCCGGTTTCGCCACTCGCCGCTTCACCGCCCGTGCGCAGCGGCCCGCTGCTGTGTTGCCGCCGGTCAGCATATTGAAGCCGCTGTGCGGCGAGGATGCCGGCCTCTACGACAATCTGGAATCCTTCTGCCGCCAGGAATACCCGACGTGGCAGGTCGTGTTCGGCGTCCAGGACGCGCACGACGCCGCGGTTCCCGTGGTGCGGCGCCTGATGGCGGCCTATCCCGGGGCGGACATGACGCTGGTGGCCGAGCCCGCACGGCGCGGCGGCAACCTCAAAGTCGCCAATTTGCAGAACATGCTGCCGGCGGCGCGCCATGACGTGATCGTCATCGCCGACAGCGACATGCGCGTGCGCCCCGACTACCTCGCCGAGGTGACGGCGCCGCTCGCGGAGGGGGCGACCGGGCTCGTGACCTGCCTTTATCGCGGCGTCTCCGCCGGCGGCTTTTGGTCGCAGCTCGCCTGCCTCAATATCAACCACGGCTTTTTGCCGCAGGCGCTGGTCGCGGCGGCGCTGGGCGAGCGCAACGGCTGCTTCGGCGCCACGCTCGCGCTCCGCCGCGACACGCTCGAGGCGGTGGGCGGGCTCGCGGTCGTCGCCGATTCGCTTGCCGATGATCATGCGCTGGGCGCTGCCGTGCGTCGTCTCGGCCGCAAGGTCGTGCTCTCACCGCATGTCGTCGACAATGTCGTTGCCGAGCCTCGCCTCGCCGCGCTCTTCCGGCACGAGCTGCGCTGGTCGCGCACGATTCGCGCCATCGCGCCGGCGGGGTACGTCGGCTCGGTCCTGACACAGCCCGTGGTGCTGGCGCTGGCGGCGCTGACGCTGGGCGTGATTCCGCTGCCGGCCGCGGCGATGCTGGCGGTCGCGCTCGCCTGCCGCGCCGTCATGGTGCGCATGGTCGACCGTGCCTTGCGGCTGCCGGCCACCCCGCTCTGGCTGATGCCGGTCCGGGATTCATTGTCCTTTGTGGTATTTGTCGCTAGTTTCTTCTCGCGCACAGTGGCGTGGCGCGAGCGGACGTTCCGCGTCGGTCCCGATGGCCAGCTGATTCCCGGACGGAGATAAGACGGCATGATGAAGACCCTGTTCCTTCACCCTCCGTCATACGAGGGCTTCGACGGCGGCGCCGGGTCGCGCTACCAGGCGCGGCGCGAGATTCGCTCCTTCTGGTTCCCGACCTGGCTGGCGCAGCCGGCGGCGCTGGTGCCGGGGAGCCGCCTCGTCGACGCCCCGCCGGCACGGCTGCCGCTCGCCGAAGTGCTGCCGCTCGCCAAGCAGCACGAGCTCATCGTGCTGCACACCTCGACGCCGTCCTTCGCCTCCGACGTGAAGGTGGCCGAGGCGCTGCGCGAGGCGAACCCCAACGTCAAGATCGGCTTCGTCGGCGCCCGCGTCGCGGTGCAGCCGGACGAGAGCCTCAAGGCGTCGACGGCGATCGATTTCGTCGGCCGCAACGAGTTCGACTTCACCATCAAGGAAGTCGCCGAAGGCCGCTCCTTCGACCGCATCGACGGCCTCAGCTATCGCAACAGCGCCGGCGCCATCGTGCACAACGCAGAGCGCGCCATTCTCGAGGACATGGACAAGCTGCCCTTCGTCACCGAGGTCTACAAGCGCGACCTCAGGATCGAGAATTATTTCATCGGCTACCTGAAGCATCCCTATCTCTCGCTCTACACCGGGCGCGGCTGCAAGTCGCGCTGCACCTTCTGCCTGTGGCCGCAGACCGTCGGCGGGCACCGCTACCGCGTGCGCAGCGTCGGCCACGTCGTCGAGGAGATCCGCCTGGCGAAGCACTATTTCCCGCAGGTGAAGGAGTTCTTCTTCGACGACGACACCTTTACCGACAACCTGCCGCGCGCCGAGGCGATCGCCAGGGAGCTGGGCAAGCTCGGCGTCACTTGGTCGTGCAACGCCAAGGCGAACGTGCCGCGCGACACGCTCAAGGTGCTGCGCGACAACGGCCTGCGCCTCCTGCTCGTCGGCTACGAGTCGGGCAACCAGCAGATCCTGCACAACATCAAGAAGGGCATGCTGATCGACGTGGCGCGACGCTTCACCAAGGATTGCCACGAGCTCGGAGTCACAATCCACGGCACCTTCATCCTCGGGCTGCCCGGCGAGACCAAGGAGACCATCGAGGAGACCATCCGCTTCGCCACCGAGATCAATCCGCACACCATCCAGGTGTCGCTGGCGGCGCCCTATCCCGGTACGTTCCTGCACAAGCAGGCGATCGAGAATGGCTGGTTCGACGCCGATCATGCCGATCTTGTCGACGAGCACGGCATCCAGATCGCGCCGCTCCACTATCCGCACCTGGCGCACCAGGAGATTTTCGATTCGGTGGAGACCTTCTACAAGCGCTTCTACTTCCGCGCCGGCAAGATCGCCTCGATCGTCGGCGAGATGGTGCGGAGCCCGGAGATGATGGGGCGCCGCCTGCGCGAGGGCGTCGAGTTCTTCCACTTCCTGCGCGAGCGGGAGATGGCCCACTAAAGGCCAAGGGTGTTGCGCCGCCTCATCGTCTGCGCCGACGATTTCGGCCTCGACGAGGCCGTCAACGCAGCGGTCGAGGCGGCGAGCCGCGACGGCATCCTCACCTGCGCCAGCCTGATGGTCGGCGCGCCCGCGGCGGGCGACGCGGTGGCGTGCGCGCGCCGCCTGCCGCGGCTCAAGGTTGGGCTCCATCTCGTGCTGGTCGACGGTCGCCCGGTGCTGCCGGCGGACGAGGTGCCGGATCTCGTCGACCGAAGCGGCGCCTTCGACGACAACATGCTGCGCGCCGGCGTCCGTTTCTTCTTCAGCCCGCGGGCGCGGCGCCAGCTCGCCGCCGAGATCCGCGCACAATTCAGCGCCTTCCGCGCCACCGGCCTCGCCCTCGACCATGTCAACGCGCACAAGCACATGCACATCCATCCGACAGTGGCCGCGCTGGTCATCGCCATCGGCCGCGAGTTCGGCATGCGCGCGATGCGCGTGCCGGCCGAGCCCTGGGCGGCGCTGCGCCGCGCCGCTGCAGCCGAGGGCGCCCGCGTCGCGCCGCCGCTCTACGCGCCATGGATCGCGCTGCTGCGCCGCCGCCTGCGCCGCGCCGGCCTCGCCGTCAACGACCATCTGCTCGGGCTCGCCTGGAGCGGCGCCATGACCGAGCCGCGGGTGCTGCGCCTGCTCGCGGCGCTGCCGGCGGGGACGAGCGAGCTGTATTGCCACCCCGCCGTGACGCAGACGCCGGTGCTGGCGCGCACCATGCCGGCCTATCGCCCGGCGGAGGAGCTCGCGGCGCTGCTGAGCCCCGCCGTGCGGCGCCTCGTCGCCAGCAGCGGCATCGAACTCGTCAGCTACGCCGATCTCGCCGCCGCGCCGTGATCCGCGCCGTCACGCTACTCGGCCTCGCCGGCCTCGCTGCCGCCACGGCGCTCTTCATCTGGCACGGCGTCGGCCCGGTGCTCGCCGCGTTCGCCGCCGCCGGGCTCGGCATTGTCTGGTCGAGCCTGTTCCACGTCGTGTCGATGGCGCTCAATGCCCGCGCCTGGCACATCCTGCTGCCGGGACGAGGGCGCGCCTCGCTCTGGTTCTTCCTGTGGGCGGTATGGCTGCGCGAGGCGGTGAACGGCCTGCTGCCGGTGGCGCGCATCGGCGGCGAGGTCGTCTCGGCGCAGCTCCTCATTCGCCGCGGGCTGCGCCCGGTCACGGCGGCGGCGAGCCTTGTCGTCGACATGACGGTGTCGCTGCTGTCGCAATTCACCTTCACGCTGCTCGGATTGGCGCTGCTGGTCGCGCGCGGCGCCGGCGGCGGGGTGGTGCGGGACGTGGCGCTCGGCCTGCTGGCGACCGTGCCGCTGGTCGCCGCCGTGTTTGTCGTGCAGCGCGTCGGCCTGTTCACGCTGCTCGCCAAGTTGTTCCGCGCCCTCTTCGCCGGCCGCTTCGACGCCCTTGTCGGCGGCGCCGTGCCGCTCGATCGCGCGGTGAGGCGGCTGTATCGCCGGCGGCGCGCCTTGCTCGCCTGCTTCGTCTGGCAGCTCGCCGGCTGGAGCGCCGGCAGCGGCGAGATCTGGCTGGCGCTCTTGTTCTTGGGCCACCCCATCGCGCTCGCCGACGCCTTCGTCATCGAGGCGCTGATCCAGGCGCTGAGCAGCAGCGCCTTCATCGTGCCGGGCGCGCTCGGCGTGCAGGAGGGCGGGTTTCTCGTCATCGGCGGCCTGATCGGGCTGCCGCCCGAGCTGGCCTTGGCGCTGGCGCTGGTGCGGCGCGCGCGCGACGTCATCATCTTCGTGCCGGCGCTGCTCATGTGGCAGATTGCCGCCGGAAGTCGCGCCCTCTCTGGCGCCTGACCGGCCCGAGCAGCGCCGGCAGGACGAAGAAGGTGCAGAGCAGCGTATAGAACAGGGCCAGCGTCAGCAGCTTGCCCATCTCCGCCGTGCCCGGATGGTTCGAGAGCGCGAGGCTGCCGAACGCCGTGCCGGTGGTGAGCGCGCTGAACAGGATGGCGCGCGCCGTGCTCGATTGCAGCAGGTCGCCGGAGCCCGCGCGCCAGCGCATGACGAAATAGATGTCGAAGGCGACACCGATGCCGAGCAGCAGCGGCAGTGCGATGATGTTGGCGAAATTGAGCGGCAGCCCCACGAGCACGCTCGTCGCCAGGGTCAGCAACCCCGCGAGCAACAGCGGCGCCACCACCAGCAGCACGTCGTGGAGGCGCCGCAGCACGAGGCCGAGCAGCACGGTGATGGCGGCAAGCGCGATCATGCCGGCGGTGACGAAGGCGCCGGTCACCGTGCGTGCCGATTCCTGGATGGTCACCGGCGTGCCGGTCGCGTCGGGTGCGATTGCCTGCACCGCGGCGGCGAAGCGGCGCAGCACCTCATTGTCGCCGGTGTCGCCCTTGGGGAAGACCTCGATGCGCGCTTGGCCGTCGGCCGCGATCCATTCGCTCTTGAGCTCCGGCGGCAGCGTGTCGAGCGTCACCGGCTGCGCCTCTAACGCCAGGCGCAGATCGTCGATGCGGCGATCGACGCCCGCGGCGATGTTGGCCCCGAGCGCGGGCAGGACTGCGCCGCCGCGCGCCAGAATCGCGTCGAGCGTCTGCGTCAATTGCACGGCTGCCTTGCTGCCTTTCGCTGCCGCCTTCTTCACATCGGCGTTGCAGCGCGCGATCGCGTCGAGGATCTCGCTGTTGCCGGGCGGCGGTTTTACCGTCGCCGGCGAGAGCGTCGGCCCGAGCAGCAGCGCGGCATCCTGCAGGATAACGAGCTTCTCGTCCTGATCGCTCGGCACATAGCTCGCGGCGGTGACCGCCTGCGACACCTCCGGCAGCGCCTCGATCCGTGCGGCGAGCGCGACCGCCTGCGGCAGCGAGGGCTCAAGAATGTCGATGGTGTAGGGCGTGGTGTTCGGGTCCTTCATCAGGTCGAACAGCGTCGACACCGCCTCCTCATTCGGATTCTGCAGATGGAGCGGGTTGAAATCGAAGCGCAGCCACGGCAGCGTGGCGATACTGGCGAGCCCGAGCAGCGCGGCGGCGAGCACAACCCGGCCGCGATGCTGCACGAGGACGCGATCCACCGCCGCGGCGCGGACAAAGCCGACCGGGCGCCGCTCGCCCGGCGGGCGCAGCAGGGTGAGCAACGCCGGCAGCAAGGTCAGGTTCAGTACCAGCGCGATGATCATGCCGACGCCGGCGATGAGGCCGAGATCGCGCACACCGGTGTAGTCGGTCGGCACGAAGGCGAAGAACCCCACGGCGGTCGCCGCGGCGGCGACGGCAAGGGGGCCGCCGATCCCTTCCGCGGTGCGCCGCAACGCTTCGCCGAGATCGCCGACGCGAAAGCGCTCGTCGCGGTAGCGCACGCTGAACTGGATGCCGAAATCGACGGCGATACCGACGAAGAGCACGGCGAAGGCGACGGAAATCGGATTGAGCGGGCCGACCACACCGACGGCGAAGACGCCGCAGGCGATGAGCCCGACGATGAGCGTCGTCACGATCGCCGCCAGGAGCCGCAGCGAGCGCAGGGCCAGCAGCAGCCACAGGCAGAGCAACCCGACCGAGAGCGCGGTCGAGAAGCCAGCGCCATGCGCGAGCGTGGCGAATTCCGCATCCGACAAGGCTACCGAACCCGTCACCCGCACCCGGGCGCCGTTCTCGCGGGTCAGACCGAGCTCCCGCGCGGCGTCGTGGACGGCCTCGGTGGCGCGCGCCCCCGGCTCAAGGTCGCTGTAATCGAGGATCGGCTGGGTCAGGATGAAACGGCGCAATTCGTTCTGCTCGGGCTTCTGGCCGGTCAGCAGGTTCTGCCACGACAGCCGTTGGTGCCGCCCGGCGAGCGCGGCCCCGCTGGCTTGATCGACGGCGGTGAAGGCCGCGCCGACCTCCTTGGCGTCGGTCGCGCCTCGCGCGGCGCCCTGCGCCGCCAGGTCGAGCGCGTCGAATACGCCGCGCAGGCTCGGGTCGGCCGCGAGCGTGCCGATCAGCGGCTGGGCGGCGATGATCTGGTCGGCGAAGTCCTGCACATTCTGCTTCGACAGGAAGAGCAGGCCATTCTGCTTGAAGAAATTTCCGCCGTCGGGACGGCGTACGCTCTTGAACAGATCCTTCTTCGCGGCGAGCTTTGCCGCGAGCGCCTCGGTCGCGTCCTCGGTCTCGTCCGGGGTCTGCGCCTCGACCAGCACGGCCAGCACGTCGACAGTCTGCGGGAAGGCCCGCTCCAGCCGCTGTTCCTGCAGGCGCCACGGCAGGTTCGGATTGATGAGCTTGTTGATGTCGGTGTCGATGCTGATGCCTTGACTGACGAAAAAACCGCCCCCGACCGTAAGCGCGAGCACGATCGCCACCAGCACCACCGCGTAGCGGCGGCTCGTCTCGACAACGCTGCTCAGGCTTAGAAATCTGCCAAGCAGGGCGACCAAACGCCGATAGCGCGCTCGGCCGACCAGCGGGGTCACCAGCCCACTCACAAGGCGCGTGGCAACTGCTAGCACGGATCGGTCAAGCATCGTCGCTAGGCCTCGCGGTAGAGCAGTAGGATGAAGCTGACCAGAATGAACGCGATCGGCCAGATCCAGGCGGCGATGCGGCTGCCGGGCTCGTCGAGCCGCAGCTCCAGCCAGCGCGCCCAGGCGGCGGTGATGCCGCACAGCGCGAGCGGTACATGCGTGATCTCGATGAGCAGCTGCTCCTTGATGTTGGAGAGCGCGTGCGAATGCGTCAGCAGCAGCGCGCCGCCGAGCGCGGTGATCAGCGGAAAGACGAGCGTCGCGCCCGAGCGGCGCAAGCGGCCGGTGCGCACGCGCCATTCGAACAGCGCGAAGGCGGCGATGAGTGCGACGAAGATGCGGTGCTGCACCACCTCGGGGTCGCGGAAGCTGACGAAGAAGCCGATATCGCCGAGCGGCCAGACCTCGGGGTCGGAGCGGATGAAGAGGAAGGCGGCGAGGCCGAGGAAGAGCAGCGGCCAATGCCGCGCCCAGGGCGCGTAGCCGGTGCGCTCGGCGAGCGCGAGCAGGCCGATGGCGAGCACGAAGAGGCCCGCCCAATGGTGGTTGTATTCCGACCAGGCGATGTCCTCGGCGTTGCGCGGCGGTACCACGCCCTCACCGGGGACAAAGGCCTGCGGCCGCGGCGCGTTGGCGGCGGCCGCGGCATCGAGCTGGGCCTGGAGCTCGGAGAGGGCAAGGCGGGCATGATCCGGGCTCTCGAAGCGCGGCCAGTGCGGCGTCAAGCGCTGAGCGATCTCGTGTAGGCTGGCGCGGTCGGTGGTGAGATCGACCGCGGGCGGCTGCGAGGTGAGCGAAGCGGCGGCGAAGAGCACGGTGAAGCCGAGGCCGATCTCAACCTCGGCAAAGCGCTTGAGCCGCAGGACGGGCGTGCCGGGCGCACGCCGCACGCGCTCGACCAGCAGGTAATTCATGCCGCCGAGGAGGAGCAGGCCGAGCAGCAGCAGCACCTTGGTCGCGACCATCACGCCATAGGCGGTGCCGTAGATCGCATCGAGCGAGCCGATATAGGGCACGGCCATGCCGAGGCCGGCGGCGATCAGCACGGCGACGGCACCGAGCGCGATCAACGAGAAGCGCCGGCCGATGCGCGCCTGCGCCGCGCCGTCGCCGGCGCGGCCGAGCGCCAGCAGCAGGTACGGGATGCCGCCGATCCACGCCGCCGCCGCTGCCATGTGCAGTAGGTCGGCGAGCATCAGCGGCGCACGACCGTTCAGCTGCGCCGCCGCGTGGCTGGTCGCCGCCTGCGCCAGCAGCATGACCAGCGCAAGCACGGGCAGCGCCGCGAACCGGAGCCCCTCGAGCGGCCGCCGGGCGAGCGCGGCCGCCAGCACGGACGCCGCCGCGGCGGTCATGCCGAAGCGGGCGAAGTCGGCGCCGAAGGCGGCGGCGAGCGAGATGTCGACGGTCCCGGCCAGCACCAGGCACTCGAGCAGCACGAACACGAGCTCGAGCGCCGCGAATGCAATCGCCGACCACAGCAGCAGCCGGCGGCAGCGCTCGAACACGGCGGCGCCGCTCGCGCCGAGCTGAGTGCGCAATGGGTGCGCGAGCAGCACCAGGAAGGCGACGCCACCGATGGCGAGCGACTGCGCTGTCAGCACGAGGCCACGCAGCACCACGCTGAGGAAGCCGAAGACGTCGAGCAGGAGCGCCATCGCTCACTCGCCGACGGCGAACGGGATGTCGCCGCGCGTGATGTGCCCGTCGACGGCAAGGACCTGCCAGCGCAGCCGATAGCGGCCGGCCGCGAGGCCGTCGATCCTGGCGGTCAGCGTGTCGGGTCGTTCCGCCGCGACCAGCGGCAGCGGCAGCGACGAGCCGTCGGGGCGCAGCAGCGTCAGGCGCGAGCGCTCGCGGTCGATGCGGCTGTTGAAGCGCAGCACGACCGGGACCGACGGCGTGTGCAGCACGGCGTCGACCGCCGGATCGGCCGAGACGATGATGGCGTGGGCTGCGGCAGGCATCGGCAGGAGCGCGACCCCGGCAACAAGCAAGGCCGCCCGGCGGCGGAGGGGGGAGGGCTGCATGAGCGCCCTTTATTGAGGACCGCTTCGCCCGGCGCAAGCCGAAATCGCCGCGCCCGCCGGACGCGGCTCAGAATTTGAAGCCGGTGCGCAGGCCGATATTGGTCATGCCGGCATTGTGACGGGCGAGGTCGGCGTTCGACATGTGGTCGAGGAACACCGACAGGCTGAGTACCGGCGTCGCACGAAAGCCGACCTCGACATATTCGTGGAACAGCACGCGCGAGCCGAGCTGCTTGCGGTCGTCCACTAGGGCGTGGACTGCCGATCGCGCCTAGGAGGCCGGGCGACGTGAAGAGCAGCTCGCCATTGACGTCGGCGCCCGGCTCCTCGTGGTCGCCGCCCAAGGTGATGTCGTGGGCGTTGACGCCGAGCTTGGCCTCGTCGAGCCAGCGGCTCTGCGCATGGGCGGCAGGCGCGCTGGCCGCGGCGAGGGCGAGAAGAGCGGCCGCGATCAGGAGCCGCATCGGCGAAGGGTCATCGATGGATGGCGGTGGTGTGGTGGGGAACGATCCGGGCGGGGCTGCGCCGATTGACGCTGCTGGCCCTGCCATATAGCTTCCGCCGGCCATCGCGCAAGGTACCAAGGAGAGGATGGCGAGGAGAGGCCGGGCGTCATGAGCATGAGCGGCCGCTCGACGGCAGCGGATGGGCGCGTGGCGCAGGCGGGGTCAGTCGAGCCCGTCATCGCCGTGCGGCGGCTGACGAAATCCTATGCCACCGCCGACGGGCCGGTGGCCGCGCTCGAGGCGATCGATTTCGCCGTCGCGGACGGCGAGTTCATCGCCGTGCTCGGGCCTTCCGGCTGCGGCAAGTCGACCTTGCTCAAGATCCTCGCCGGGCTGTTTCCACCGAGCGGCGGCGAGGCCGCCTTGCGTGGCACCGCCATCACCGGACCGCGCCGCGACATCGGCGTGGTGTTCCAGTCGCCGGTGCTGTTCCCCTGGCGCAGCGTGCTGCAGAACGTGCTGCTGCCGGCGGACGTGCAGCGCCTCGGGCGCGCGCAGCATGAGCGCAAGGCGCTCGATCTGCTGGCGCTGGTCGGGCTCGGCGGCTTCGAGCACCGCTATCCGTGGGAGCTTAGCGGCGGCATGCAGCAGCGCGTGGCGATCGTGCGCGCGCTGATCCACGATCCGGCGCTGTTGCTGATGGACGAGCCGTTCGGCGCGCTCGATGCCATGACGCGCGAGCAGATGAATCTGGAGCTGCAGCGCATCTGGCTCGAGCGGCGCAAGACCGTCGTGTTCATCACGCATTCCATCCCCGAGGCTGTGTTCCTCGCCGATCGCGTGCTGGTGATGACCCCGCGCCCGGGACGCATCGCCGAGACGGTCGCCGTCGACATGCCGCGCCCGCGTTCGCTGGAGGTGATGAACACCGCCGAGTTCGGATCGTTCGTTGCCCGCATCCGCCGTCATTTCAGCGCCCAGAACGGGGTCGATCTATGAACCGCCTCGGCAACCCCTACCTGCGCATCCTGCTGCTGCTGGCGTTCCTCGGGGTGTGGGAGGCTGCGGTGCGGTACTTCGCGGTGCCGGTCTACATCCTGCCGACGCCGTCGGGCATCGCCCAGGCGCTGTGGCGCGGCGTTTCGAGTCTCGTCTATGTCAACAATCTCTGGATCACCTTGCTCGAGACGGTGCTGGGCTTCGTCTTCGGCACGGCGCTCGCCTTCGTGCTCGGCACGGTTCTCGCCCTGAGCCGAAAGACCGAGTACTACTGCTATCCCTTCATCATCATGTTCCAGTCGCTGCCGAAAGTGGCGCTGGCGCCGCTCATCGTCATCTGGTTCGGGCTGGGGCTCACCTCGAAGGTGGTGAACGCGGCGCTCATCGCCTTCTTCCCGCTCATGGTCAACACCATCGTCGGCCTGCGCTCGGCCGATGAGGACCGCGTCAACCTGATGCGCTCGCTCGATGCCAGCGAAGCGCAGATCTTCTGGATGCTGCGCCTGCCGGGCGCGCTGCCCTTCATCATGGCCGGCCTCGAGGTGGCGATGATCTTCGCGCTGATCGGCGCCATCGTCGCCGAGTTCGTCGGCGCGACGCAGGGGCTGGGGATGCTGATCGAGAGCCTCAATTTCAGCGCCGACGTCGCCGGCGTGTTCTCGATCCTGTTCATTCTGTCGATGTTGGGGCTGCTGCTCAACCAGGGTATTCTCGCGCTGCGCCGGCGCGTCCTGTTCTGGGACCCGTCGATGAAGGCGGCGCCGGAGGAAATGCGGAGGAGGGAGATCGTATGAGGCAATCGCTCGGGCTCGGGATCATCGCGCTGGCAACGCTTGCCGGCGCGAGTGCGGCGCACGCCGAGACGCTGCGCGTCGGCTGGTGCGCGCGCACGGTGACCGCGGCGGCGGCTCCCTTCGCCATCGCCAACAAGATGGGCTGGTTCAAGGCGGCGGGGTTCGATGTCGAGCTGGTGCCGCTGCCGGGCTCGACCGACTGCGTCAAATATGTCGGCACGCGCGAGGTGCTCTATGCGCTGCCCTCGGTCGAGCCGCTGGCATCGCTCAGGCCGCAGGGCGTGCTGGCCAAGGTCTACTACACCGCCTACCAGGGCAACATCTACGGCCCGGCCGTGGCGGCGGACAGCCCGATCAAGACGCTCGAGGACCTCAAGGGCAAGCGCATCGGCGTGCAGTCGATGGCGTCCGGCGGCGTGCCCGTGGCGCGCGCCATCGCCGCCAGCCTCGGGCTCGACCCGGACACCGGCTTCAGCATCGTCGTCGTCGGCGAAGGGGCGCAGGCGGCGGCGCTGGTGCGCTCGAAGCAGGTCGACGCGCTGAGCCTCTACGACACGCAATACGCGCTGATCGAGAATGCGGGCGTGCCGCTGCGCCGCATCGAGGCCAAGGCGATCGACCGCTTCCCCTCGAACGGCTTCATCGCCCTCGACGAGACGCTGGCGAAGCGCCACGGCGAGGCGGTGGCGCTGGCGCAGGGCTATGCCAAAGGCACCATCTTCGCCATCGAGAATCCCGAGGCCGCCGTGCGCATTCTCTGGGAGGTGTTCCCGCAGACCAAGGCCACCGGCAAGGACGAGGCGACCGCGCTCAAGGACGACATCAAGACGCTGCAGGCGCGCGCCGAGAACTGGCGCCTGGAAAAGGTCGGCGCGACCCGCTGGGGCGAGAGCTCGGACGCCAACTACCAGGCCTATCTCGACTTCCTGCTGAAGACGGCGGTGATCAAGCAGCCGGTCAAGGCGGCGGACGTCGTCACCAACGATCTCATCGCCGAGATCGGCGCGTTCGACCCCGAGAAGATCAGGGCCGAGGCCAAGGCCTATAAAGGCCAGAACTGAGGGGCCAAGGGTGAAGATCACGGTCTTCGGCGCGGGCGCCATCGGCGGCTACGTCGCCGCCAAGCTCGCGCTCGCCGGTCACGAGGTCGCCGTGGTCGCCCGTGGGCCGCATCTCCAGGCGATTCGCGCGCAGGGTCTGGCACTCGACGACCGCGGCACGACCCGCGCCGCGCGGCTGCGCGCCACCGACCGCGCCGAGGAGCTCGGACCGCAGGAGCTGGTCGTCATCGCCGTCAAGGCGCACGCCATGCCGCAGGTCGCGCCCGCGATCGCCGCGCTGCTCGGCCCCGAGACGATGATCGTGCCGGCGCAGAACGGCATCCCCTGGTGGTTCCCCTACGGCGCCGGCGGCGCGCTCGACGGCGCCGCCATCGCCGCGGTCGATCCCACGGGCGGCGTCGGCCGGCAGCTCGATCCCGCGCGCGTCGTCGGCTGCGTCGTCTATATCGCCGCCGCCGTGCCGGAACCGGGATTGGTGCGGCGCTTCGGCGGCAACATGCTGGTGCTGGGCGAGCCCGACGGTAGCGCCTCGCCGCGTCTCGCGCGCTTGGCCGACCTCTTCGGCGCCGCCGGCATCAAGATCGAGACCACGCCGCGCATCCGCGATGCGGTGTGGATGAAGCTCTGGGGCAATATCGGCTTCAATCCGGTGAGCGTGCTGACCGGCGCCACGCAGGGGCGGATGGTCAATGATCCCGGCGTGCGCGCGGTGCTGCGCGCGGCCATGCTGGAGATGCAGGCGGTCGCCGAGCGGCTCGGCGCGCGCTTCGACAAGGACGTCGACGCGCGCATCGACGAGGGCGCCTATGTCGGCGATTTCAAGACCTCGATGCTGCAGGATTTCGAGGCGGGCCGGCCGGTCGAGATCGACCCGATCGTGTTCGCCGTGGTCGAGCTCGGCCGCCGCGTCGGCGTCGCGACGCCCATGCTCGAGGCGATCGGTGCGCTGACGCGCCTGGGGGCCGCGACGGCGTGACGCGGTCGCGGCGGAGCTGACCCCGTCGCCCACTAATCCGAACCCGCGGGGGCGGGGGCGACGGTCGGCGCGCGGCGCACGGTCTCGCGATAGAGGATGTAGAGCCCGCTCGCGGCGACCACGAGGGCGCCGGCGATGAGCGATGGCGTCGGCACGTCGGCCCAGACGGCGTAGCCCAGCACCAGCGCCCAGACGATCGCGAGATAGCTGAAGGGCGCGGCGACGGCGGCTGGCGCGAAGCGGAAGGCCTGCGTCCACCAGTATTGGCCGATGCCGGAGCAGACGCCGATCGCGGCCAGCAGCATCAGGTCGTCCCAACGCGGCGTGATCCAGCCCAAGGGCAGCAGCGCCGAGCTCAGCAGCAGCGTTATCAGCGCCTGATAGGTGACCAGGGTGGGCGTCGCCTCTGTCAGCGTCATGCGCCGCACCGCGATCGTCACCGAGGCGCTAAGCGCGGCGCTCAGCAGTGCCAGGAGTGCGCCGGTCGAGACGATGCCGCTGCCGAAGCCGTCACGCGTGGCGACCATGAGGAGCACGCCCAAGAAACCGACCAGCACCGCCGCCCAGCGGTGCCGGCCGACGCGCTCGCCGAGCATCGGGATCGACAGCAAGGTCAGGAACAGCGGCGCCGAGAAGGTGATCGCCACCGCGTCGGCCAGCGGCATCACGGCGAAAGCCGCGAAAATGCTGACGATCGAGATGAACTGCATGACGCCCCGGCCGATATGCTCCTTGAGCCGCCGCGTGCGCAGCAGCCGCCAGCCGCCGCTCGCGGCCAGCACGGCGAAGCACGGGATCAGCGAGAAGACGCAGCGCAGGAAGATGATCTCGCCGAGGGGATAGCGCGCGGTCTCCCATTTGATGCCGGCGTTGATCAGCGAGAACACCAGCACGGCGGAGATCATGTAGAAGATGCCGCGGCGGATCTCCTCGCGGCTGGGCACCGGCATGGCAAAGCGGCGCGGCGGCGCGGCCTCGCCCCAGGCCGCGGTTACCGATATCGAACTCTTTGCCTCCATGAGGCCCCCGTTATAGGCGAAGGTGCTTTACGGTCAGGTTAATGCTCGATCATGGCGGTACTGGGGCGGAACCGGGGTGAAACTCATGCAACTTTCGGTTCGGTCGGGCGTTAACGCGTTGGTTGCCCACGGTTCGGGGCTGTTGTCGAAAAGGGCGCACTTTCATGGCACCGCGAACGGCCTGGAGGGGGCTGCTGACGCTCGCCCGGGTCACTTGTCCCGTCCGGCTCCATCCGGCGGTGGTCCGCACCGACCGGCTCGGATTCCAGGCACTCAACCGCGCGACGCTCAACCGCGTGCAGATGCGCCCGCACGATCCGCAGACCGGCAAGGAGGTCACCCGCGAATTCATCGTGCGCGGCTACGAGGTCGAGCCCGGTCATTTCGCCCTGGTCGAGGACCGCGACCTGGTGGAGCTGCAGATCGACTCCTCGCGCGTTCTCGTGCTCGAGCGCTTTATCGACCGCGCGGCGCTCGACACCGCTTATTTCGACACCCCTTATTTCCTCATCCCCGACGGCCGTGCCGCCGACATCACGTTCGGCGTCATCCGCGATGCCATTGCGCGCCAGGGCCTGGTCGGCGTGAGTCGCATCGTGCTGGGCAGCCGCGAGCGCGCGGCGGTCATCGAGCGGCGCGGCAACGGCATGCTGCTGACCACGCTGCGCGCCGCGCATGAGGTGCGCAGCGACGATTCCTATTTCAGCGAGATCGACGATACGCCGGCCGACCAGACCATGGTCGACATGGCACAGCAAATCATCGCTCGGCTCGCCGGCGCCTTCGATCCCCGGCGCGACTTTCGCGACCGCTACCAGGAGGCGCTGTTCCATTTCGTGCAGGCCAAGCGCAAGGGCGAGAAGCCGGTGCTGCCGAAGCCACAAGCGCCGGCGATCGAGCCCGATGTCAGGGGCGCGCTCGAGAGTAGCGTCGCGGCGATGAGCGAGCCGCGGCCGCTGGCGGCGATGCGTCAGCGCGCGCCGGCGCGGCGTTCCGTGCGGCGCGCTGAGCGAGTCAAATCCTGAGCTTTACCGAACGGCTGGGCTAGACGACGGCCTTGCGGCAGTAGAACGCCTCGGCAAAGCCGGCCGGGGCATTGCAGCCGATGCCGCGCAGGCGCAGCATGGCGAGGAAAGTGTCGGCGGTGAACCAGCGATGGCTGCGCTGGCTCGGGAAATGCTCGAGCAGGGCCGCGACCTTGCGCCGCGCCATCTCCTCGCTCAAGGGCGAGAACAGATTGGGATTGCCGAGATCGCCGTCGTATTTCGGGATCTCGTATTCCCAGACGAGATGATCGCGGAAGGTGTTGTAGGTGAGCTCCGACACCACGCGATGGTCTTGGTGCAGGTCGTCGCGGAAATGAGTGAGGACGAGCGACGGCTGGTACTCCGCCTTGATCCGCTCGAACGCCTCTTTGATCCGCGCCTGCTCCGAGGGAAAGAAGCCGTCGCGAAAGCCGTGCACGTCGACCGCGGCGTCGCGCACGCCCGCTAGGAAAAAGCGCGCGCCCGCCTCGGCTTCGCCACGGCGCTTCTCGTAGCCGCTGAACACGACCCAGCGCACGCTCAGCGCCGGGCGCTCGGCGACGAGGCGCAGGATGGTGCCGCCGCAGCCGATCTCGATGTCGTCGGCATGTGCGCCGAGGCACAGCAGCCGGAACGGCTCGTCGCGCGCAGGGAAGGCGAGGCCGAGCATGCGCGCCTCAGCCGCCGGCGCGGACCTGCCAGGGCGCGGCCGGGTCGCGCGCTGCGCTCTTGGCCGCGGCGGGAGCCGGACGGATCGCCGCGGGCGCCGCGATCGGCGCGTTGCGCCACAGCTCCCAGGGCGGCCGGCCCTTGGCATAGAGCGCCTCGAGCGCCTGCAGGTCTTTGAAGGTGTCGCAGCAGCGCCAGAACCCGTCATAGGCTCGCGTCGCCAGCTTGCCCTCGGCGACCAGCCGGTGAAAGGGCTCGATCACGAGCTCCTCGCCGGGCTGCATGTAGTCGAAGATCTCGTGCCGGAGGACGAAGAAGCCGCCATTGATCCAGGTGTTGGCGCCCTTCACGTCCTCGATCGACGTCACCGTGCCGTCCTCGCGGTGCGTGACGAAATGGAAGGAGTTGTTCGGCCGCACGCTGACGAAGGTGGCGACATTGTTGCTGCAAAGGAAGTCGCCGATCATGCTCGGCAGCGGGAAATCGGTGAGCCCGTCGCTGTAATTGGCGAGGAACACGTCCTCGTCGCGCAGGAAGGAGCGCACTGCCATCAGACGCTCGCCGATATTGGCGTGCATGCCGGTGTCGACGAAAGTGATGCGCCAGTCGTCGATGTCCTTCTGCAACAGCTCGATGCGTTGCCCGCCTTGCGACAGCACGAAATCGTTCGAGCGGCATTCGTTGTAGTTGAGGAAATAATCCTTGATGACGTCGCCCTTGTAGCCGAGGCACAGCACGAAATCGCGATGGCCGAAATGGGCGTAGTATTTCATCACCCACCAGATCAGCGGGCGGTAGCCGATCTGCACCATCGGCTTGGGGATCGTTTCCGAATAATCGCGCAGCCGCATACCGAGGCCGCCGCAGAACAGAACCACGCGCATCGCTCACCTCGTCGCTTGAACCATCACGCACCTCAGGGATAGACCCGCACTTCCGGGATCGGCACGACGAACTGTCCACCCCAGCCGCGGATGAACGCCATCTGCGCCATGATCTCCTCCCGCAGATTCCACGCCAGGATCAGCAGGTAGTCGGGGCGCGTCTCGGCGATGCGCTCCGGCGGCAGGACGGGGATGTGCGTGCCCGGCAGGAAGCGGCCGTGCTTGTAGGGATTGCGGTCGACCGTGTAGTCGACGAAATCGCCGCGGATGCCGCAATAATTCAGGAGCGTGTTGCCCTTGCCGGGAGCGCCGTACCCCACCACCGACTTGCCGGCGCGCTTCGCGGCGATGAGGAATTCGAGCAAGCGCCGCTTGGTCTCCTTCACCTTCTCGGCGAAGGCGGGGTAGGTGGCGAGGTCGCGCAGCCCGGCGTCGTGCTCGCGCTCGACCAGCTTGCCCACGCTCGGCAGCGTCGGCTGCGTCGCATCGTCGGCGTGGCAGACGAACAGCCTGAGCGAACCGCCATGCGTCCACAGCTCCTCGACGTCGAAGACGCGCAAGCCGTGCGTCGCGAGCATGCGCTCCGCCGCCATCAGCGAGAAGTACCAGAAATGCTCGTGATAGATCGTGTCGAACTGGTTCTCCTCGATGAGGCGCAGCAAATGCGGGAACTCGAAGGTGGCGACGCCGCGCGGGCGCAGCAGGATCGGCACGCCCGCCAGGAAGTCGTTGAGGTCGGGCACCTGCGCCAGCACGTTGTTGCCGATGATGAGATCGGCGAGCATGCCGCGGTCGACGAGCTGGCGCGCCGTGTCCTTGTTGAAGAAGCGCGCCAAAGTCGGCACGCCCCGCGCTTCCGCCGCCTTGGCCACGTTCTCGGCCGGGTCGATGCCGAGCACGGGATAGCCCTGCTTGACGAAGAATTGCAGCAGGTAGCCGTCATTGCTGGCGAGCTCGACGACACGGCCGTCGCGCGACAGCTTGAAGCGCTCGATCGCCATGTCGACATAGCGCCGCGCATGCCCCAGCCACGCCTCGGAATAGGAAGAGAAATAGGCGTATTCGCGGAAGATGTGCTCGGGCGCCACGTATTCCTTCACCTGCGCCAGGAAGCACGCGCCGCACACCATCACCTTGAGCGGATAGAACGGCTCCATCGCGTCGATCTGGTCGGCGGCGAGGAAGCTCTCGCACAGCGGCGACATGCCGAGATCGACGAAATCGTGCAGCGCGCCGCCGCAGAACCGGCAACTGTTCGCTCGGTGCTCGGCGCTCTTGGCAGCGGAGAGACGGGCTGCGGCCGACGCAACATCGAGCCCGCCGCCGTCGCCGCGCTCGACGGAGGACACGGTCGGAAGATCAAGGATCATGCTTCCCTCGCCAGAGAACTCCACCGCGGCAAAGGAACGCCTTTTGCCCTAGATTGTTCCGCGCCCGGGCAAATTTCGCGTCCGGCGCGAGACGAATGCGCGAGCACAAAGCTTTTCCGTAGGCCGCCGGTCTGCCGCATAGTCTTGCTCCAAGCTCCACCGCCGCAGGGACGAGATCGCGATGCCCGCCGCAGACAAGCCGACCGTGACCAGCCTGGCCGCTTCTATGGCGGCGGGACGCACCACCAGCCGCGCGCTGGTCGAGGAAGCACTCGCGCGCATCGCCGATCCCGGCGGCGAGGGCCGCCGCTGCTTCGTGCGCGTCTACGCCGACAGCGCGCGCAAGGCGGCGGATGCGCAGGACCAGCTCCGCGCCGCCGGCTATGTCGTCTCGCCGCTGGCGGGCCTGCCGGTGTCGATCAAGGATCTGTTCGACGTCGCTGGCGAGCGGACGCTGGCCGGGTCCAAGGCGCTCGACGACCGCCCGCCGGCGGCGCGCGATGCTGCGATCGTCACCCGGCTTCGGGCCGCCGGAGCCGTGCTCATCGGCCGCACCAACATGACCGAGTTCGCCTTTTCCGGCGTCGGCATCAACCCGCATTACGGCACGCCCGGCAATCCCTTCGACCGCCAGCGCATCCCCGGCGGCTCGTCCTCGGGCGCGCCGATCTCCGTCATGGACGGCTTCGCCGCGGTGGCGATCGGTACCGACACCGGCGGGTCGGTGCGCATCCCGGCGGCGCTGTGCGGCACGGTCGGGTTCAAGCCGACGCAGAAACGCGTGCCGCGCGACGGGGCGGTGCCGCTGTCGACGACGCTCGATTCCGTTGGTCCGTTTGGCCGCAGCGTCGCCTGCTGCGCCATCGCCGACGCGGTGCTGGCGGGCGAGCCGCCGACGCTGCCGCCCGCGGTGCCGATCGCGGCGCAGCGCCTGGGCGTGCCGCGGACGCTCGTCCTCGACGACCTCGAGCCGGCGGTGGCGACGGCCTTCGAGCGCGCCTGCGCCGTGCTGTCGCGCGCCGGCGCCCGGCTCGTCGAGCTGCCGCTCGCCGAACTCGGCGACTATGGCGCGATCAACGCCAAGGGCGGCTTCTCGCCGCCCGAGGCCTATGCGTGGCATGCCCCGCTGATCGACCGGCGCGGCGCCGAGTACGACCCGCGCGTGCGCCTGCGCATCGAGCGCGGCCGCGCCATGAGCGCCGCCGAATATGTCACCTTGTCGCAGCAGCGCGGCGAGTTCATCGCCGCGATCGACGCGCGCACCGCCGAGTTCGACGCGCTGCTCATGCCGACCGTGCCGATCACGGCGCCGCCGATCGCCGCCTTCGACAAGGACGAGGATTACTGGCGCCTCAACGGCCGATTGCTGCGCAATACCGCCATCGTCAATTTCCTCGACCGCTGCGCCGTCACGCTGCCGATCCATCGGCCGGGCACGGTGCCGGTCGGGCTGATGATCGTCGGCCGGCATGGCGACGACCGCCGCCTTCTCGGCATGGCGCTGGCGCTGGAAGCAGCGATCGAGGACGAGCGCGGGAGCTGAGCGGCGTGGCCCGGCATTGCCGCAGCGCCGGGTGTGCTCTACCTAAATGGGCGATACCGTGAGGGAACCCGTGCTGGCAACGGCGAGGTTATTGCGCGCGCTCGCGGCGCTCATCGGCTTGGCGCTGCTGGTCGGCTGCGCCACCGGCCCGCAGCTGCCGCTACTGACGCCGCTCGCGGTCGGCGGCGACTTCGGCTATGCCGAGACGCCGCTCGGCAACGACCGCCACGCCGTCACCTATGTCGCACCGCCGCGGCTCACCAGCCCCTATGGCACGGCGCGCGAGTCCGATGCGCAGGCCGCGCGCACGCTGGCGTTCGACATGGCGGTATGGCGGGCGGCGCAGATCGCGCAGGCGCAGGGCTTCGCCGGGTTCCGCATCATCGACCGCCGCTCGGATGTCGATACTTATCCCGATCCGTTCTACGACCCTTGGGATCCGTGGCCGTGCTGGCAGTGCCGGCGCTTCGGCTTTCCCTACTATCCCGACCCCTACCGCGGTTCCCCTTACGTCTACCTCCAGGCGCGCGTCACCGTCACGATGCTGATGCTGCACGACCCTGGCCCCGGCGACTACAAGGCGGACGATGCGATCGCACAGCTTCGGCGCACCTACCCCGGCGCCGACGGCGTGCCGCCGCCGCCCAGCTGATAAAGAAGCGGCGCGGCCCGGAACCGCCCGAGCCGCGCCATCGCCGAGCAAGACGAGAGCTTAGCGGCCGCCGCCGCCCGGGCCGCCGCCGGCTTGACCGGTCGTGCTGCCGGAATTCTGCATGCCCGGCGCAATCTGGCTGTTCGAGCCCGGCGGGTTGTCGCCGGTCGCGGTGCCTGTCGTCGTGTTGGCGGTCGGGTTGGACATGGACGGCGTGCCGGTGCCGGCCGTGCTCTTCCACCGGCAGCGATCGGTGGTTTGGTTAGCCCCGCATCTTTGGCGAACGATCCGCAGCGACCGCCGCTCCCCATGAAACCGGCGGCTGCGCAGCCGGTCGGCCGCGACCGGAGCGCGCGACCGTGAGAACCGATGCGGAACGATTTGGTCCTAGCGGCAGCTTTCGCCGTCGAGCAGGACGGCGCGGCCGCGCAAGCTGCTGCGCAGGATGGTCACCACGTCGCCGACCGTCTTGCCGCTGGCGAGGCGATGGCGGCCGCTCAGCAGGGTGAAGTCGCCGTGGCGGCCCAGCCCCGGCGCCGTCTTGACGATGGTATAGAGGGCGCATTCCTGGGTGTGACGGAACACCGCGAACAGCGCCGCGCCGTCGCGCTGGTCGATGGCGTAGTCGCGCCACTCGCCGCGTGCGACTTGGCGGCTGTAGAGGGCGAGGAGCTGGTTGAGCTCGGCGCGGCTGAAGAAAACAGCCCTCGACCTGCGCCGGTAATCGTGCAGGCGGAGAACTGTCGCCATCTGCCGGGTCTGGAGATCGTCGGTCATGCGGCGGTGCGACGACCAGTTTTCCCCATTTCGCGCGACAGGTCCAGCACCAAACCCGCTCGCACACGCCTTGCAGCGCGGTTTGCCTCGACCCGGTCGAGCGGCTATGTTAGCGCCGCTTTAGGTGCGTCCGGAGCGTTTTGTGAGCGATATTTTCCAGGAAATCGACGAAGAACTGCGGCGCGAGAACTTCGCCAAGCTGTGGCAGCGCTATGGCGCCTATGTCATCGGCCTCGCCGTCCTGATCGTCGTTGCCGTCGCGGCCGCGGCGGGTTGGCGCGCGTATCAGCTGCGCGTGCACCAGGTCGAGGGCGAGCGCTATTCGCTCGCGCTCGATCTCGCGCGCCAGGGCAAGGACATGGATGCGACGGATGTCTTCGCCGAGCTCGGACGCCAGGCGCATGGCGGCCACGCGACGCTGGCACGGCTCGAGGAGGCTGCGCTCAAGGCGAAGCGCGGCGACACCAAGGGCGCGGTGGCCGTCTATGACGCGCTCGCTGCCGACGGCGCCGCCGATCCCGCCTATCGCGATCTCGCCAGGCTGCTGGCGGCGCAATACGAGCTCAAGGACGGCGACCCCAAAGCGGTCATCGCCCGGGTGGCGCCGCTCACTTCCGCGACGAGCGCCTGGCACCCGACGGCGCTCGAGCTGATGGCGCTGGCCCAGCTCAAGGCCGGCAACAAGGCGGAGGCGCGCGCCGTCTATCAGCGCATCACCGACGATCTGGCGGCGCCGCAAGGCTTGCGCGCCCGCGCCGCCGAAATGGCAGCGGCGCTCGCCGAGTGAGCGCAAGGACGACGGCGGTGACGGGTCTTCCGGCGAGAGCGGCGCTGCTTGTGCTCGTCCTGGCGCTGGGCGGCTGCGACTGGCTCGGCGGGCTGTTCGAAGAGAGCAACAAGGTTCATCTCAAGGGCGACCGCATCTCGGTGCTCGGCCTGGAGCGGCGCCTCGAGCCCGACCCGAAGCTGGCGGCGAGCGAAGTGCGCCTGCCGCCGGCGACCGCCAATGCGGATTGGCCGCAGCCCGGCGGCAATCCCAGCCACGCGATGCAGCATCTCGCCTTCGCCGGCGCGCTGCACAAGGCGTGGCGCACGGGCATCGGCGACGGCGCCTCGCGCTATGGCCGCGTGCTGTCGCAGCCGATCGTCGCCGACGGCGCCGTGTTCGGTATGGACGCGCAGGATGTCGTGGTCGCGCTCGACGCCAAGACCGGGCGCGAGCTGTGGGAGAACGACGTGAAGCCCGACGCGGAGCGTGATCACGCTTTCGGCGGCGGCCTTGCCGCGGCCAAGGGTCGCGTCTTCGTCACCACCGGCTACGGGCAGGTGCTGGCGCTCGACGCCAAGACCGGCCGCGAGCTGTGGCGGCAACAGGTGGCGGCGCCGATGCGCGGCGCGCCGACCGTGGCCGACAACCGCGTCTTCGTCATCACCGTCGAGAACCAGCTCGACGTCCTGTCGGCCGAGGACGGGCACCGGCTGTGGACGCATAGCGGCATTCCCGAGACCGCCGGGCTGCTGGGCGCCGCGAGCCCGGCGGTCGAGGGCGACATCGTCGTCGTGCCTTACAGCTCCGGCGAGATCTTCGCGCTGCGCACCGAAAACGGCCGGCCGCTGTGGACCGACAACCTCGCGACGGCGCGGCCGCTCGGCGCGCTCTCGACGCTGGCCGATATTCGCGGCCGGCCGGTGATCGACCGTGGCCGCGTGTTTGCGCTGAGCCATAGCGGGCGCATGGTGGCGATCGACCTGCGCACCGGCGATCGCGTCTGGGAGCAGGAGATCGGCGGGACGCATGGGGCCTGGATCGCCGGCGACTATATCTATGTTCTCGCCGACGACGTCGATCTGCTGTGTCTGCAGCGCGACGACGGCCGCGTGCGCTGGGCGCACGATCTGCCGCGCTACGAGGACGCGCAAAAGAAGAAAGATCCGGTGCGCTGGGCCGGCCCGGTGCTGGCGGGCGACAAGCTGATCGTCGTCGCCTCCAACGGCGACGCGCTTGCGGTCTCGCCCTATACCGGCGCCACGGTCGGGCAGTTCACGCTGCCGGACGGCGTCTTCGTCGATCCGATCGTGGCCGGTGGCACGCTGTACGTTCTGACCGACGAGGCGGACCTGATTGCGCTTCGTTGACCGGCGCCGGAGGGAGCCATGGCGCTTAAGGTCGCCATCGTCGGGCGGCCCAATGTCGGCAAGTCGACGCTGTTCAACCGTCTGGTCGGGCAGAAGCTGGCGCTCGTCGACGACACGCCCGGCGTGACGCGCGACCGCCGCGAGGGCGACGCGGCGCTCGGTGACCTGCGCTTTCGCGTCATCGACACCGCCGGCCTCGACGAGGCGGACGAAGGCAGCCTCGGCGCGCGCATGCAGGAGCAGACGACGCGCGCGCTTGCCGATGCCGATGTCGCGCTTTTCATCGTCGACGCGCGCGACGGCATCACGCCGCTCGATCGCCATTTCGCCGAGCTGCTGCGCCGCGGTGCGGCACCGGTGGTGCTCGTCGCCAACAAGGCCGAGGGCCGCGGCGGCGGGAGCGGCGCCTACGAGGCCTTCGCCCTCGGCCTGGGCGAGCCCATCGCGATCTCGGCCGAGCATGGCGACGGCATGGCCGAGCTTTATGCCGTGCTCGCGCCCTACGCCGACCAGGCGGCCGCCGGCGCGGGCGAGGCCGCGGCGACGGAGCGGCCGCTGCAGCTCGCCGTCATCGGCCGCCCCAATGTCGGCAAGTCGACGCTGGTGAACCGGCTGCTCGGCGAGGAGCGGCTGCTGACCGGGCCCGAGGCGGGCATCACCCGCGACGCCATCGCCACGCGCTGGAATTGGCAAGGGCGCGCGGTGCGGCTCATCGACACCGCCGGCTTGCGCCGCCGCCCCAAGGTCGAGGAGAAGCTCGAGAAGCTATCGGTCGCCGACACGCTGCGCGCCATTCGCTTCGCCGAGGTGGTGGTGCTGGTGATCGACGCGACGCAGATGCTGGAGAAGCAGGATCTCACCATCGCGCATATGGTGGAGGAGGAGGGCCGCGCCCTGGTGATTGCCGTCAACAAATGGGATCTGGTCGAGGACAAGTCGGCGGCGCTGGGCCGGCTCAAGGATCGGCTCCAGACTTCGCTGCCGCAGCTCCACGGCGTGCGCTTCGTTCTGCTGGCGGCGCTGACGGGGGCGGGGATGGCGAAGCTCATGCCGGTGGTGATGTCGACCCATGAGGCGTGGAACCGCCGCGTCTCGACGCCGCGCCTCAACCGCTGGCTCCGGGTTGTGCAGGAGCGCCATCCGCCGCCGCTGGTCAAGGGCAGGCGCCTCAAGCTGCGCTACATGACGCAGGCGAATATCCGCCCGCCCACCTTCGCGCTCTTCGCGGCGACACCCGCCGCGCTGCCGGACAGTTACCGGCGCTATCTCGTCAACCAGCTGCGCGAGGATTTCGAGCTGCCGGGCGTGCCCATCCGCATCATGCTGCGCAAGGGCGAGAACCCCTACGCCGGCCGCGAATAGCCGCGCTATTTCACCTATTTCAGAGTGTCGAGATAGGCGAACAGATCGTCCTTCGATACGATCCAGGCGCCGCTGTCCTTGCTGCGTTCTTTGTGTATCGATTCCGGCCATGAGCTTGGCAACGGCGCCTCCATGATGACGCCTTTCGCGCCGATCTCCCAAGCACCGTCGTAGTCGAGTCCCGGAAGAAGACCGTTGCACGTGATGAATTCGAGTGCTGCGGCTTGCGGCAAGTCCTTGGGAATCACCCACAGAGCCCCGGGCAAATCGATATCGTGGTAGATGTCGTAAATCTTTTTGGCATCGCCGTAGTGCCGCAGTACCGCCAGATACTGTTTGCCGGGCGACAGTCCGTCACGGTGGCCGAAACGGAGCTGCGCCGAGCCGCTATTCTGCGCCCCGGTCTTGAACGCCCGGACGATCGTCGCTCGATAGCGAGTTCCGCATTCTCTGCCGAACGAGAATTCCGCCTCCGCGTCATCTATGTAAATCGCCGCGAGTATATCGGCCTCCTGGTAAATCTCTGCGAGGGAAGCCACCCAAACCATGTGCGCAACCGACGGAGTCGCAAGAAAAGCAATGTACGCGATCAGCAGCGCACGTTCGAACCATCTGCTAGCCGCGGGGCGCATTTATCGTGTTTCGCTTTGCGTAACTTCTGAATTCCTCTGGAATTGGAATGCCGGTTATTCGTGCCGCGATCTCATTGGCGTTTCGTTCTCGCTCTCTTGGCGGTGTCGCGGCATTTTCAGGGAGCGTATGGGCGAATTCATGGGCGACGAAAAATCGATATTTCTCGGGAGTCCAACCCTTCGCCGCGTCAGGATAGAACACCGTCAGACTGCCGTCTGGAGAATAGATGGTTTGTCCGAGCGAGTGCTTCGACGGACCAAAATCAGGGGGAGAGTCCGAATATATGATCTTCCACTTGTTGTAAAACTCTCGATATTGCGCATTCTGTGGCTCGTTGATCTTAGATTCCAGAAATTCCAGCCCGTCCTTTACATGAGCCGGCAGGTTATCTGGAATACCGTCCCTGCCGAGGACGCTCGGCGCGGTCGCGTCAGCCAATAGCGCTCCGCTATCGTTTGTCCTTTCTGCGCTACCGTCGGAGTCCCGTGGCCTGAACAGGCCGCCCTGGCTGTCGGGAGCGCCAGCAGGCCATTTTGGATGTTTCGCCGGATCGAAGGCTCCTCTGAGGATGCCGGCTCTAAAAAGCTCGACGGCGAGTCGCGCAACCTCGCCATCGGTTCTGGCGCTCTTGGCAAGGGGCGGCAGGTCAGGCAGCCGGAGCTGCACGGTGGCGATCTGGGCAAAGGCCATGTCGCGCCGTTTCAGGCCACCGGCGATCGCCGCCAGTCCGCCCGCTTTGGCGGCCATGTCAATGGGGAGCCCGAAAGCTTCGCTCAGCTCGGCATTGATCTCGGCAATGGGGCGCGGCGCCCATGCCTCCTTGCCGCCATCTTCGGAACGCGCGAGGAGCGGAACCGGTCCGAAGAATGCTCCTTCGGCGCCGCAGCTCAGGCCATGGGCGTCGCGGTCGGGCGAGAGCCGGAACCAAGTCAGTTCCTCGAGTTTTCTCATGTTCTGCCCCCGGCCGTTGGCAAGAACATATAGTGAACGTTTATCTGTCCGTCAAGCCCGCGCCGACGCGGGAGTCGGGGCCTGAGGAGCACGGAGAAATCGCCCCGCTCAGGACTGCAAGATCTCGCCGTTATGCGGGCAATCGGCTGCGGCGGCGCGGAGGAAGGGCTCCGTCACTTCCTCGGGCGCCTTGAGCCGCGCGCGGTCCTCGCCGGGAAAGCCGTGGGCGCGCAGATTCGTGCGGACGATGCCGGGATCGACGAGGTTCACCTTGAGATTCGTCTTGGCGACTTCGCCGGCATAGATCCGCACCATCGTCTCGAGCGCCGCCTTGCTGGCGGCACAGGCGCCCCAATAAGGGACGGCGTCGCGCGCCGCGGCGCAGGTGGTGAAGATGGCGCGGCCCGCCGGCGACAGGCGCAGCAGCGGGTCGAGCGCGCGGATGAGGCGCCAGTTCGCGGTGAGGTTGACGTCCATCACCTCGGCCCAAACCCTGGGCTCGAAATGCCCCAGGGGCGAGAGCGAGCCCAGCACGCCGGCATTGCCGACGAGCACGTCGAGCCGGCCGAAGCGCTCATAGAGCGCGGCGCCCATCTGGTCGATCTTGTCGAAGTCGCGCAAATCGAGCGGCAACAGCGTCGCCGCGCTGCCGGCGGCGCGGATCTCGTCGTCGAGCTCCTCGAGCGCGCCCACGGTGCGCGCCACCAGGATCACCTGCGCGCCCTCGGCGGCGAAGCGCTTCGCCACCGCCGCGCCGATGCCGCGCGACGCGCCGGTGATGAGGGCGAGCCGTCCGGCGAGGCGTTTGGTGATGCTTGTCATCAGTGCTGCAGCGAGGTTGCAATGCCGCTCGTGCGTCCTTCGACAGGCTCAGGATGAGGCGACATCGGGTCGGGCATCGACCGATGATGCCGGAAAGAAAAGTGCCTCATCCTGAGCCTGTCGAAGGACGCGTGATCGTTTTGCAGCGACCGGATGTCACGCCGTCTCGGCGAGGAGCGACAGCTGGGTCGAGACCTTGCCGGCATCGTGATCGACGAGGGCGATCGGATAGTCGCCGCTGAAGCAGGCGTCGCAGAATTTGGGCGCGGCGGGATCGCGGCGCGCCTCGCCCATGGCGCGATAGAGCCCGTCGATCGAGATGAAGGCGAGGCTGTCGGCGCCGATGAAGCGCGCCATCTCCGGCACGTCCATGTGCGAGGCGAGCAGCTTATCGCGCTCGGGCGTGGCGATGCCGTAGAAGCAGGAATGGCTGGTGGGCGGGCTCGAGATGCGCATATGCACCTCGCTGGCGCCGGCCTGGCGCACCATCTCGACGATCTTGGTCGAGGTGGTGCCGCGCACGATCGAGTCGTCGACGAGGACGACGCGCTTGCCCTGCAGCTTGGCGCGGTTGGCGTTGTGCTTGAGCTTGACGCCGAGGTGGCGGATCTGGTCGGTCGGCTCGATGAAGGTGCGGCCGACATAATGGTTGCGGATGATGCCGAGCTCGAAGGGCAGGCCGCTCTCCTGCGAATATCCCAGCGCCGCCGGCACGCCCGAATCGGGGACGGGTACGACGATGTCGGCGGCGATCTGGCTCTCGCGCGCGAGCTCGGCGCCGATGCGCTTGCGCACCTCGTAGATGTTGTGGCCGTCGACGACGCTGTCGGGCCGCGCGAAGTAGATGTATTCGAAGACGCAGAAGCGCTTGCGCGCGCGCTCGAAGGGCTTGGTGCTCTGCACGCCCAGCGCGTTGACGGTGACGATCTCGCCCGGCTCGACGTCGCGCACGAACTGCGCGCCGATGATGTCGAGCGCGCAAGTCTCCGAGGCCAGGATCCAGGCATCGCCGAGCCGGCCCAGCACCAGCGGCCGGACGCCCAGCGGGTCGCGCACGCCGATCACGCCGTCCTGGGTCAGCGCCACCAGCGAATAGGCGCCCTCGACCTGGCGCAGCGCGTCGATCATGCGTTCCTCGACGGTGTGCTTGAGGCTGGTGGCGATGAGGTGGTTGATGACTTCGGTGTCGCTGGTCGTCTGGAACAGGCAGCCGCGGCGCATGAGCTGCCGGCGCAGGTGATAGGAATTGGTGAGGTTGCCGTTGTGGCAGATGGCGAGGCCGCCGAAATCGAAATCGTTGAACAGCGGCTGGACGTTGCGCATGGCCACCTCGCCGGTGGTGGCGTAGCGGACATGGCCGATGGCGGAGTGGCCCTTAAGGCGGCCGATCACTTCCTTGGAGCTGAAATGCTCGCCCACGAGTCCCATGGCGCGATGGGCGGGGAATTCCTTGCCGTCATAGGTGACGATGCCGGCGGCCTCCTGGCCGCGATGCTGGAGCGCGTGCAGCCCCAACGCCACCAGCGTGGCCGCCTCGACATGGCCGAAGACGCCGAAGACGCCGCATTCCTCCCGCAGATGATCATCGTCCAGGGGATTCGTGGTCAGCATCAAGCTGCCTTTCAAAGGAGCGCCGCGGCTGCGCTAGAGATGGGGATCGGCGGGTCCGATGTCGAGCTTGCTTCTACACGCAACCGTGTTCCCGCGCCAGGGGGTTGCGGCACCTATTGCGAGTCTTGTCGCTGTTGGATCAACCGGTTGAGCTCGTTCTGGTCGTCCGGGCTGTAGACCCGGCCACGCTCGCGCTCCGCCTCGGCCGGGCCGCGCGGCTTGCTCAAGGCGCGGATGGCGCCGGCGGCCTCTTCGATCTGCGCGGCGCCCGGCCGGGTGTTCCGCACGGCGGCCGCCGCCCGGTCGCGGTAGGCGGCCGGTACCAGCGCGCGCAGCCGATCGGCGCCGGTCTCGAGGAACGGCAGGGTCCGTGCGTGGACCATCCAGCCGGGCTGTTGCTGGTTTTCGGCCGGCAAAGCCCAGGAGAGCGCGAGATAGCCGAGACAGACCAGCACCACGCCGCGCGCCAGGCCGAAGATGAGGCCAAGCGTGCGATCGACCGGCGAAAGGAAGCTTTGCTTGATGCGCCGGGACAGACGCGAAGTGACGAGCGACAGCAGGATGAGAATGGCCAGGAAGAGGACGATGCCGCCGACCGCCTCGGTGACGGGCCCCTTGGGCAGGAGCCGGCCCGCGGCGGGCAGGAGATAGGCCGAGCCGTAGAGCGCCGCGAAGGCGGCGCCGATCCAGGCGACGATCGACAGCGCCTCCTTGACGAAGCCGCGCGCGAAGGCGAACACCCCGGACATCACGATCACCGTCACCACGGCGAGGTCCAGCCCGTTCATCGCGGCGCCCCCGGCGCGGCGAGGCTGTGCGGGGCGCGGCGGGGCTCGCCGTCGAGCTGCTCCACGAGATGGCGCAGGTGCCGGATTTCGCGGCGGGCGACGCCGCCTGCCGGCTCGCGCTCCTTGCCTCGGCCGCGCAAGGGCGGCACCAGCGCCGCGGTGAAGCCGAGCTTGCCGGCTTCCTTGAGGCGCGCCTCGGCCTGGCCCACCGGCCGCACTTCGCCCGACAGGCCGATCTCGCCGAAGATCACCGTCTCGGCCGGGACCGGGCGCAAGCTGAGCGCCGAGACCAGCGCCGCCGCCACGGCAAGGTCGGCGGCGGGCTCGGCGATGCGCAGGCCGCCGGCGACGTTGAGATAGACGTCGCTGCCGCCGATCTGCACGCCGCAGCGCGCCTCGAGCACGGCCAGGATCATGGCGAGGCGGCTGCTGTCCCAGCCGACCACGGCGCGGCGCGGCGTGCCCAGCGGTGAGGGCGCCACCAGCGCCTGGATCTCCACCAGCACCGGCCGCGTCCCTTCCATGCCGGCGAAGACGGCGGCGCCGGAGACGTCGCCCTGGCGCTCGGCGAGGAAGAGCGCCGACGGGTTCGGGACCTCGGCCAAGCCCGCATCGGTCATCTCGAAGACGCCGATCTCGTCGGTCGGGCCGAAGCGGTTCTTGACCGCGCGCAGGATGCGGAACTGGTGGCCGCGCTCACCCTCGAAATAGAGCACGGTGTCGACCATGTGCTCGAGGACGCGCGGGCCGGCGATGAGGCCTTCCTTGGTGACGTGGCCGACGAGGACGACGCAGAAGCCGCGCTGCTTGGCGAGGCGGATGAGCTCCTGCGCCGAGGCGCGCACCTGGCTTACCGTGCCGGGCGCGCTGTCGAGCGTGTCGACATACATGGTCTGGATCGAATCGACGACGACGACATCGGGCGGCTCGGCATGGTCGAGCGAGGCGACGATGTCGCGGACGCTGGTGGCGGCGGCCAGCTGCACCGGCGCGGCGGCGACGGCGAGTCGCGCCGCGCGCAGCCGCACCTGGTCGAGCGACTCCTCGCCCGAGATGTAGGCGCAGCGCAGCCGCTCGCCGGCCTTGCCGGCGCTGAGCGCCGCCACGACCTGCAACAGCACGGTTGATTTTCCGATGCCGGGATCGCCGCCCACCAGCAGGGCCGAGCCTGGCACCAGCCCGCCGCCGCACACGCGGTCGAACTCGGCCATGCCGGAGAGCCGCCGCGCCATGGCCTGGGCGACGCCGTCGAGCCCGACGAAGGCGAGCTTCCTGCCCTTCCCGCTGCCCAGCCCCTTGGGCGCGCTCTCGCGTACCGCCTCTTCGACCAGCGTGTTCCAGCCGCCGCAATCGTCGCAGCGCCCGGCCCATTTGGGCTGCGCCGTGCCGCATTGCTGGCAGACATAGCGGGCCAGGGCGCGTGCCATCCTCAGGCTCTAACGCTACTCAAAGGGCACGCACCTCCATCTTGATCGGGCCCTCGGCGCGGCCATGGATGAACTGGTCGACGTAAGGGTTGCCCGACCGGTCGATCTCGTCCTTGAGACCGGACCAGATGATACGCCCTTTGTAGATCATGGCGATACGGTCGGCGATCTTGCGCACGCTCGCCATGTCGTGGGTGATGGAGACGGCGGTGGCGCCGAGATCGCGGACGCATTGAACGATCAGGTTGTTGATGACGTCGGCCATGATCGGGTCGAGCCCGGTGGTCGGCTCGTCGAAGATGATGATATCGGGCTCGGTGGCGATGGCGCGCGCCAAGCCGACGCGCTTCTGCATGCCGCCTGACAGCTCCGAGGGCCGCAGCTCGCCCACTTCCGGCCCCAGCCCGACATTGGCGAGCTTGGCGAGGGCGATCTCCTTGGCCTGTTGGCGCTCCAGGCCGCGGCCTTGGATCAGCGCAAAGGCGACATTCTCCCAGACCGGCAGCGAATCGAACAGCGCCGCGCCCTGGAACAGCATGCCGAATTTCTGCATGAGCTTCTCGCGCTCGCTCGTGGGCATGCCGACCACTTCCTGGCCGTCGATCTTGATCGAGCCGGCATCGGGCTCGAGGAGGCCGAGGATGCATTTCACCATGACCGACTTGCCCGTGCCGGAGCCGCCGATGACGACGAGACTTTCGCCGGTGACGACATCGAGGTCGATCCCGTCGAGCACGAGCTTCGGCCCGAAGGACTTCCGCAAGCCGCGCACCGAGATTTTCGGGGTCGCGCTCATTCCGAGAAGAGGATCGCTGTGAGCAGGTAGTTGCAGAGCAGGATCATGATCGAGGCCGATACGACCGAGTAGGTCGTCGCCGCGCCGACGCCCTGCGCGCCGCCGCGCGAGTGGTAGCCGTGATAACAGCCCATCAGGGCGACGATGAAGCCGAACGCGGCGGCCTTGATCAGACCCGACACGACGTCGTCCGTGCGCAGGTAGTCGGATGTCTGGTTGAGATAGGCGGACGGGTTGAAGCCGAGCTTGTAGGTGCTGACGAGAAAGCCGCCGAACACGCCGATGATGTCCGCCACCAGCACCAGCACCGGCAGCATCGCCGTGCCGGCGAGCAGCCGCGGCACCACGAGGTAGTTGAAAGGATTGGTCGAGAGCGTGGACATCGCGTCGATCTGGTCGGTGACGCGCATGGTGCCGATCTCGGCGGCGATCGACGCGCCGATGCGGCCCGCCACCATGAGGCCGGCGATCACCGGCCCCAATTCGCGCGTCATCGACAGCACCACAACCGTGGCGACGGCGCCCTCGGCGGCGAATCGGCTGAACCCGGTATGCGTCTGCAGCGCCAGCACCATCCCGGTGAAGATCGCGGTGAGCCCGACCACCGGCAGCGAGTAATAGCCGATGTCGATCATCTGCTGCGCGATGAGGCGCAGGTAGAAGGGCGGGCGGAAGCAATGGCTCAGCGCCGTTCCCGTGAACAGCGCCAAGCGACCGCTGGTGCCCAGGAACAACAGCGCGACATGGCCGACCCGGGCGAGAAACTCGAGCACGTTCACCTGGCTCCGCCGCGATAGATGCGGTGATGGCGGCGGCCGAGGGCGGTCAGGATCTCGTAGGCGATCGTGCCGGCGGCGGCGGCGACGTCGTCGACGCCGTGCTGCTCATCGATGAGGTCGACGTAGTCTCCCGGGCGGGTCAGCGCTGGATCGATGCCCGTCACGTCGAGCGTCATAAGGTCCATCGAGATGCGTCCGATGACGGGGACACGCTGGCCTGCGATACCGGCGCTGCCGTGAGGGCTCGACGAGCGCAGCCAGCCATCGGCATAACCAACCGCGACCGTGGCGATGCGGCCAGCGCGCTCCATGCGGTGCGCCGCACCATAACCAACGGTCGCCGCGCTGTCAACGTCACGCACTTGCAGGATTTTGCCTTTGAGGCGAACGACTTGCGTCATGGGGTTGGGTTGGCCTGGAGTCGGGTTCGCGCCGTAGAGCGCGACACCCGGACGGACGATGTCGAAATGGTAGTCGGCGCCGAGAAAGATGCCGGACGAGGCGGCGAGCGAGGCCGGCGCGCGCGGCAACGCGGCGCGCGCGGAGCGAAATGCCGCGAGCTGCCGCGCATTGAGCGGGTGCGCCGGCTCGTCGGCGCAGGCGAGATGGCTCATCACCGCGCGCAGATTGAGGCCCGCGAGCATCTGCGGCGCAGCGCCGAGGCGGGCGACATCGGCCGGCGCGAGCCCGAGCCGCGCCATGCCGGTATCGATGTGGAGGATGGCGGGGAGCGCGCGCGTGTCGGCCGCGTCGCGCCACGCGGCGACCTGGCCGAGCTCATTGAGCACCGGCACGAGCCGCGCCTGGCGGAAGTCGCCGCTCGTGCCCGGCAGCAGCCCGTTGAACACGGCGATCTCGACCGCAGGCAGCAGGCGGCGCAGGGCCAAGCCTTCGTCGAGCGTTGCGACGAAAAAAAGCGTGCAGCCGGCTTCCGCCAGCGCCGGCGCGACCTGCGCCATGCCGAGCCCGTAGGCGTCGGCCTTCACCACCGCGGCGGCGCGCGCCGGCGATGCAAGGCGCGCGCCGAGCCGGCGCCAATTCTCGGCGATGGCGGCGAGATCGATGTCCAGCACGCCGCCGGCGCGCGCCGGCGGCGGCGGGTCAGAGCGGGCCATCGGGGAGGTGGTCGCTGCGCACGAAATTGTCGAACCGGGTGGTCTCGCCGTCGAAGCGCAGCGTCACCTTGCCGATCGGCCCGTGGCGCTGCTTGGCGATGAGCACTTCACCGGTGCCGCTCACTTCGGCCAGCCGCTTGTGCCAATGTTCGTAGCGCTCGTTGAACTTGTCGTCGCTCTCCTCGGTCCGCCGCATTGGCTCGCCGCGGCTCAGATAGTATTCCTCGCGGAAGACGAACATGACCACGTCGGCGTCCTGCTCGATCGAGCCGGATTCGCGCAGGTCGGCGAGCTGCGGGCGCTTGTCGTCGCGGTTCTCGACGGCACGCGAGAGCTGCGACAGCGCCAGCACGGGAACGTTGAGCTCCTTGGCGAGCGCCTTCAAGCCGCGGGTGATCTCCGAGATCTCCTGCACGCGATTCTCGGCGCCGCGGCCCTCGCCCCCGCCGCGCAGCAATTGCAGGTAGTCGACGATGATGAGTCCCAGGCCTTGCTGGCGCATGAGGCGGCGCGCCCGGGTGCGCAGCCCGGTGATGGTGAGGGCGGGCGTGTCGTCGATGAACAGCGGCACCGAGGCGAGCTTCTGGCTCGCCTGGACGAAACGGTCGAAATCCTCGTGGCTGACCTCGCCGCGGCGGATGCGGTCGGAGGCGACGCGCGATTCCTCCGACA
>WNFF01000143.1_pt1 | contig 48199 bp, 38 predicted proteins | sample 5400441 | NCBI WGS metagenome assembly WNFF01 (sample SAMN13153345, study PRJNA577476) | soil metagenome | isolation source: 120 cm saprolite under Douglas fir tree site 2 hole 3 replicate 1 | place: USA:California | collected 2015-04-18 | reverse complement strand
CAGGCGGGGCACTCGGATAGCCGGTCGGGGCACCCGGATAGCCAGGCGGGGCACCCGGATAGCCGGTCAGGGCACCCGGATAGCCAGGCGCGGCACCCGGATAGCCGGTCGGGGCACCCGGATACCCGGGCTGGGCGCCCGGATAGCCAGGCGGCGCGAGTACCAGCGGGACGGCGGTCCGGTGCCGCTCGCGCATTGCGCTGATCGCTTCAACGCCGCCGGCCATCAGCCCCGCCGCCAGCGGCCAGAAAGCGATCGCGCTTCGCGAGCCCAGCGTGAGGCGAGACTGCATGTGCGCGCCCGCCGGCAGCGTGGCCAGCAGATGGTGGAACGTGGCGAGCCCGGACTGCTCCCCGATCCACGACGTGATCAGCCCTGCGGCCAGCCCGCCGATGAGCACCCCCGCCATGGCCACCGGGCCGTGCCTGCGCACCACGAGCCAGTACCCGAGCAGGCCCGAAATTACGCCGCCAACCAGGCAGATCACGCAATACCACCCATCGGCGGCGATGAACGCGCTGGTTTCCGAATTGACCAGGTCCGCGGCGCCATGACCGACCACCACGAGCGCCACCCGGGGAGCCACGGCCGCCCAGAGGTACCCGCCAGCCACGCCGAGCAGGGCAGTTCCGGCCACCACCGCGAGGGAAGGGACGAGAGCTGCCCGCCACTCCACGGCGTTCCGGGCCACGTCGGGGGCGGAGCCGCCGCCGGCCGCGTGCCTGCCGGGCGCCCGGCTGCCGCCAGGCGGCAGATAACCGGCGGCCGGATCAGGAAAATGCATGGGCTGGGTCATCCTCCGCAGAAGCGTACGTGACGGCCCTGACCGCCGGCCCGCCAGTCCCATCCGAGCCAGCGCCCACAAGGCAGTTATTGCTACGGTTAACCCAGTGGTCTCTAAGCGGGGTCCTGCGAATGGCGTCCAGGCAAAGAGGACTCCGCTTACAGACCACTAGCTCCGGGGGGATCCGGCCACACCGCCTAGAACCGCTCAGAGGGAAGCACATGATTGAGGCACGTGACCTGACCAAACGTTACGGGGACAAACTCGCAGTCGACCATTTGTCGTTCACCGTCGAGCCGGGCCGGGTCACCGGGTTCCTCGGGCCGAACGGTGCAGGCAAGTCCACCACCATGCGGCTCATCCTCGGCCTCGACCGGCCGCAGGCCGGGAGCGCCACGATCAACGGGAAGCGCTACGTCGACCTGAAGCAGCCATTGCGCACGGTCGGCGCGCTGCTGGAGGCCAAGGCTATGCACACTGGCCGCAGCGCCTACAACCACCTGCTCTTCCTCGCGCAGACCCAGGGCCTGCCGCGCAGCCGGGTGGACGAGGTGCTCGACCTGGTCGGGCTGAAGGAGGTGGCGCACAAGCGCACCGGCGGCTTCTCGCTCGGGATGAGCCAGCGGGTCGGCATCGCCGTGGCCATGCTGGGCGATCCCCAGGTCTTCGTGCTGGACGAGCCGGTCAACGGGCTCGATCCCGAGGGCATCATGTGGATCAGGAACCTGATGAAGCAGATCGCGGGCGAGGGCCGCACGGTCTTCGTGTCCAGTCACCTGATGAACGAGATGGCGGTCACTGCCGACCACCTGATCGTGATCGGCCGCGGCAAGCTGATCGCGGAGAGCGGCACGCAGGAGTTCATCGAGCGAAGCTCCGAGAAGTCGGTGCTGGTGCGATCCCCCGACGCGGCACGGCTCGCCGACCTGATCGCTGCGGAAGGCGGCAAAGCGACCGCCGAGGAAGCGGCCAACGGCCGGGCGGAAACGCTCGGCGTCCGCGGGCTTGATGCGCCGCGAATCGGCGAGATCGCCGCCGCGCACCAGATTGTCCTGCACGAGCTGACCCCGCGGCTGGCCTCGCTGGAGGAGGCGTACATGGAACTGACTGCCGACAGCGTCGAGTACGTCGCACCTGGCACCCACGGACGTGACGAGGCCGGGGCGGCGGCGGCTGAACCAACCGGCATCACGGCTCAAGGGAGGACCGAATGACCTCCGCCAGCCCGCCCGTGGCCCCGAGCTGGGCCGGGGGGCCTGCTGTTCCCCCCGCGTCACACAACGTGGGTTTCGGCCATCTGCTGCTCGCCGAGTGGACGAAGATCCGCTCGGTCCGGTCCACCGTCTGGTCGCTGATCCTGCTGGTCGTCGTCACCCTCGGGTTCACCGTCTTGTTCACCTGGCTCACCGTCTACGGCTGGAACAAGTCCGATCCCACGCAGCGTGCGCAGATAATGGCCGACCCGGTGAGCACGATTCTGGGCTCCGGGCTTTTCCTCGGGCAGCTGACCATATGCGTGCTCGGCGTCCTGGTGATCGCGAGCGAGTATTCCACCGGGGTGATCAGGGCCTCGCTGCTGGCCGTGCCACGCCGGATCCCCATGCTGATCGCCAAGGCGGTAGTCTTCGCGGCACTCGTGCTCGTGGTCGGCGAATGCGTGACCTTCGCCTCGTTCTTCATCGGCCAGCCGATCCTGCACAGCCACGCACCGGTCTCGCTGGGCGAACCCGGCGTGGCCCGCGCTGTATGGGGCTCCGGGCTCTTCCTCGCCGTGCTGGGCCTGTTCGCGATGTCGATCGGCGCCATCATCCGGCACACCGCGGGCGCCATTACCGGCGTGATCGCTTTCGTGCTCGTGCTCGCACCGCTCACCCAGCTGATCCCGGGAAAGATCGGGAAATACGTCCACGGCTACTTGCCGACCGAGGCGGGTCACCTCATCGGACAGGCGCACCAGCAGGCGAACCAGGTGCTATCGCCGTGGGCGGGGTTCGGCGTGTTCTGCTTGTGGACCGCCGTGCTCTTTGGCATCGCCACCTGGCTACTGGTAGTGCGGGACGCCTGACTCGCAGGACGCCTGATCGGGCCGGCCGGGCCGGTCGGCCCGGTCGGCCGCGGGGTCAGCCAACGTCGGCCCAGCTGGCGAAGCTCAGCCCACGCAAGCCCAGCCGGCGAAGCTCAGCCCACGCAAGCAGGCCCGAGCAACTGCTTCAGGTCGGCTTGCAGTGCGGGCGAGGGCCTGACGCGGAGCTTGTCATCGAGACGCACGATCGTCGTCTGCGGGCCATTGCAGAGTTTCAGGTGTACCTCGGCCAGGCCCGGATGGGTACGCAGGACCTCCCTGAGCCGGTCCACGACCGGCGCGACGCACCGCTGGACCGGTATCGACACCACGAAAGGGCCGCTTCCGCCCACCGACAGGTCGGGGACGGTCACCTCCATGGCGATCAGCTTGGGTGAGTCCTCGCGCCGGTCCAGGCGCCCCTTCACGACCACCACCGCGTCCTCGGCGAGCAGGAGCGCGCACTGCTGATAGGTGGCCGGGAAGAAAAGTACCTCGATCGCGCCTTCCAGGTCCTCCAGGGTCCCAGCGGCCCACGGATTGCCCTGCTTGGTGACCTTCCGCTGGACGCCGGACAGGATTCCGCCGACGGTGACCGGCTGGGCGTCGCCACGGTTACCCTTGGCGGTTCGTTCGGTATCTTCTGTGGCGGAGCCGAGCAATTGGGCCACGGAGCAATCGGTGGCCGCGGCCAGGATGTGCTCCACGCCCAGCAGCGGGTGGTCCGAGACGTACAGGCCGAGCATCTCCCGCTCGAAGCCGAGCAGGACGGACTTCTCCCACTCGCCGTCCGGGACCGGCACCTCGAAGGTGGCCTCGGTCTCGGAGTCACCGCCGAACAGCGAGTCCTGGCCCATCGCCTCGTTGCGCTTGACGTCGATCACCGTGTCGATGGCCTGCTCGTGGATTAGCACCAAGCCCCGGCGCGGGTGCCCGAGTGAGTCGAACGCGCCGGCCTTGACCAGTGACTCGATCACCCGCTTGTTGCACACGTTGACCGGGACCTTGCGCAAGAAGTCGGCGAAGCTGGCGAACGCGCCCTTGGACTTGCGTGCTGCGATGATCGACTCCACCACATTGGTGCCGACATTACGGACAGCGGCCATCCCGAACCTAATATCCTCGCCGACCGGCGTGAAGATCGCCGTGGATGCGTTCACGTCCGGCGGCAGCACGGTGATGCCCATCCGGCGGCACTCGTTCAGGTAGAGCGCTGACTTGTCCTTGTCGCCGGCCACGGAGGTCAGCAGGCCCGCCATGTACTCGGCTGGGAAGTTGGCCTTCAGGTAGGCGGTCCAGTAGGAGATCAGCGCATACCCGGCGGCATGCGCCTTGTTGAAGGCGTAGCCGGAGAACGGGACGAGGGTGTCCCAGATCGTCTTGACCGCGTCGTCGGAGTACCCGTTGTCCCGCATGCCCGCCGAGAACGACTCGTACTCGCGGTCCAGGATCTCCTTCTTCTTCTTGCCCATTGCCCAGCGGAGCAGGTCCGCCTTGCCCGGCGTGTAGCCGGCCAGAGCTATGGCGGTGGCCATGACGTGCTCCTGGTAGACCATTAGCCCGTAGGTGTCGCCAAGGATGTCCTCCAGCGGCTCGGCCAGCTCCGGGTGGATCGGGATGACGGGCTTGCGGCCGGTCTTGCGGTCGGCGTAGACGGGCGCGCTGGCCATCGGCCCGGGCCGGTACAAGGCGATGACCGCGGCGATGTCACCAAACTTGTCCGCTCGCATCGCCCGCAGCAGCGCCCGCATCGGGCTGCCGTCGAGCTGGAACACGCCGAGGGTGTCGCCGCGGGCCAGCAGCTCGTAGGTCGGCTTGTCGTCGAGCGGCAGCGTGTCCAGGTCAATCTGCTGACCGCGGTTGGCCACGATGCCGGCGACCGCGTCCTCCAGCACCGTGAGGTTGCGCAGGCCCAGGAAGTCCATCTTGAGGAGGCCGATGTCCTCGCAGGCCGGGTAGTCGAACTGGGTAATGATCGCACCGTCGGCCTCCCGCTTCCAGACCGGAATATGGTCCATCAGCGGCTCAGAACTCATGATCACGCCTGCCGCGTGCACGCCGGGCTGGCGGATCAGGCCCTCCAGCCCGCGCGCGGTGTCGATCACCTGCTTGACCTCGGCCTCGGCTTCATACAGGGCGCGGATCTCGCCTGCCTCGCCGTAGCGCTGGTGATCAGGGTCGAAGACACCGGACAGCGGGATGTCCTTGCCCATCACGGCCGGCGGGAACGCCTTGGTGATCCGGTCGCCGAGGGCATAGGGGAAGCCGAGCACCCGTGCCGAGTCCTTGACGGCGGCCTTGGCCTTGATGGTGCCGTAGGTGATAATCTGCGCGACCCGGTCATCGCCGTATCGCTCAGTGACGTACCGGATCACGTCACCGCGCCGACGCTCGTCGAAATCGATATCAAAGTCCGGCATGGTCACGCGATCGAGGTTGAGGAACCGCTCGAAGACCAGGCCGTGGTAGATCGGGTCGAGGTCAGTGATACCCAGCGAGTACGCCACGATGGAACCCGCGCCAGAGCCGCGGCCCGGTCCGACCCTGATGCCGTTCCGCTTGGCCCACATGATGAAGTCGGCGACGACCAGGAAGTACGCGCAGAAGCCCATCTGCTCGATAACGCCGATCTCGTACTCAGCCTGCTTGCGGCGCTGCTCGTCGAATCCGTCCGGGTAACGCCGCTCCATGCCGGCCCAGACTTCCCTGCGCAGCCAGCTCTGCTCGGTCTCGCCGTCCGGCAGCGGGAAGCGGGGCATGAGGTTTGACTTGGCGAACGAGACATCGGTCCGTTCGGCGATGAGCAGCGTCGAGTCGCAGCCGGCCTGCCACTCCGCGTCGGTGCTGGCCGCGCGCATCTCCTGCGGGCTCTTCACGTAGTAGCCGGTGCCATCGAACTTGAACCTGTCCGGGTCGGCCAGGTTGGTCCCGGTCTGCACGCAAAGCAAGACCTCATGCGAGCGCGCATCCTCGGGCCTGGTGTAGTGCGAGTCGTTGGTAACCACGAAGGGCAGCGAGAGCTGTCCGGCGAGGCGCTTCAGGCCTTCCCTGGTGCGCTGCTCCAGGCCGAGGCCGTGGTCCATGATCTCAACGAAGAAGTTGTCCGCGCCGAAGATGTCGCGGTAGGCGGCGGCCGCCTCGACGGCCTCGTTGTACTGGCCGAGCCGGATCCTGGTCTGCACCTCGCCGCTGGGGCAGCCGGTGGTCGCGATGATCCCCTTGGCGTAGCTGGCGAGCAGCTCGCGATCCATCCTGGGCTTGCGGAAGTAGCCCTCCAGGGAGGCCAGCGAGGAGAGCTTAAAGATGTTGTGCATGCCCTCGGTGGTCTCGGCGAGCAGCGTCATATGCGTGTAGGCGCCGCCACCGGATACGTCGTCGTCCTTCTGAGCCGGGCTGCCCCACCGCACCGGGCGCTTGTTGCCGCGATACTCCGGCGCGACATACGCCTCGATGCCGACGATCGGTTTGACCCCGGCCTTATTCGCCTTCGACCAGAAATCATAGGCGCCGTAGAGGTTGCCGTGATCGGTCATCGCGATGGCGGTCATCCCGGTTCGCTCGCACTCGGCGAACAGGTCCTTCAACCGGGCGGCCCCGTCCAGCATGGAGTACTCGGTGTGCACGTGGAGGTGGACGAATCCGCCGTCCGCGCCGCGTTCCGCCGCTGCTGCCGTCATGAAGTAGCGCCTCCTTCGGGCATGCGTCGGAGCACCCTCGCGGGCGTCTACTACCGGGGCCGGGGGGAAGTGACCGGTGCGCCGTCTTGGAGGACCCATGCTCTGACAGATCCTCAGCAGATGGCCGTACCGGTCCGGCTCATCGAGCCTATTAGAGCGGCTGGGCGCACAGCGACTCGACACTCCGGATGTGCCGCCGGTCCCGCTATGTCCTTCATGATCACGGTATGGCGCCGGGTCAGGACTGGGCGCGGAGGGTGTCGAGAGGGCCGGCGAGGTCGGGCGGGTACTCGCTGGTGAATTCCACCCGGCGGCCGTCGGCTGGGTGGGCGAAGCTCAGCCTGACCGCGTGCAGCCACTGGCGGGTCAGCGCCAGCCCCGCGGCGAACACGGGGTCGGCGCCATACAGCCGGTCTCCCGCGCACGGGTGCCGCAACGCGGCCATGTGCACCCGGATCTGGTGGGTGCGCCCGGTCTCCAGGATGATCTCGGCCAGGCTGGCGCCGCGGAACGCCTCGATGGTGTCGTAGTGCGTGATGCTGGGCCGGCCCCCGGCGACCACCGCGAAACGGCCGTCGCCGGACGGGTGCCTGGCGATCGGCGCATCGACGGTGCCGCGCAGCGGATCCGGGTGCCCCTGCACCAGGGCGTGGTACCGCTTATCCACTTCTCGTTCCCTGAACGCTCGCTTGAGGGCACTGTAGGCAGGCTCGCTCTTGGCCACCACCATGAGCCCGGAAGTGTTCGCGTCCAGCCGGTGCACGATGCCCTGCCGCTCAGCGGCGCCGCTGGTGGCGATCGTGTGACCCGCTGCGAGCAGGCCGTCGAGCACCGTGGGCCCGGTCCAGCCGGGCGTGGGGTGAGCCGCCACGCCCGGCGGCTTGTCCACGACCACGACGTCGGCGTCCTCGTAGACCACGGCCAGGCCGGGAACAGCCTTCGGCGGCGCCGCCGCCACGGGCGCGGGCAGCGTCACGTCGAGCCACTCCCCGGCCGGCACCCGGTCGGACTTGGCCGCAGGCCGCCCGCCGACGAGCACCAGGCCCTCGCTGATCAGTTCCGCCGCCAGGGTCCTGGACAGCCCGAACATCCGGGCCAGCGCGGCGTCCAGCCGCTCGCCGTCCAGCCCTTCCGGAACCGGCACCCGGCGCTGGTCCGCTGGTATCACGTCGTGCTGCCCCCGGCCGCTGATCCAGGGGCTGGCCGGTCGCGGGCGAGGGTCCCGTCCGGCGTCCGCTGCCTCGGCCCGTCAGGCCCGTTTCCCGTAATGTCCCCAGGCCCGTCCCCTGGGCTCTTCCTGGTCCGGTCCTGAGTCCCATCCAGGCGGATGCCACGCGCGGCGAGCAGCACCGCCAGTATGCCGCCGCAGACGATCGCGGAGTCAGCCACGTTGAAGACCGGCCAGTGCGGCAGTTCGATCCAGTCGACGACGTAGCCGCGCAGCGGGCCCGGGGAACGGAACAGCCGGTCGCCCAGGTTACCGGTGGCCCCCCCGAGCAGCAGGCCCAGCGTCATCGCCCAGGGCAGGCTGCGCAGGCGGCGCGAGGTGCGCAGAATGGAAATGATCACCGCGACCGCGATCAGGGTGAACACGGCGGTCATGGACGTCCCGATGCTGAACGCCGCTCCGCTGTTGCGCAGCACCCGCAGGGTGAGCAGTCCACCGAGGAGCCGGACGGGCTGGCGGTCCGACAGCGTGGCCACCACGATCGTCTTGGTCGCCAGGTCAATGGCGAAAATCCCGGCCGCGATGGCCAGCAGCAGCCCCGTGCGCCGCGGGCGGACTGGTTGGTCTTCCCGCACCCCGTGATCTTTGTGCACTCCGCGCACTCCGTGATCTTTGTGCACTCCGCGCACTCCGTGATCTTCGTGCACCCCGTGCACCCCGTGATCTTCGTGGCCCCCGTGATCTCCGTGCACCCCGCGCACGGAGGGATCTCCTGGCTTCCAGGGCTCGTGCGGCCTGGCCGACGCCCCGGTCAGCGTCTTTCCTCGCGCTGTTTGCATGACACGCACAGGGTCGCACGGGGGAATGCCTGCAGGCGTGCTTTTCCGATCGGCTGCCCGCAGGACTCACAGACGCCGTAGGTGCCCGCATCGATCCTGGCCAGCGCCCGCTCGTTCTGGACCAGCAGTTCACGGGCGTTCTGCGTCAGCGCCAGTTCGTGCTCCCGCTGGAAGGTCTTGGCCCCCGCATCCGCCTGGTCGTCTCCCGCGTCGCCGACCGCGTCACCGAGCCGCTCAGCGATCTCCGACTCGGCCCTGGAAATGTCCGCGCGCAGCCCGGCGACCTCAGCGTCAAGCTCCTTGCGCACCTTGGCCAACTCCACCTCGGTCCAGGGCTTCTCGCCCGGCCGGACAGGAAGAGCGGCGGCACCCGAACGCGCGGTTGCGGTCATGTCGGGCCCCTCTCTCAGCGAATGTTCGGGAAAGATGACCGCACGCAAATCGATCTTGATTGCGGGTAGTCACCGGAGGATAAATCGCCGTCCCCCGCGTCTGCAAACACATCCGCGTCGGCCAATCATCCCGGCGACCGGCCGGCCGGGGTAAGAGCGCCCGGCAATAGGGCGCTGGATCAGGGAGCGGTGATCCAGGCGGCGGTCCGGCAAGGCCGAGCGAGCCCGCATAGCGGAGCTATGCGGGCGAGTGAGAACGCCGCCGGTCGTCGTCTGGGCGCCGCGAGCCCGGCAGTCCTATTGCCGGGCGCTCTAAAATCGTTCCGGTGCTTGCCTGGCCATCGGCTATCGTTAAGGCCCTGCGAAGGTGTTGATGGGGACAGCTGCCGTTGATCGCGGCCAGGAGCGACCCGGGGATGGTGGGAGCCCGGGGCAGGCCCAGCGGACCAGATCACCCCGGAACTGCCGGAAGAACAGCCGCGGCCAGGCATGGCCAGCTCAGTAGAACCGGCCGCAGAACATTGCAGAGAGGGCCGTGGTCCGCACCAGGCGGGTCGCCGCGGCCAAGGAGGGTGGTACCGCGGGGCCGCCGCCGGCGAGCCTCGTCCCTCCAGCGAAGCCGTTCGCACGGGCACCCATAGATCAGCCCGCGCGACGCCCGCAGGAGGCCCGCCACCATGCCGCACGAAGCCGAGCCGCAGCCAGCCCAGCCGGACACAGCCCAGCCGCAGCCAGCCCAGCCGGACACAGCCCAGCCGCAGCCAGCCCAGCCGCGCGCGGCCGGCCGCGCGCGTTTTTTCCCTGATCTGCCCGCGGCCATCGACCTGCCTGCGCTGGAGCATGAGATGCTGGCCCGCTGGCAGGACGGGAAGGTCTTCGAACGCTCCCTCGACGCCACGGCGGGCGGCCAGCAGTGGACGTTTTATGAGGGGCCGCCGACCGCCAACGGGATGCCCGGCGTGCATCACATCGAGGCCCGGGTCTTTAAGGACCTCTTCCCGCGCTTCAAGACCATGCAGGGCTTCCACGTGCCGCGGCAGGGCGGCTGGGACTGCCACGGGCTGCCGGTCGAGGTGGCGGTCGAGCGGGAACTCGGGCTGTCCGGCAAGAAGGAAATCGAGGCGTACGGCGTTGCCGAGTTCAACGCCCGGTGCCGCGAATCGGTGTTGCGCCATGTGGACGCGTTCGAGGAGATGACCTCCCGGCTCGGCTACTGGATCGACCTGTCCCGGGCCTACCGGACCATGGATCCGAGTTACATCGAGTCCGTCTGGTGGTCGCTCAAGGTCATCTTCGACAAGGGGCTGCTGGTCAAGGACTTCCGGATCAGCCCCTACTGCCCGCGCTGCGAGACACCGCTGTCCGACCACGAGATGGGCCAGCCCGATGTGTACCAGCCGGTCACCGACCCCTCGGTGACCGTGCGGTTCCCGCTGCGCACGCTGCCCGAGGGGGCCAATCCGCAGCTGGCCGGGGCTGACCTGCTGGTCTGGACCACGACGCCGTGGACGCTGGTGTCCAACACCGCGGTCGCCGTGCACCCGGACGAGACCTACGCGATCGCCCGCAAGCCGGGCAGCGGCGACACGGTGGTGGTCGTCGAGCAGCGCGTGCCGCACGTGCTCGGGGAGGGCTGGCAGATCGTCGCCAGGGTGCCCGGCACCGACCTTGTGGGGGCCACCTACCAGCGCCCGCTGGACCTGATCGACATCCCCAACGCGCACCGGGTCGTGCCGGGGGCGTTCGTGACCACCGAGGACGGAACCGGCCTGGTGCACTTGGCACCGGCATTCGGCGCGGACGACATGGAAACGGGCCGGGCGCACGGGCTGCCGGTGGTGAACCCGATCCGGCCGGACGGCCGGTTCGAGGAGTCCGTGCCGCTCGTCGGCGGGATGTTCTTCAAAGACGCCGACGCCCCGATAGTCAGCTACCTCACCGACCGGGGGCTGATGTTCCGGGTCGAGCCGTACCAGCACAGTTACCCGCATTGCTGGCGGTGCCACACGCTGCTGCTGTACTACGCACTGCCGTCCTGGTACATCCGCACCACCCAGATCAAGGACCAGTTGCTGGCCGAGAACGAGCGGACCAACTGGCAGCCGCCGACCATCAAGCACGGCAGATACGGCGAGTGGCTGCGCAACAACGTGGACTGGGCGCTGTCACGTACCCGGTACTGGGGTACCCCCCTGCCGATCTGGGAGTGCGGGGATCAGCACCTGACGTGCGTGAGCTCGCTGGCCGAACTCAGCGAGCTAGCTGGCCAGGACCTCTCCGACCTGGACCCGCACCGGCCCTACGTGGACGACGTCGTGATCAGCTGCCGCGAGTGCGGTGCGCGGGCCCGGCGGGTGCCAGAGGTGATCGACGCCTGGTACGACTCTGGGTCGATGCCGTTCGCCCGGCATGGCGCACCGCTGCGCAACGAGGAGGAGTTCGAGCGCAGCTACCCCGCGCAGTTCATCTGCGAAGCCATCGACCAGACCCGCGGCTGGTTCTACTCCCTGATGGCGGTCGGCACCCTGGTGTTCGGCCGGTCCGCCTACGAGAACGTGGTCTGCCTCGGCCTGGTCGTCGACGAGGCGGGTCGCAAGATGAGCAAGCACCTCGGCAACGTGCTGGAGCCGATCCCGCTCATGGAGGCGCACGGCGCGGACGCCGTCCGCTGGTTCTTCGCCGCCGCGGGCTCGCCGTGGTCCACCAGGCGGATCGGCGCCGCCGCGCTCGATGAGATCGTCCGCAAGGTGCTCCTCACCTACTGGAACACCGTCTCGTTCCTGGTGCTGTACGCCAATGCGGCGGCCGCGCAGGGCCAGGCCTGGGGGCCGGGCAACATGGCCGATGCGCCGCCGCCCGCCGACCGGCCGCTGCTGGACCGCTGGGTGCTCAGTGAGCTGCACGCCGTCACGGCGGATGTCACCGACGCCCTGGAGGGGTTCGACACCGCCGCGGCCGGCCGCAGGCTCGCCGCGTTCATCGACGACGTGTCCAACTGGTACGTGCGCCGGTCGCGGCGGCGGTTCTGGGAGGGCCCGGCCACCCCGGACAGCGCGGCCGCCTTCGCCACCCTGTATGACTGCCTGGAGACTCTCACCCGGCTGATGGCGCCGATGGTGCCCTTCCTGACCGACTATGTGTGGGGCGTGCTGCGGCCCATGGGCGGACCAGACTCGGTGCACCTGGCCGACTGGCCGCAGGCCGACGAGGGGCTGATCGACCGGCAGCTGTCTGCGGAGATGGCGCTCACCCGGCGGCTGGTGGAACTCGGCCGGTCGGCCCGGGCCGCCGCGGCGGTGCAGACCCGGCAGCCGCTTCCCCGGGCGCTCGTGGCCGCCTCGGGCTTTGCCGGCCTCGCACCCGAACTGCGCGCCGAGATAGCCACCGAGCTCAACGTGCGGTCACTGGACACGCTGACCACGGTCGCGGACGACCTGGTGGATCACGTCGTCAAGCCGAACTTCCGTGCCCTCGGCCGCCGGTTCGGCAAGCGGACCCCGGCCGTGGCGGGCGCGCTCTCCGCAGCTGATCCTGCGGCAGTCGCGGCGGCCATGCGTTCGGAAGGGGAATTTTCTGTCCTCGTGGACGGTGCCCCGGTGCTGCTCGGCGCGGACGACGTCATTGTGACCCAGACCCCGCGGTCGGGCTGGACGGTGGCGACCGAGGGCGGCGAGACGGTCGCGCTCGAGGTCGCCATCACTCCTGAGCTGCGCCGGGAAGGGCTGGCCCGCGAGGTTATCCGGCTGGTGCAGGACGCGCGCAAGAGCGACGGGCTGCACGTCAGCGACCGCATCGTGCTGTGGTGGCAGGCCTCAGACACCGAACTCGCCGCGGCGCTGACCGAACACGGGTCGTTGATCGCGAGTGAGGTCCTCGCGGTGGAATTCCGCGCCGGACAGCCCGACCCGGCCGCCGATGGTGCGGTCGGCATCCACGAAGAACAGGATCTGGGGCTGACTTTCTGGCTCCGCCGAGCCTGACCCGTTCGGCGGCGCTGGGGTGCGGTTAAGCGTCGGCGGGCAGCTTGTCGGGCTGACAAGCGCGGCACGGCACGCAGCCGTCGGCCTCGGCCGTCTGCCTCGTCATGATGTCGAGATCATCGGGACCGAGGAACCGGATCAGAATGCACTCGCTGCGGTGGTACCGGGCCACGCCTGGCACCACCGTCACTTCCACGCTCGCGCTGATGGCCGCGGCCTTCTCTGGCTGTTCAGCATTCTCAGCAGCCGCGCCACCATCACGTTCAGGCGTGCTGGCCGGAGCAGCGTCGTCGGCGCGCCGATCGGCATCTCCGGCCGCGCCGACATGCTCCGCGGATGGCTGGTCCACCGCGCGTGCGGATGGCGTGGCCATGTTGTCATCGGCGGCCGGATGGTCGGCCGGCTGAGCCGAGTCGGCGCCCTCAGGTCCGCCAGCATCGTCAGCCGCGGTGGCGGGCACGACGGCGGCGGCCTGAACGTCGGTGCCCTCGGCAGCCGCTCCGTCTGACCCGGCAGCCGCACCGTCTGACCCGGCGGGCGCATCCGGCCCGGTGGCTGCGGCCGGCCCGGTGGCTGCGGCCGGCCCGGTGGGCACATTGGACCCGGTGGCTGCCGCCGGCCTAGTGAACACATCCGACCCGGTGGCTCCGGTCGACCCGCTAGACACATCCGCCCCGGTGGCTGCCGCCGGCCTAGTGAACACATCCGACCCGGTGGCTTCGGTCGACCCGCTGGGCACATCCGCCCCGGCGGCTGCCATCGGCCCGCTAGCCACATCCGCCCCGGTGGCTGCCGCCGGCCTGGTGAACAGATCCGCCCCGGTGGCTGTGACCGACCCGGTGGGAGCTTCCCTGAAAGTTTCATGGGTCGGCGGGCGCCAAGCGGCCGCCCCGGGCCACGGCGGCTCAGCGGGCCGTGTGCCGGACTTCGGGTCCGAAGGGGACTGCGGGCCGGAATCCGACCTTGACGTCGGCTCCGGTCGCCTCGGGTCGTCGGACCTCGGCCGCGAATCGGACCCGGTGTTGTGCAGGCCCACCGAGCCGAGTTCGTCGCTCACGCGCTGCCAGAAGTGGTCGTCCGACCCGTGTCTGGGCGCCGCGTTCGGCCGCTCGGGGCCTCGTGCGCCGGGCCGCCCGGCCGGCGGACTACCCGCAGACTCGCGAGCCTGTGGCCTTCCTCCTGCTGTCCCCCGGGCTGCTGGCTCTCGCTCGGCCGGCTCCCGGGCCGACCAGGGCGCTGGCTCGCGCACCGGTCGTTGGGCTGTATCCGGGGCGACTGACTCCCGCGCCGGCCCGGGCGCTGGCTCGCGCACCGGCCGTTGGGCTGTATCCGGGGCGGCCGACTCCCGCGCCGGCCCGGGCGCTCGCTCGCGCACCGGCCGTTGGGCAGTATCCGGGCCTACCGACTCCCGCGCCGGCCCGGGCGCCAATCCGGCTGCTTGGCCCGTCATCCGGCCGCCCACGACGGAGCCTGCGGCCGGGCCGGCCGCCACAGAACCGCTGGCCAGCAACATCTGCCGGGCCGCTGGCACGGCCTCCGGCGGGCTGACCTGCACAACTGCGCCCGATGCGCCGAAAATCTGCTGGCGGTGCCGATACACGCCAACCGCCAGCAGCAACGCCGCGACAGCACACCCGCCTATCGACACATACACCAGCGGCAGGCTGCTCGCGATGACCCCCGAAACAAGCAAGGCAATCGCCACGGCAACGAGGAGAGCGCTGAACCGGATCATGAGCGCTCTCCACGGGCCGTACGGATGACCGGGCAGGGCGTGCCTTGCCGCTGCCCAGTGGTGTGCTGCCTAACGGCGTGCTGCCTAACGGCGGTCGTGCGCTGAGCCATCAGCCGGGCGGAAACCCCCGGTGTGCGGCACAGACTCCGAGGCGCCGGCGTAGGCACCGGCCACGGCGGGCTGTCCCCCATTACGGGATTCCATGCGCGAGGGGCCAGGGGAAATCGATGGCTGAGGCCCGGTGGCCACGGCCGGGAAGGTCCCGCTGTCGGTTGCTCCCGCCTCCAGGTCGCGCATCTGGCCTTCCAGGTACGCCTTGAGCCTGCTGCGGTACTCGCGCTCGAACGCACGCAGGTCGTCCACGCGACGCTCGAGTTCTTCCCGCTGCTGGACAAGCGAGCCCATGGCCTGGCGGTGCCGCTCCTGGGCGTCCCGCTCCAGGGCCTCGGCCCTGGCCCTGGCGTCACTGGTGATCTGCTCGGCCTGGCGGCGGGCCTTGCCCAGGATGTCATCGGCCTCACGGCGGGCCCGGCCGAGCGTCTCGTCGGCCTCGCGCCGGGCATCGGCGATCGCCTGATCTGCCGTCTGCTGCGCGAGCGCCAGGACGCGGGCGGCCGTGTCCATGTTGTCCTCGACCGGCGGCATGCCCATCATCTGGGGCTCCGGCCGACGGTCAAGCTCTTGACGTGGTGGCTCGGGAGCCATCAGCTCAGGAGCCGGTTCGGCGAGGGGAGAGCTGAGCGCGGACATCGGTACCTTGCCCCCGCGCAGGCTCTCAGCCAGCTTCGCCCGGAGTTCCTCGTTCTCCTGGATCAGCCGGTCTAGCTCGACCTCTACCTCGTCGAGGAAGGCGTCTACCTCTTCCTCGTCGTAGCCGGGCCTGAGTCTGGTGGTACTGAACTGCTTGTTCCGCACATCCGCGGGCGTCAGCGGCATCTCGTCTCCTCGGCACGCCTGGACTGTGTTCCTGTCGGACGTTACCCGATCACAGCAGCGTCACGGCCTGCATCGCGAAAATGACCACGAAGAAGAGCACCATGAAGCTGAGGTCCAAGGCCACAGTACCGAGCCTGACCGCAGGAATGTACCGCCTTAGGAATCTCAGCGGAGGGTCAGTCGCGGTAAAGACCACCTCAGCGACGATCAGCAAGGGCCCGCTGGGCGTCCATGACCGGGAGAAGGTCTGTATCCAGCTGAAGATCAACCTGCCCAGGAGAATCACAAGGTAGATCGAGAGCACGTAAAACAAAACTATCTTTACAATCCCCAACATCCCTGCCTGCCTTCACGGACGCCGGGATGACCACCGCGGGTGCCGTTGCTGTCAGCTCGTCACCGAGCGTCTAACTCTGGTTGAAGAAGCCTCTCTCCGCCATTCGCGCCTTGTCCTCGGCCGTCACCTCGACGTTCGCCGGAGACAGCAAGAACACCCGGTTGGTCACACGGTCGATGCTCCCGTGCAGCCCGAAGATCAGCCCTGCGGCGAAGTCGACGAGCCGCTTGGCATCGCTGTCGACCATCTCAGTCAGGTTCATGATCACCGGAGTGCCCTCGCGAAAGTGCTCTCCAATCGTACGGGCTTCATTGTATGTGCGCGGGTGCAACGTGGTGATACGCGCAAGGTCAGCAACCTGGGCCGTCGCGGTGCTGCCGCGGCCGGACAGCGGCTGGCCTGCTTCTGCGGTGAAGTCGCCACGCATGGCGCGGGCAGGCGTCCCGTCGCCGCCGACCTCCGGCTCGACCGGTTCCTCGTACTCCTGGTACTCCTCCTCATAGGAGTCGTAGCCATCCTCGTACCGGTGGTCGTCCTCGACAAGGCCGAGGTAGACCGCCATCTTGTGCATCGCGCTGGCCATCCTTCAGCCCTCCGTCATCACCGTCTCGGAGCCCCGATGCGTGGGACATTACCCGACGAAGGCCGGACGGCCGCCAAGCAACGCCGTACCGACCCGCACGTGTGTCGCGCCGGCCGCGATCGCCTCTTCGAGGTCACCGCTCATTCCAGCAGAAATCATGACCGCTTCATGGTGCGCCGCGCGGACGACGGCAGCGATTTCGGCGAGTCTGCTGAACGCGGCTGATGGCGGGGTAGCCAGCGGAGCGACGGCCATCACCCCGCCCAGCACAAGGCCGCCTTCCGCCGCGATGGCGTCAGCGATCTGCGGTACCTGCCCGGCCACGACCCCCCCGCGAGTGACGTCTCCGTCGAGGCTGACCTGAACCAGACAGCGGACAGTACGGTCAGCCCGGCGCGCCTGCGTGCCTAGTGCCCGGACCAACCGCAACCGGTCGACCGAGTGCACGACGTCGGCGTAGGACACAACGCTGACGGCCTTGTTGGTCTGCAGCTGACCAACGAAGTGCCAGGTGAGCGTGGGCCGCAGGTCGCTGCATTGGGCCGCCTTCGGCGCTGCTTCCTGATCCCTGTTCTCCCCGACATCGTGCACACCCAGGGCGCTGAGCAGGCGGATATCGGAGGCGGGGAACGTCTTGGTAATGGCGATGAGGGTGACCTCACGGGGGCTACGGCCCGCGGCCTCGCAGGCCGCCGCGATCCGGCCGCGCACCACGTCAAGCCGCCCGGCCAGCTCGGCACTCCGGCTGTCCGGCGCGACCAGCGGGCCGTCCGTCACCGGCCCATCATGCCGCCAGCCAGATGAGGCCCGCGAACCGCCCGGTGCGCCCATCGCGGCGGAATGAGTACAGATCTGGCGTCTCGGCGGTGCATCGCGGATCGTCGTCCACCTGCCTGATCCCCGCCCGGGCCAGCTGCGCCGTGATGCCTGCCCTAATGTCAAGCCCGGGGCTGCCCCGCCGGGTGCGGCAGGCCGCCTCAGGGACAGCCGCCGCCACCCGGTCCCGCACCTGGGCAGACACTTCGTAGCAGCGGCCGCAGATCGCCGGGCCGATCAGCGCGCGCATCCGGGCCGGAACGGCGCCCGCGCCGGCCATCGCCGCCACGAGAGCGGTCACCACTCCCGCAGCCGTTCCCTCGCGGCCCGAATGGGCGGCGCCAACGATCCGGGCCCGCGGGTCGGCGAGCAGGACGCCGGCGCAGTCGGCCGCCAGCACCCCGAGAGCCAGCCCGGGCACGTCGGTGAAGATCGCGTCGCCCTCCCGGCCTGACGAGCCGTGATCCGCGTAGCTGACATGCGATCCGTGCACCTGCCGCATCCAGGTCAGTCCGGACTCCGCAACCTCGCAGGCCTGCGCCACGCTGAGCCTGTTGCGGGCCACGGAGGCGGGGTCGTCACCTACCGCGCCGCTCATGTTCAGCGTGTCGTAGGGCGGCAGGCTGACTCCCCCGGACCGGCCGGTGAACACAGCGCGTACCCCGGGTGCGAAGTCGAACGCAGCGCCCGCGGTGGCGGCAGCACGGGATTCCTCAACCACGGGCTCCTCAGCCACCGGGTTCCTCAATCACCGGCCGCTCAACCACCGGGTCCCTCAGCCGGCATGCTCACTTGAGGAAGTCGGGAACGTCGAGTTCGTCGTCCTCCTCGAACACCACGGACCGCCGCCGCGTCGTCGCCGCGTCGAACACCCGTGCCGCGGCCGCGGCATCCGGGCGCGGCCGGGGGGTGGCGGCAGGCGCGGCACCTGACTCGGGGCGTGGCGGCGGGACACCATCCGTCCCGGCGTCGTGCTCGGCGGACAGGCCTGCCCCCGGCGAGGCCGCCGACTGCTCAGATATCGAGGGCCAGACGTCCTCCCCCGACGCTGGCATGGCGGTCGTCCCCGCCCCTGCCGTCACCGGCGCCCCGGAAGAGGTGGCATCAGCCAGCGCCGACCGGTACCCGTCGTCGGCCGATGCGCCGGCCGAGCCCGGGGCCGCGGCCTCGGCGCTGGTCCCGTAGCCGACGGACACCCGCTGCGGGCGCACCCGCCTGCTGCCCCCCTCGTCGAACCCGGCAGCGATAACCGTGACCCGGACCTCATCGCCCAGGGCGTCATCGATGACCGCGCCGAAAATGATGTTGGCCTCCGGTGCCGCCGAGTTGGATACGAGTTGAGCGGCCTCGTTGATCTCGAAGAGGCCGAGGTCGGAGCCACCCTGGATGGACAGCAGGACACCATGGGCGCCGTCGATGCTGGCCTCGAGCAGCGGGCTGGAGATCGCCATCTCGGCGGCCGCAACGGAACGATCATCCCCGCGCGACGACCCGATTCCCATGAGGGCGGAACCTGCTCCAGACATCACCGATTTCACGTCGGCGAAGTCCAGGTTGATCAGCCCGGGTGTCGTGATTAGGTCGGTAATTCCCTGCACACCTGAGAGCAGAACCTGGTCGGCGGCCTTGAACGCGTCAAGCACGCTCACGTGGCGATCGGAGATCGACAGCAGACGATCGTTCGGGATAACAATGAGCGTATCCACCTCGGCGCGCAAACGCTCGATGCCCAGTTCAGCCTGGGATGCCCGGCGTTTTCCCTCGAAACCGAACGGCCTGGTGACCACGCCAATCGTGAGTGCGCCGAGCGACCTGGCCACGTTGGCGACGATGGGCGCACCACCCGTGCCGGTGCCGCCGCCTTCCCCGGCCGTGACGAAGACCATGTCGGCCCCCTTGAGGACCTCCTCGATCTCCTCACGGTGGTCTTCCGCGGCCCGGGAGCCGACTTCAGGGTTGGCGCCCGCGCCAAGCCCGCGGGTCAGTTCCCGCCCGACATCAAGCTTCACGTCGGCATCGCTCATGAGAAGCGCCTGCGCGTCCGTATTGATCGCGATGAACTCAACGCCTTTGAGTCCCTCTTCGATCATCCGGTTCACGGCATTGACGCCACCCCCGCCGATACCGACCACCTTGATGACCGCCAAATAGTTCTGCGGTGCTGCCACGAGGAGGGCCCTTTCCGCTCGTTTTGCCTCTGTCGTGTTCCTGGCCGCCTTTTTTACGGCCGGCGAGGGTGTTAACCTCGGGAAACTACCGCGTCAGTGTTCCGCTGAAATACATCCCCCATAGCGTCGGCTGCGCATTTCCCGCGATTCCCAGTAAGTCAACCCTCACTCTCAACTTGAGATTTAGAGTTATGTTATCCTGGCGATTGATACGGACAGTAGGGTTGCGCGGCACCGGGGTCAACTAACCACGCGCGAACTGGGCCGGCGTGTCGCGATCACCCGGATTCCGCGTGCGGACGATTACCCACCGGTCATCGCGGTCCCCGGCGCGCTGACGTCATAGCTGCGGGCGCGGATGCGCATCAGCACGCCGAGTTCCTTTGCTTTCGCGGCAGGCCGGTCCGTGCCGCCCCACACGATCGTGATCCCGCCGGAAAGCGTGAGTGTCACATCGGACGGGCTTGACGCCGCCACCTCGGTGACCTTGCTGGCCAGGCTCGCGGGCAGTTCGCGCAGAACGGCCGCCGCCGCGTACACCGCCGGGCTGCCCCGCAGCGACGCCAGGACCTGCGGCCCGGCGGGCTGGGACCCGGCGGACTGGGACCCGGCGGACTGCGATCCGGGGGGGAACACGAAGCGCGGCAGCCGCAGCGGCGGGCTGGCAGGCTCCACTGCCACGCCAAACTTATCGATCAGCTGATACCCGCGGCCACTGGCCACCGCGAGCACGGGCGTGCGCTCGCGCACCGAGATCGTCACCCCGGTTGGCCACGCCCTGGACACCTGGGCGGATTCGATCTGCGTGATCCGCTCGATCCGGACCTCCACCGCGGCGGTGTTGACCCGGATCAGCGGAAGTCCGTCCGGTATGCCGGCCGCGGCCAGCACCTCGCTCCGCGGCACCAGGTGCGTGCCGGTGACCTGGATCGAGCGCACGACCAGGAACCGCGAGCCCACCAGTGCCCAGGCCACCCCGGCGACGATCCCGGTGATGGCGAGCGCGAAGAAGGCGGCCCGCCACGGGGTGTGCCGCTGTCCGCTCGCCTGGCGCCTGGCTGGCCCGGGCGCGTGTCCGCTCGCCTGGCCACTCGCCTGGCCGGGCGCCTGACTCACCTGCCTGCTCACCCGTCTGCCCCGGCCCGGGCACGCAGCGCCGCCACGATGAGCGGGCCAAGCGTGGTGACGTCGCCCGCTCCCATGGTGAGCACGAGATCTCCCGGTTTAGCCGTCGCGGACACCGCAGCGGGCACGGCGGCCGCGTCCGGGAGGTAGCGGGCCCGCGCCCCGGGCACCCGGGAGGACACGAGTTCGCCGGTCACCCCTGGCTCGGGATCTTCCCGGGCCGCGTACACGCCGAGCACGAACGCCTCGTCGGCGAGGCCCAGGGCGTCGCCGAGCTCAGCCGCGAAGATCCGCGTCCTGCTGAACAAGTGCGGCTGGAAGACGACGATGACCCGCCCTCCCTCGGCGATGTCCCGCGCCGCCCGCAGGTCGGCCGCCACCTCGGTCGGGTGGTGAGCGTAGCTGTCGAGGACCCGCACACCGTCGGCCTCGCCTTTGAGTTCCAGCCGCCGCAGCGCGCCACGGTAGGCGGCCAGCCCGCCGGCGATCTGCCCGGCGGGGACGCCGAGTTCGGCGGCGATCGCGAAGACCCCGGCCGCGTTCAGCGCGTTGTGCCTTCCGGGCACCCCGATGTCCAGCTGGACAACCCCCTCATTACCAAACGAACCAGCCGCCGCCGCTCCCGTCACAGACAGGCGAACCGTCATGCCGCGGGTCGTGATCCCGCTGACCCGGTAATCCGCACCGGTGGACTCGCCATAGCTGCGCACCCGGATCGGCAGGGCGCCAGCGGCGGCGGCCCGTGCGTGGGCGGCCCGTGCGTGGGCGGCCAGCGCGGCCGCACCGCGGTCGTCGGCACACGCCACCAGCAGGCCGCCGGGGCGGATCCGGCGGGTGAAGGCGGCGAAGGCCGCCTCGATCTCCGCCAGGCCGGGATAGTTGTCCAGGTGATCCGCTTCGACGCAGGTGACGATCGCCGCCTCCGGCGAGAGCATGAGGAACGAGCCGTCGCTCTCGTCCGCCTCGGCGACGAAGAAGTCACCGCCGCCCTCGTCGGCGCCCAGCCCGGTCCCGGCCAGGATGCCGCCGATGACGTATGACGGGTCAGCGCCCGAGTGCCGCAGCACGGTCGTGAGCATGGAGGTGCAGGTGGTCTTGCCGTGCGTGCCGGCGACGGCGATCCCGCGCTTGCCGAGCATGACCGAGGCGAGCGCGGCCGCCCGGTGCAGCACCCGCAGCCCACGGCGGCGGGCCTCGGCCAGTTCCGGGTTGCTGTCCCGGATCGCGGTGGACACGACGAGCGTGTCAGCGTCGCCGATGTTCGCCGCGGCGTGCCCGACGTGCACCTGCGCGCCGAGTGCCGCCAACCCGGCCAGCATGTCCGAGCTGGCCGAGTCGCTGCCGGATACGGCCACTCCCCTGGCCAGCATGATCCGGGCGATCCCCGACATGCCCGCACCGCCGATGCCGGTGAAGTGCACCCGGCCCAGTTCGTCGAGGCTGACCGGATCCACCGGAGTCACCAGGCCCATGCCGTTCCCCTGCCGCGTAGCTGAGTCCCTGTCACTTATCGCCCCGCATGACCGCGATCACCTCACGGGCCAGCCAGGAGTCCGCGTCCCTGGAGCCGATCGAGGAAGCGGCCGCGGACATCGCGGCCACCAGTTCCGCATCCAGCAGGATGGGCAGCAGCATGTCCCGGATCCACTCCGGGCTCAGTTCGGCGTCGGGCACGATCAGCCCGCCCCCGGCCTCCTCGATCGGCAGCGCGTTGAGCCGCTGCTCGCCGTTGCCGTGCGGGAGTGGCACGTACGCGGCGGGCAGCCCCACCGCGGTGAGCTCCGCGCAGGTCATCGCCCCGCTCCGGCAGATCGCGAAGTCCGCGGCACCATACGCGAGATCCATCCTGTCCACGTACGGAAGCGTGATGTAGGGCGGGCCGGCGGCGGGCATCCGGACGTCGAGGTCGCTGCGCGGGCCGAGGATGTGCAGCACCTGGATGCCGGCCGCCCGGATCCAGCCCGCCGCGTCCAGCACCGCGTAGTTCAGCGAGCGGGCGCCCTGGGAGCCCCCGGTCACCAGGAGAACAGGCAGGTCGGGCCGGAGCCCGAAGTGCGCGCGGGCCTTGTCCGCGACGGCCAGCCGGTCCAAGGCGGCTATCTCATGCCGCAGCGGGATGCCGATGCAGGTGGCATTGGGCAGCCGGGTGCGTGGGCTGGCGGTGAACACGTGCCGGGTGAACCGCGCACCGAGCCTGTTGGCCAGGCCGGGCCGGGCGTTCGCCTCGTGCACCACGATCGGCACGTGGTGCTGTCGTGCGGCCAGGTAGCCGGGCGTGGCGACGTACCCGCCGAATCCGACGAGCACTGTGGCGTGCGTCCGGTCCAGGACCCGGGCAGCGGCGCCTACGGCGGTGCTGAGCTTTCCAGGCACGTGCAGCAACTGCGTGGTCATGCGGCGGGGCAACGGGACAGCGGGGATGAGCGCCAGCTCGTAGCCGCGCAGTGGCACCAGCCTGGTCTCCAGGCCGCGCTCGGTGCCCAGGCAGGTGATCTCGGTCCGGGGGTCAGCGCGCCGCAACGCGTCGGCGAGGGCCAGGGCGGGCTCGATGTGGCCCGCGGTGCCTCCGCCCGCGAGAACGACGCTCATGGCCACCTCACCTCCTTACGGACCGGTCGGCCCAGGGGGCTGGGCCCCACCCGGTGAGGGCGCTGGCCCAGCCCCGGCCCGGCTTATCCTCGCCGGGCCAGGCCAAGCCAGCTTAGGACGCGAAGCGGCACGCTGGGGCCCGCAGCGGCAAGGGCCTGGCTGGCGCCGGGCTCACGCTTGGCGAACGACATCAGCATGCCCAGCGCCACCATGGTCACCAGCAGCGACGACAGGCCCTCGGACACGAGCGGCAGCGGAACGCCGGTGATCGGCAACAATCCGAGTACGGCACCGATGTTCACGATCGCCTGGAGAACGATCCAGGCGGTGGCCCCGGCCGCGGCCAGCCGCATGAAGGTATCCTCCACCCGCCTGGCGATCCGCAGGCCCGCGTAAGCGAGGCCGCCGTATAGGAACGACACACAGAGCGTGCCGACCAGGCCCAGCTCCTCGCCGAGGATCGCGAAGATGAAGTCGCTGTAGTCGTGCGGCACCCAGCCCCACTTTTCCCGGCTGGCGCCGAGTCCCACGCCGAACCAGCTTCCCGAGCCCACCGCGTATTTGCCCTGGATGCTCTGCATGTGCGGGCCGGTCGGGCCGCCCGCGGGGTTCAGGAAGCCGATCAGCCGCCCCCACCGGTACGGCGCGACGACGATCAGGATAAGTAGCACCAGCCCGATCATCGCGAGCATGCCGAGGTACAGGCGGCCCGGCGTGCCGATCACCCACAGCAGGGCGAGGAGGATGACCAGCATCATGAACGTGGTGCCGAGGTCGTCGCCGAGCATCACAAGCAGGCACAGGAACCCGGCGCCGGGCAGCAGGGGTATCAGAAGCTGCCGCCAGTCATCGAGCTGGCCCAGCTTCTCCTTGCGGGCCAGCAGGTCCGCGCCCCAGATGACGAAGGCGAGCTTAGCCAGCTCGGACGGCTGGAGCTGGAGCGGGCCGAGCTGGATCCAGCGCGACGCCCCGCCCGAGGTCACGCCGACACCCGGGATGAGGGTGAGCACCATGCCCAGGATGGACAGCCCGATCAGCGGGTAGGCGATGGCCCGGAAGAAGGTGGGCGAGGACCTGGCCGCGAACCACATGCAGGGCAGGCCGAGCGCCACGCCGAGCACCTGCTTTTGGAAGCCCGACCATGGCGACCCGCCTGCGATCAGCCCGGTGATCGACGATGTGGACAGCACCATGACCAGGCCAAGCGCGAGCAGCAGCGTGGTGATGCCGAGGACCAGGTAGTAGGACGTGAGCGGCCGGTCGAGCAGCCCGGCCGTGGCGGTGAACCGCGCCCGCGCGTTACCCGCGCCCGGGCGGCCCCGGCCCGCGCCGTCGGCCCGCGACGGCTCGGCGGCGCTTACCACCCTGGCCCCCGCACGCGGGGGGCGCTGCGGCTCCCCCATTCCCCCTTCACTGCACCGCCTTCGCTCGTTCCTCGCTCCAGACGGCGCTGCGCCCCTTCGGCTCGCTCACTCCGTCCCCGCCAGGTCCGTCCCCGCCAGGCCGGCGACGGCGGCCGCGAACGCGTCACCGCGCGCTGGGTAGTCGCGGAAGATGTCGAACGACTGGGCGGCGGGGGCGAGCAGCACCGTGTCGCCCGGCCCGGCCAGCCTGGCCGCCTCGGCCACTACACGATCCATTACCCCAGTGTCGGTGCCCGCCGCCTCGACGACCGGGACATCCGGCGCGTGTCGCGCGAGAGCATGCCGGATCTTGGCCCGGTCGACGCCGAGCAGGACCACGCCGCGCAGCCGCGGGGCCGCGACGCCGACCAGGTCATCGACATCGCTGTCCGCTCCCTTGAAGAGGCCACCGGCGATCCAGACCACCGACGGATACGCCGCCAGCGACGCGGCTGCGGCGTGCGGGTTGGTCGCCTTGGAGTCGTCGACGTAGTCCACGCCACCGACCCGGGCGATCAGGCTGATCCGGTGCGGGTCCGGCCGGAACGCCCGCAGGCCGGCGCGGACCGCGTCCGGCGCGGCGCCGTAGGCCCTCGCCAGGGCGGCGGCGGCCAGGGCGTCGGCGACGTTGTGCGGCGCGGCGGGCCGCACGTCGTCGACGGCGGCCAGCCGGACGCCGTCGCCGAACGCCCGGTCCACCAGGAAACCGCCGGCCACACCGAGTTCGCCGGGCCCCGGGGCATCCCGGCGGAAGGCGACGATGCGTGCCGGGGCGGCCGCCGCCGCCGCGAGCTGGCGCGTCCGGGCATCGTCTGCGTTGCAGACCGCTATCGTGCCGGGCGCGTAGATGCGGCCCTTGTCCGCCGCGTAGGACTCGATGTCACCGTGCCAGTCGAGGTGGTGCCCGGCCAGGTTGAGCACAACCGCCGCGAAGGGTGCCACGGTGGTGCTCCAGTGCAGCTGGAAACTGGACAGCTCCACGGCGAGCACCGGGCTGGGGCTGGGGCTGGTGACGGCGTCCACCACCGACGTGCCCACGTTGCCCACGGCGATCGCCCGGTAGCCGGCCGCGGTGAGCATGCAGGCGAGCATCCGCACCGTCGTGGTCTTGCCGTTGGTCCCGGTGACCGCGAGCCAATCCTGCCTGCCCCCGCCAGGCAACGCCGGCCGCAGCCGCCAGGCGAACTCCACATCGCCGATCACCGGGATGCCTGCCGCGCCCACTGCGGCCAGCAGCGGCGCGTCCGGCCGCCAGCCAGGGGACGTGACAACCAGGTCGATCCCCCCGGGGGCCACTTCAGCGAGCAGCGCGCCGCCCTGAGCCGGCCGATCGCCGAGAGCCACCGCCACGCCCAGGCTTTCCAGTTCCGCCGCGAGCCGCCGCCGCTCGTCGTCGTCGCGGCCATCGACCACGGTCACCCGCGCGCCGAGGCGGGCGAGCGTGCGGGCCACGGGCGGACCGGACACGCCGAGCCCCGCCACGCAGACCCGCTGCCCGGCAAATGCGTTCATGGCCTCCCTCGCGGGCGGTCGGCCCTGGGGGGCCTCCCATGGTCGTGCCGGAGGCGCGCAAATTGGCAGCGCGGGAGGCCCATCGGGGGCTCGGGGGTGTCCCCCGGTCGGCAGAGTCTCGGCGCCGGGACACCGCAACGGCCCCGGAGGTGCACGGTGCCATTAGGCATGCCTCCGGCATGACGCACGGAGGCGCGCAGGCCAGCACTGTGCGGCGTTCGGCCCGGCGCCTGCGGCGTTCCGGTGCCGCGCGACGTCGACTGAGAGGGCTTCACACGTCCCGCAGGCTGCAGTGCTGGGCGGGTCATTTGGGCATCCATTCCACGTAGAAGATGCCGAGGCCGAGCGCCACGAACATGGCGGAGATCAGCCAGAACCGGATCACGATCGTCGTCTCGGCCCAACCCGCCAGCTCGAAGTGGTGCTGCAGCGGCGCCATCCGGAACACCCGTCGCCCGGTCATCTTGAACGAGCCCACCTGGATGATCACCGACAGGGCGATGACCACGAAGATCCCACCGAGGACGGCCAGCAGCAACTGCGTCTTGGTGCACACGGCCAGGCCCGCCAGGACCCCGCCGAGCGCCAGCGACCCGGTGTCCCCCATGAAGATGCGGGCCGGCGGCGCGTTCCACCACAGGAAGCCGAAGCAGGCCCCGAGCACCGCGGCCGCCACGACCGCCAGGTCGAGCGGGTCCCGCACGTCGTAACAGTGCGGGGCTAGGAAGTTGGTGCAGTCGTTGCGCAGCTGCCAGTTGCCGATCAGCACGTACGCGGCCAGCACCAGGCAGGCGCAGCCCGTGGCCAGCCCGTCCAGGCCGTCGGTGAGGTTCACCGCATTGGACGTCCCGGCGATCAGGAAGACGATCCAGAGCAGGAACGCGACCAGCCCGATTGAAGGCCCGAAGTCGCGCAGGAATGACAGGTGCGCGTCCGCGGGCGTGATGTCGTACCCGTCGGCGAACCGCTGCTGCACGATAAGCAGCGCGAACAGCACCCCGACGATCCCCTGGCCGGCCAGTTTGGCGCTGCTGCGCAGGCCGAGGCTGCGCTGCTTGTAGATCTTGATGAAGTCATCGATGAAGCCGACCACGCCCAGCCCGGCCATGAGCATCATCACCAGCAGCCCCGACACTGACGGCGCCTGCCCGGTGAAGATGTTGCCCGCGAAGTACCCGGCCACCGCCGCGATGACGATGACCGTCCCGCCCATAGTGGGCGTACCGCGCTTGGTGGCGTGCCCCGCCGGGCCCTCCTCCCTGATCAGCTGGCCGTACCCGCGCCTGGAGAAGATCCTGATCGCCAGGGGGGTGCCGAAGAGAGCCAGCAGCAGGGAGACACCAGCGGAGATCAGGATGGTCTTCACAGCGTGGCCTCCCCGGTCAGCGCGAGCGCGACGCGTTCGAGGCCGGCCACGCGGGACGCCTTGACCAGCACGACGTCGCCGGGGCGCAGGCGCTCGCCGAGCGCCTGCACGGCCGCCGGCCCGTCGGCCACGTGCAGCAGCTCGCCCGGCCAGGACGGCTCGGCCTTGGCGCCGGCCAGCATCGGGGCGGCCTCGTCGCCGACCACGATGAGCCCGGCCAGGCCGGTCCGGGCGGCCAGGGCACCGGCCTGCTCGTTGAGCTCGTCGGCCTGGGCGCCGAGCTCGCGCATGTGGCCGAGCACCGCAAAGGCGCGCCGCCCCCGGGCCATGACGGCCAGCGCGGCCAGCGCCGCGCTCAGTGCCTCCGGGTTGGTGTTCCAGGCGTCGTTGATGATGGCCACCCCGTCCGGCCGCTCGGTGACCTCCATCCGCCACCGGCTGCGGGCCGCCGCTGCTGACAGCCCGTCGGCGATCGCGTTCACTGCCATGCCGAGCTGACCGGCCAGCGCGGCGGCGGCCAGCGCGTTGGTCACATTATGCGCGCCGTGCAGCCGTAGCTGGACGGCGGCGGATCCGGCCTCGGTCACCAGCGTGAAGCCGGGCCGGCCCAGCTCGTCGAGCGCGATGTCCGCGGCGCGCACGTCCGCGCCGGGCGACCGGCCGAAGGTCACCACCCGGGCAGCGGTGCGCGCCGCCATGGCCAGCACGCGCGGGTCATCCGCATTCAGCACGGCCACCCCGTCGGCGGGCAGGGCCGCCGGGAGCTCGCCCTTGGCCTTGGCGACGTCCTCGATGCTGCCGAACTCGCCAGCATGCGCATGCCCCACGCCCAGCACGGCCCCCAGCCGCGGCGGCGCGATCCCGCACAGCATCGTGATGTGACCGGCTCCGCGCGCCGAGAGCTCAGAAATGAGATAGCGGGTGCGCTCGGTGACCCGCAGCACGGTGAGCGGATGGCCGATCTCGTTGTTGTACGAATTCCGCGGCGAGACCGTCGGCCCGAGAGTCTCGATCAGCTGCGCCGCCAGGTCCTTGGTGGTGGTCTTCCCTGCGGACCCGGTGATCCCCACGATGGTCAGGCCGGGCAATGAGTCGACAACATGCCGCGCGAGCCGCGCGAGCGCGGCCGGAACGTCGGCCACGATGAGGGCTGGGACCCCGACCGGGCGACTGGCCAGCACCGCCGCCGCCCCCGCCGCGACCGCGGCGGCGGCGAAGTCGTGCCCGTCAGCTCGCGTCCCCTCCAAGGCCGCGAACAGGGCCCCGGGCGCTGACTCCCGCGAGTCGATCACGACCGGCCCGGTCACCAGGGCGGCCGGATCGGGCACCCGGTCCAGTCCGGCGCCGGTGATCTCAGCGATGGCGGCGAGCGGGAGCGGTATCACTCGGTGTCCTCCGTGGTCCATGCCCCGTCCCGGCTCACGTGCCCGGCGGCCAGCACCTCGGCCAGCGCCTCGGCCGCCACCTCGCGGTCGTCGAACGGGATCACCGAACCGCTGGCGTACTGGCCGCGCTCGTGGCCCTTCCCGGCCACCAGCACGATGTCTCCCTTGCCCGCGGCCGCGACGGCCAGCCTGATCGCGGCGGCGCGGTCCGGCTCGATGATCACGTGCCCGCGATCGTCTGGCGGCACCGTGAGGACACCCTCCAGCATGGCCGCCAGGATCGCCAGCGGATCCTCGGAGCGTGGATTGTCACTGGTCAGGACGGCCAGGTCGGCCAGGGCGGCGGCCGCCGCGCCCATCAGCGGGCGCTTGGCCCGGTCCCGGTCCCCGCCACAGCCGAGCACGATGGCCAGCCGCCCCTGGGTGACCTGGCGCAGCGCCCTCAGCACCGCCTCCACCGCCCCTGGCTTGTGCGAGTAGTCCACCAGGACAGTAAAGTCCTGCCCGGCCTCGACCCGTTCCAGCCGGCCGGGCACGCCTGGGCAGGAGGCTACCCCGGCCACCGCCGTGGCCAGGCCGACCCCCGCCTCCACCAGCGCGACCACCGCGCCCAGCGCGTTGGCGACGTTGAACGGCCCGGGCAGTGCCACCGACGCGTCGGCCTCCACCCCGCCCGGGCCGACCACCCGGAACGTGCTGCCGTCCGCGCCGGCGCGGACATCGGCGGCCCGCCAGTCGGCGGCCGGATCCCCGCTCGCCGAGAACGTGGTGATCGGGATCCGCGGCACGGCCGCGAGCCGGCGACCGTAGGCGTCGTCGATGTTCACCACCCCGATCTGCGAGTAGCCGGGCGTGAACAGCATTGCCTTGGCCGCGAAATAGTCGTCGAGGTCGCTGTGGAAGTCCAGGTGCTCCGGGGACAGATTGGTGAAGATCGCCACGTCGTAGGACGTGCCCGCCACCCGGCCGAGGGCGAGCGCGTGGCTGGAGACCTCCATCGCCGCCGCGGTCACGCCGCGCTCCACCATGACCGCCAGCAGCGCCTGGAGGTCGGTGGCCTCCGGGGTGGTGAGCTGGCTCGGCCAGCTGTCCCCCGCGACTCGTGTCTCCACCCCGCCGGCCAGCCCGGTCAGGTGGCCGGCCATCCGCAGCCCGGACTCCAGCAGGTAGCTGGTTGTCGTTTTGCCGCTGGTGCCGGTCACGCCGATCATCGTCAGCCGGCTGGACGGGTTCCCGTACACCCAGGACGCGACGTCGCCCAGCCGCGACCGCGGGTCGGCCACCACGAAGACGGGCACCCCGGAATGGCGCGCCAGGCTCTTCCCGTCCGGATCGGTGAGCACGGCCACGGCCCCGGCCTCGACGGCCTGCTGGCAGAACCGCGCACCGTGGTAACGGCTGCCGGGCAGCGCGGCATACAGATCGCCCGGCCCCGCCTGGCGGGAGTCGTGCGTGACGCCGGTAACCCCGCCGGATGCGCTGGGGCCGTGGAAGGGCTCGGGCCCGGCCCGCCCGGTCATCGTCACGCCGAGTAGCACGGCAAGTCCGGAGAGCGGGCGCGGCGGGATGTTACGTGGACGAAGAGCCGCAGACACGGGCCGAGGGTACCGCTGATCACGGCACCGTGAGCCGGACGTCCGGACGCTTTGCACCATCTGGCGGGATCCTGAGTGTCGCCAGAGCGAACTTCATCACCTTGTAGAACACCGGGCCAGCCACCCCGTTGCCGTAGTAGCCGCCCTTACGCGGGTTCTGCACGTTGACCGCCACCACCAGTTTCGGGTCGCTGGCCGGGGCGATGCCGATGTAGCTCGACCCGTACTGGCACAGGCAGCCGCGGGAATTCGCGATCTGGGCGGTCCCGGTCTTGGACGCGATCGAGTAGCCGGGAATCTCGCCCCACGGCTGGTACGCAATCGTAGCGTCGAGATACGGCACCTGCTGGAGTATGGCCATCAGCTCGCGGGAGGTGCTGACCTTCAGGACCCGGTGGCGGGCGGACTTGGGGGACGGCATGAACCGGCCGCTGGCGTCCGTGGTCCCGGCCACGATGGAAGGCTGGACGCGCACCCCGCCGTTGGCGATGGTCGCGTAGACGCTTGCCATCTGAACGGCAGTGACCGCCACTCCCTGCCCGAAGGCCATGGTGTAGCGCTCGTTGCCCCACCACGCCGACGGCGGGTAGAGGATGCCGTTACTCGTGGCGGGCAGGTTCAGCCCGCTGGGCTCGCCGATGCCGAAGGCCTTGAAGTACTGGTACTGCACTGGGGGGCTCACGTGCTGGACCACCTGGACCATGCCCACGTTGCTGGAGTGCGCGACGATCCCGGCCAGGGTGAGCTGCTCCGTCGGATGAGATTCGGCGTCACGGAACGCGAAGCCGTCCACGATGATCTGGTCGGGCACGGTATAGGGGCTCATGAGCGTCTGGCCGCCCTGCTCCAGGGCCGCGGCGGCCGTGATCACCTTGGCGGTGCTCCCGGGGTCGAACACGTTCGTCACCGGCATGTCCGTTGTGGCCGTGAGGCTGGCTGGGCGGGCCGGGTTGAATGATGGCGCCTGGGCCAGCGCGAGGATCTGCCCGGTGCTCGGCTGCATGACGACCACGGTGCAGCTGTCGGCCTGGACCTTACGGACCTGCGCGGCGCAGGCCTGCTCCGCCTCATACTGGATGTCGGCCTGGATGGTGAGGCGCACGCCGCCGCCCGGCACCACCGGCCGCGTCTTGTCCTGCCCCACCGGGATTGGCTGGCCGAGCGTTCCGGTTTCGACCACGCTTTGGCCGTCCCGGCCGGCCAGCACCGAGTTGTACGACTGCTCGACTCCGGACTCGCCGAGCAGGTCTCCCGCATTGTCGGTGTTGGTGAAGCCGACGACGTTCGCAGCGAGATTTCCGTTGGGGTATGCGCGCGTGTATGTGGAGTTCAGGACGATGCCCGGCTCATTGAGCGCGGCGATGCGGGCCGCGATGGTCGATGAGACGCTGCGCTTCAGCACCACGTAGTCCTTCGATGTGGGGTTCTGAAGCAGCGTGAGGATCGCGGACTGGGTCATGCCCAGCGGGCCCGCCAGGGCGGCCGCCACCGTGCCCAGTGACTTTTTCGCCTGGACGATGACGGGTGGGTCCGCGTAGACCAGATCGGTCGGCACGGTCATGGCCAGGGTGGTGCCATCCGCGGTGGTGATGCTGCCGCGCACCGCTGGCTCGGGTATCGAGTGCAGCCGCTGGTGCTCGGCGAGGGCCCGGTACCTCGACCCCTGCATCGCCTGCAACTGGATGAGCCTGCCCGCGACCAGCGACAGCACGAAGCCGATGCACAACAGGGTCACGTGCAGGCGGCGCACGGGATTGCCCCGGCGCAGGGCCGAGCGCGGCGGCGGGCCCGGCCAGCGGGCCCCGGCAGCACCGCCAGGACGCCGGCCAGCACTGTCCGGACGCCTGGTGTCACCACGCAGCCGCGCGGCCGCATCGGGCGGCCGGCCGCGGGCGCCGCCAGCACGCCGGGCGCCGGGGTCATCGCGGGACCGCGGGTCATCACGGGAACGCGGATCATCACGGGGACGGTGAGCGCGCCCCCGCCGGCTGTCGCCGCCTGGGCCCGGGCCACCGTCGCGGGCCCGCCGGGGCTGCCCCGGCCGACGGGACCCGCCCACGGTCCCGGGCGGTCCCGTCCGCCGCGGGCCACTGCGGCTGTCCCCTTCGCCGCCCGTCACGGCGCCCAGCCGGGAACGACAGGGATGCCCGGGTCGGTCGAGGGCTGGCCGGTGATGCGGCCGGTGTTCAAGTCAAGGAACTTGACCAGCGCAGGCTGGACCATGCCCAGCCGAAGCGCCCGCTGCTTGATGACGGCATCCGACCTGTCCGCCGCGACCTGCTGCCTGAGCGTCGCGACCTGCTCGATCTGCGCCGCGTTGGACTTCTGCAGGTCGCTGATCTGGTACGAGCCCGCGGCCAGGATGGTGTTGATGAACAGCAGGCTGAGCAGCCCGCCGCCGAGGAGTCCGACCACGAGGAAGATGAAGGATGTGCGTGAGGAGGTCCGGGCCGCTGCCCCGCGGCTGACCCGCCGCAGGCCATCGGCGGTGCCCGCGCTGACAGGCCGTGCTGGGCCAGGCCGCGCTGGGCCAGTCCGTCCCGGGCCAGGCCGCGCTAGGCCAGTCCGTCCCGGGCCAGGCCGTCCGGTGCCAGGGCCCGCTGGGCCAGGCCGGCCGCTGCCCGGCACCGGGCGTGACGGCCGGGAGCGCACCCGGCCCGGCTCTGTGTCTCCCGCTCGCCTGCGGGGCCCCGCCCGCCTCCCCATTCCCCCTTCACTGCGCCCCTCCGGCTCGCTCACTCGCAGGCGAGTGGATTCTCCCGAGCGGCCGGGCTGCGCCGAGCGGCCGGGCGGGATCAGCCCGGCCCGGCGCGGCAGTGGACGAGCGGGCCTGCCTTTGGTGCGTGTGCCTACGACGCCCTGCGTATCGCTGCGTTCGCTCACCTCTGCGGCCCCCTTGCCATCTGGCTGGCTCCCCCGTTCCCGCTGATGCGGATTCCCCGATCCGGCTGTCTCTGGCTGTGGCCGATCCCCTGGTCCGCGTGGCCCCCGCTCACGCGGCGTCCTTGATCCGCTCGGCCGCCCGCAGGCGGGCGGAGGCGGCACGCGGGTTGCGGACCACCTCGTCACCAGACGGCCGCTGGGCACCGCGGGTGAGGAGCCGGAACTGTGGCCGCCCCGATTCCAGCGGCATGGGCAGCCCGGGCGGGGTTGTGTCGGCGGACGCACTCGCCAGAGTGGTCTTGACCGCCCGGTCCTCCAGCGAGTGGTAGGCCAGCACCACGATGCGGCCGCCCACGGCCAGCGCGTCCATGGCCGAGGGCAGGGCCCGCCGTAGCACGTCCAGTTCGCCGTTGACCTCGATCCGCAGGGCCTGGAAAGTCCGCTTGGCCGGGTTGCCGCCGGTCCGCCTGGCGGGCGCGGGAATCGAGTCACGGATGATCTCGACCAGGCGCGCGGTGGAGGTCAGCGGTGCCCTGGACCGCTCCTTGACCACGGCGTCCGCGATCCGCCGGGCGAACCGCTCCTCGCCGTACTCGCGCAGTACCTGTGCTATTCGTTCGGCTGGATATGTGTTGAGCACTTCAGCGGCGGTGAGCGGGCTGCTCTGGTCCATCCGCATGTCCAGGGGGGCGTCGTAGGAGTACGCGAAGCCGCGACCCGGGTCATCCAGCTGCGGGGAGGACACGCCCAGGTCGAACAGGACGCCCTGAACCCGCTGGTCGCCGTGGCTGGACAGCAGCGCGGGGATCTCGTCGTTGCGGCCGCGCACCAGCGTCACCCGGCCGGCGTACGGCGCGAGCAGGCGGCGGGACTCCTCGATCGCCTGCGCGTCGGTGTCCACCCCGATCAGCGCGAGTCCGGGGTGCGCGTCCAGCAGTGCCCGGGCGTGGCCGCCGCGGCCCAGCGTCGCGTCCACCAGGATCGCGCCGCGCGGCTCGAGAGCCGGCGCGAACAGGCCGAGGACCTCGTCGACCATGACCGGCAGATGCCCTGCCGCCGCCGTGCCCATCGCGCCCCCTCTCACCGTGCGTGCCTCGGCCCGCTCCGGATCCCGCGGGCAGCGTCCTGTCCGTCGTGTACTCGGCCAGGTCCCCATCCGCGCGACGCGCGGGCGGCCCGGAAATCGCCTGGCGCCGGGGAAGTGACGCCAGCCGACGTGATCACCCAGGCGCGGGTGGAGACCTCGCCGAGCACGGGGTGCCGGGTTTCACCGGCCCCGCTCACAGAACTCCGGGCAGCACCTCCTCAGACGCGGCCGAGAATGCGTCCTCCTGCTCCGCCAGATAGGACTCCCACGCGGCGGAGTCCCAGATCTCCAGCCGGGTGTTGGCGCCGATCACGGCGCAGTCACGGTGCAGGGCCGCGTAGTCGCGCAGCCCGGGCGGGATGGTGATCCGGCCCTGCTTGTCAGGGACCTCGTCAGACGCGCTGGCGAAGAAAACACGGCTGTAGTCCCGCACGTTTTTAGCGGTCACCGGCGCGTCGCGCAGAGCATCGGTGATCCGCGCGAACTCCGGGACAGGGAACACGTAGAGGCAGCGCTCCTGGCCCTTGGTGATCACCAGCCCAGCCGCGAGTTCCTCGCGGTATTTGGCCGGCAGGAACAGGCGGCCCTTCTCGTCGAGGCGCGGCGTGTGAGTGCCCAGAAACATCGGCGCTCACCTCCACTCCCCCATACGCAGTCGCCACCAGCAAGCCCTGCCCCCCCACAGCGCACCACTGTACCCCACATTTCCCCACCGTCAACGTTCGAAGAGCCCGGATCCGGCTTCAGAGCTGACGAATTGCCAGTTCATAGCGATGGAGCGAAGTGGAGTGTCCAAGCGCTACCCCCACTCGGGTGCTGAACCTCTGGGCTCTATCGCGCGTGAGCCATGGCAGGACGTACTGTCGGAACGGACCATCACACTGGCTGCCGCGGCACAGCGCGGTCGGCGACCAGGGATGCGACAAAGCGAGGAGGACAGGTGTCCTTGGACATGGAGCAGGGCGCCGAGCGCACGCTCGACGACCTGGTACAGGTCGGCCATCGCGTCGGTCAGGCCATCGAATCCGTGATCGAGGGAAAGGCGGGTGCGGTCCGGCTGGCTCTGACCGTCCTGCTGGCCGAGGGGCACGTCCTGATCGAGGATGTTCCAGGTGTCGGGAAGACCATGCTGGCCAAGGCGCTCGGCCGGTCCACTGACTGCTCCGTCCAGCGCATCCAGTTCACGCCTGACCTGCTGCCGAGCGACATCACCGGGGTCAGCGCCTATCACCAGGAGCGCAGGGACTTCGAGTTCAAGCCCGGGCCGATATTCGCGAACATCGTGGTCGGCGATGAAATTAACCGGGCGTCGCCGAAGACCCAGTCCGCGCTGCTGGAATGCATGGAGGAGCGGCAGGTAACCGTCGACGGCACCACCTACCCGCTTGAGCAGCCGTTCATGGTCATCGCGACCCAGAACCCGGTCGAGATGGAGGGCACCTACCCGCTACCCGAGGCTCAGCGGGACCGGTTCACCGCCCGTATCTCCATGGGGTACCCCAGCCCCGAAGCGGAACTGGCGATGCTGGACCTGCACGGCTCATCGTCGCCGCTTGAGACGCTGAAGCCGGTAGCGACCGCCCGGGATGTGCAGGAGCTGATCTCGGCCGTGCGGCGGGTCCATGTGGCAGAGGCCCTGAAGCAATACATCATCAGCCTGATCGGCGCTACCCGGTCGGCACCGGATCTGCGGCTGGGCGCGTCCCCGCGCGCCGCGCTGCACCTGCTGCGGGCCAGCCGGGCCCGCGCCGCGCTCGACGGCCGCGACTTCGTGATCCCCGATGATGTGCAGACACTGGCAGGCCCCGTCCTGGCGCACCGGCTGCTGCCAACGGCGGAGGCCATGATCGAGCGGCAGTTTCCCGAGCGGGTGCTGGCAGCGATAGTTGAGCAGGTGCCGCTGCCACGGCTGCGGTGAGCACCGCGGGCCGCGGCGGCAGGCGGGAGAAAGGGCCAGAATGCGCTCACGTCTCGACGGCTTCACGACACGGGGCAAGTGTTTCCTCGCGGCGGGTCTCACGGTCGTGGTGTTCGGCCTCGGCCGCCGCGAGCCTGCCTTGCTCAGCATCGGGATAGCCGTTCTCGCTCTGCCACTGTTCGCTGCGCTGGCAACCGGCCGGACCCGCTACCGGCTCCGCTGCGTCCGCAGGGTCACCCCGTCGCGGGTGCCTGCCGGGCAGCATGCGACGGTCTCGCTGCGGCTGGAAAATATCTCCCGGCTGCCTACCGGGCTACTGCTCGCCGAGGACACCGTCCCCTATCCGCTAGGCACCCGGCCCCGGTTCGTGCTCGAGCGCATCGAGCAAGGCGGTGCCCGCGAGCTCAGTTACCCGATCCAGTCCGGCACCCGGGGCCAATTCACCATCGGCCCGCTCCGGGTACGCGTGGCGGACGCGTTCGGCCTGGTGGAACTCGGCCACTCCTTCGCCGCGCACAGCACCCTCGTGGTGACCCCCGCGATCACGCAACTGCCGCGGCGCACCCTCGCCGGGAGCTGGCACGGTGAGGGCAGCGGCCGGACCCGCACCGCGGCCACGGCCGGGGAGGACGACGTCGTGCCGCGCGCCTACCGGGACGGCGACGGGCTGCGCAAGGTGCACTGGCGCTCCACCGCTCGGCACGGCGAGCTGATGGTACGGCGGGAGGAACAACGCTGGCGCAACCGAGCCGTGTTGCTCCTGGATACCCGAGCCTGCGGGCATTTCGGGTCCGGGGCCGGCTCGTCCTTCGAATTCGCGGTCAGCGCAGTGGCCTCGATAGGCGTGCACCTGGCCCAGGCCGGGCTCGACGGCCAGCTGGTCACCGACGAGGGTGCAGTCAGCGCGCCCGGCACGTTCGAGGATGTCCTGCTGGACTCGCTCGCGGTCATCAAGGCGTCCCGTCGGACCGAGCTCACGCACGGAATCGGCAGACTTCACGGCGGGTCGGGCGGCCTGCTCGTCGCGGTGGCCGGACGGCTCTCCGCCGCCCAGGCCCGCAAGCTCGCCGCCAGCCGCCGCGACGCGGGTACCGCGATGGCATTGCTGCTCGCGGTCCCCACCTGGGCTGGCAGCCATGCCGACAACCGGAAGCTGGATGAGGCCAATGCCGCCGCCGCGATCCTGCGGGCGGCTGGCTGGCGCGCGGTCACGGTCACCGCCGAAACCCCGCTCCGCGTGGCGTGGGAACAGCTGCACCACAGCGCCGACCAACCATCCCGCGGGCCCGCGGGATGGTTCCCGGCTGGGACGCCGCGATGAATCACCGGCTGACGGCGACCGCGGCCATCGCCACCGTCCTGGCGTCGATTTCCCTGTACCCGCTGATCTCAGGGGCATCATGGTTCTGGCCGAGCGTCGGCGCGGCCGCCGTGGCCGCCGCTGTGGGCACCCTCACCCGGCGGCGCGTGCTGCCTGTCCTGGTCTGCGCCACCGCCTCGCTGGCCGGCCTGCTGGTCTACCTGACCATCGTGTTCGCCGGCCCCGAAGCGCTGGCCCGGATCGTGCCGACCGGATCATCCCTGCACCACTTGTGGTGGCTCGCCGGCCGGGGGATGAACGGCACGGCGAGATATTCGCCGCCGGTGCCGCCCACCCCCGGGATCCTGCTGCTTACCGTGGGCGGCATCGGGATCACGGCCGTCGCGGCCGACCTGCTCGCGGTGCGGCTGCGCAGGCCCGCGGTTGCCGGACTGCCGCTGCTGGTGCTCTTCTGCGTCCCTCTGACGGTCAACAGCCACCAGAGTACGTTCGGCGCCACCGTGGCGTTCTGCCTCGGCATGATGGGATACCTGGCCATGCTCGCCGCAGACGGGCGGGAACGGCTCCGCGTCTGGGGACGGCTGGTAACCCTCTGGCAGGCCGGGCCGGACGACACGACCCGGCGGTCCAGCGGCCCGAACACCAGGGAGCTGGCCGCATCAGGCCGGCGCATCGGGCTGGCTGCCGTGGTGCTGGCTCTCGGCGTCCCCCTGCTGCTGCTGCCGGGCACGAGGGATCACAAGCTCTTCCCGGGCCACGGCACCGGGGGTGGTATCGGCGGATTCGTCTCGCTGCCCAATCCGCTGGCGCAGATGAACAACGAGCTGCACCGGAGCAATCCCACGAACGTCATGACCCTGCGGACCCCGGACGCAAGCCCGCAGTACCTGCAGGTTTACGTGCTGGATGAGCTGACCGCGACCAGCTGGACCCTGACGCCATCGCCGGGCGTCCCGCTGCACGGCAGAAGGCTGCCCGCCGCACCGGGGGTGGACGCGCGCATGGCGGTCACCACGCAGCGGACCGGGATATCCCTGACCAGCGGCCTCACCGGCAGCCAGCCCGCGGAGAACTTCCTGCCGCTGCCTTACCCGGCGCAGACCGTCAGCGTCACCGGAGACTGGCGAGCCGACCAGGGCACGCTCACGATGTTCTCCGCCCGCACCAGCCTTTCGGGCCTCGCCTATTCGGTGACAAGCAAGGAGCCTGCCCCGACCGAGCAGCAACTCCAGCAGTCCCCGGCACCGCCGGCGGCCATCGTCCGCGACAGCCTCACCGTCCCGGCCGCCTTCAGGCAACTCAGCCAGCTCGCCCGGAAGATCACCCAGGGGAAGGCCTCCGCCTACGACCGGGCGATCGCGCTGCAGCGCTGGTTCACCGGCCAAGGCAGGTTCACCTACAGCCTGAACGTCAGCCAGCCGGACAGCTCAGCCGCGCTGATCCAGTTCCTGACCAAGACCAGGCGCGGCTACTGCCAGCAGTTCGCTTTCGCGATGGCGGTGCTGGCCCGGCTGGTCGGCATCCCGTCCCGGGTAGGCATCGGCTACACACCGGGCACGTACCTCGGCACCGGCCGCTGGCAGGTGAAGACCAGCGACGCGCACGCCTGGCCCGAACTCTACTTCCAGGGCGCCGGCTGGCTGCGCTTCGAGCCGACCCCCGCCGGATCGGCGGGCCAGAACACGGCATTCCCGCCCCCGTACACGCTCCCGCAGCAGGCGACCAGCCCGGCCTCTCCGGCATCCGGCCCGGCGCCCGCCGCGGTCGGCGCGGGCGCGAAGGCATCCCAGACCGCCCCGCCGGGGGCTCACGTACGGCAGGACCTGAGTGGGGCGGCCGCCGCGGGGCACAAGCGCAGCGGCAGTTCGATACCGATCGGCCCGCTGGTCGCCGCGGTGCTCGGGCTGGCGCTCATCACACCGCGGTCGGCGAGGTCACTCACCCGGCGCAGGCGGTGGCACGGCGCGGGTGACGATTCCAGGCGGGCCCACGCGGCCTGGCTCGAGCTACTAGACGACCTCGCCGACCACGGGATCGCCACACCGGCCAGCGAGTCCCCGCGTGCCCTCGCCACCCGCGTCGGCGCGATGATGCGGCCGTCGCCCGCTGAGAATGAGGCTTTGCTGCGCATCGCGCGCGCTCAAGAACGGGCGAACTACGCCCGAGAGCCCGCGGCTTCGGGCACCCTGCGCGCCGATGTCGCCCTCGTGCGGCGGGCGGTGTCGAGGATGTCCCGCCGGTCCGCACGCTGGTACGCGCGGCTGCTGCCCGCCTCGGCGCTTGCCCCTGCGCGCGCTGGGCTGCAGCAGGCGCTGGACATCTTCGGCTGGATGGACAGAATCACGTTTCGACGGAGCAGCCGGGAACCCCACGACGCGGCGGGCGGCGGCGGCACCGACACCGCGGGCATGGCCCGACACGCCTAGTGCGGGGGCAGGCCAAGTGCGGGCGGCGAGCCTAGGGCCAGGGCCGACCTGAGGGGCGGGTCTGCGGGGTCGACCTCAGGGGCCGGGGCCTAAGGGCCGACCTGAGGGGGCCTAAGGGACGAGCTGAGGGGGCCTAGCGGTCTCCCTCCTGACGGCGGCGCCACCGCTCCTCCAGGCGCTCCATGAACCGGGGGCCGGATGGACGGGCACGGCCGCGCCGCTCCCGGACCGGCCCGGTGCGGGCTGTAGCCACCCCGGCGATGTGCCGCCAGCTAGTCAGCGCCCACATCGAACAGGCCAGCATCACCACGAAGCCGGCGACGCCGATCCAGATGTACTTGGACACCACGCCCGCCATGAGCAAGCCCACGCCGAGCAGGAACCCGATCGCGGCCTCGATCACCCGGCGCTTGTAGTGAACGCGCGGATCCCTCGCGCGCACTGCTTGCGCGAACTTCGGATCCTCCGCATACAGCGCACGCTCGATCTGGTCGAGCTGACGCTGCTCGTGCTCAGACAGCGGCACGGCGCCTCCCAAAAAACCTCGCGCGCGGGGACGGGTGCGATGACTTCCATCTCACGGTCCTGGTTCATTCCCAGAATACGAGTGTCGCCACGCCTGGTGGAAGGGTAGGGGAAAGGTAAAGGAATGCTAGGTCACGGCAGGTGACCCGGACACCCTCAGCACTGCTGATGCACCGCAGCCGAAATCAGCAGCGTTGCGCTCAAACGCTGATTCGAATTATATCTTTCACAGGCGACTATATCAGGCTTGCGCCAGCCGCTGCGCCTCGGGTGGCGGCGGCAGCCCTGGCACCGGCGGCGCACGGGGCGCTTCCACCTCTCCCCGGACGAGCGTTGCCGGCCGGACCGAATCCGTGCCGAAACGTCCCGCAATACGGTCCAGGGTTCGTTCGGCGTCACGCCAGCCTGGGCCCCGCTCCCCGAACGCCAGCTGGGTCGCCGCGCGGGACGCGGGGACCAGGCCCGTCGCCCGCACCCCCACGAGGCGGAGCCTGGCGCCTTCGTCAAGGCCGGACGCCGCGTAGAGGGCGCACGCGGTGGCGTAGATCTTCCGCGCCACGTCGGTAGGCTCGGGCAGGGTGCGCGACCTGGTGATCGTGGTGAAGTTGGCCAGGCGCAGCTTCAGCACCACCGTCCTGGCCATGGACCCGGCCGAGCGCAGACCACGCGCGGTGCGCCCGGACAGCCGGAGCAGCTCGCGGCGGATCAGTTCCGGGTCATCGACATCGACGGGGAAGGTCTCCTCGGCTCCGATGCTCTTCTCCTGGACGCCGCTGACCACCGGGCGCTCATCACGCCCCCAGGCCAGCGCGGCCAGATGCGAGCCCGCAGCCGTGCCTAGTTCACGCTGGAGCGTGTCGACCGGGATGTGAGCAATGTCACCCACCGTGCGCAGGCCGAGCCTGGCCAGCAGCTTCCCGGTCCGCTCCCCCACACCCCACAGCGCCGCCACGGGCAGCGGGTGCAGGAAGTCGAGGACGCCATCCGCGGGGACCACAAGAAGCCCGTCAGGCTTACACCGGGCCGACGCTAGCTTGGCGATGAACTTGCAGCTGGCCACGCCGACGGAGCAGGTGATGCCCTGCTGGTCCTGGATGCCGGCCCGGATCAGCTCTGCGATCCTGACCGGCGGGCCAAGCCGCCGGATGGCACCCGAGACGTCGAGGAAAGCCTCGTCGAGCGCGAGCGGTTCGACCTCCGGGGTAACTGACCGGAAGGCCGCCATGACCTCCCTGGACGCGGCCGCGTAGACCGCGTGGCGGGGCGCGATGAACACCGCCTGCGGGCACATCCGCCTAGCCCGCGTCACCGGCATCGCCGATCCGACCCCGAAGGCCCGCGCCTCGTAGGACGCCGACAGCACCACGCCGCGATTCCCGGTGGCACCCACGATCACCGGTGATCCGGCGAGTTCCGGCCGGTCACGGATCTCGACGCTGGCATAGAAGGCGTCCATGTCGACGTGCAGGATGTGGCAGCCCGCGTCCCCGGCGTGGCTCATCGGTACCCGAGAACGTGGAACTGCGTAGCGAGGTCGTGGAAGGCGGGATCGGCAGACGCCGCCCGCTCGAGTGCCAGCAGGGCATCGGCTGCGCCCGGATCGGCATCCGCGAAGATGCCGGGCACAAGATCCGCGAATACGCGGACTCCGTGCGCGGCGCCGGGGCGCAAGCCCGCCGCCTCGATCAGCCCGACCACCCCGGCCAGGGTGAATCGCCGTGGGCGGGCGGCGCCGCGCCCGCCGCCGGGCCCTTCCAGGCCGTCTGGCCGGTCTGTCGCCTCCGCGTTCTCGTCCTGCGCCGCTAGCCCCGTGCTGTTGGCGCTGATTTCGCTGAGCAGGCGGCGGGCCTCGTCGAACCGGCCCGCCAGGGCGCGGTGGACCACGGCCGCAACGGCGCTGGCGGCGAGGACGCTCACGGTACCGCCCGGCCGCAGCACCCGGGCAATCGCCGCCATGGCTGCTGAGGGGGCGTCCACATACTCCAGGACGCTGTGGCACAGAATCAGGTCGGCGCCCTGCTCGCCGACTACCCCCGGTAGGTCAGCGACATCGCCCTGGATGGCACGGAGCGGCACGGCTATCTCAGCGGCCCGGCGCTGTGCGGCAGCGAGCGAGTCCGGGCTCGGGTCGATCACGGTCACGGTATGCCCCAGGCCGGCCAGCGGCACGGCGAAACCTCCGGTCCCGCCCCCGGCATCGACGATGTCGAGCCGGGCCCGCCCGGTCTCGGTCACCAGCCCCGAGATCACGGCCCGCAGCGCATCCCGGACCACAGCGGTCCGCGGATCGTCGTCCTTCCACCGCCGAACCGGGCCGACCTGGACCGCCCGCCCCTGCTGGGCGCCCGGTGCGCCTTCCCCACGACGATCGCCGGCCACGGCCACCTCCTCGTCACGCCCTCCCGCGAGCACGCCCTCGCAGTCCCAATCTAGTGCGGACCACGGACAATTCCTGCGGGGACCGCGCTAGGCTCACTTCATGGCGCAGGACCTGGAAGTCCCCCGGCCGCTGCGGTTGCTGCTCACGGCGGGATGGAGCCTGACCGAGTCCGCCGGGCTGCCTGTGGCCGCTTACGCGGTCGCCGCCTGGATCGACGGCCGCAACGCGGGCCTGGTCGCGGGGCTCGTGGCCACCTGGCTCACCGCGGTCATCCGCAAGGTCGTGACGGGATCTGTGCCCAGTCTGCTGACGATTTCCGCGCTGGTGCTCACGGTGCAGACCGCCGTGGTGCTCGCCACCGGCGAGCTCTGGCTTTTCCTGTTGCAGTTCCCGCTCGCGAACCTCTGCATGTGCGTCCTGTTCGCCCGGACAGCGAGCGGCCCGGACCCACTCGTGGCCAGGCTGGCGGCTGAAGTGGTGGCCCTCAGGCAGCCGTCCACCCATCACCCGGGCCTGCACCGCTTCTTCCAGGGGGCGACGTGGCTGTGGGCAGGCATCTTCTTGATGCTCACGGCCGGCCTGGCGGTGCTGATGGTGACCGAGCCGACCAGGATGTTCCTGATGCTCTCCACCGCTGTCACCGCCGCGCTCGTGGTCGCCGGAACGGGCGCGTCCACGCTGTGGTTCCTCACGGTGCTGCGCAGGCTCGGCTTGAGGCTCCGTTTCGCCCCGGCTTGAGGTTGCCCGCTTCGCCCCGGCTTGAGGGCGCCGCAGGCAACTGCTCAGCGCGTGCTGAGCGAGGTCACAGCTGCAGAGTCGGCTTGAGATCGAGCAGCCGGGCCAGCAGCCCGTTCACGAATGCGGGGGACGCTTCTGTGGACAGGTCACGGGCCAGCATCACCGCCTCGCTGATGGCGACCGCGTCTGGCACGTCGTCGGCCCACAGGAGCTCATAGAGGCCGATCCGCAGCAGGTTCCTGTCCACGGCTGGCATCCGGTCGAGCGACCAGCCCTGCGCGTACTGGCCCAGCAGTTCGTCGATCCGCTCGCGGTGCGCCTGCACGCCACGGACCAGTTCCCTGGCGTACTCGGGGACTGGCGGGCTGGCCTGGTCGGCCCGCTGGTCCAGCATCTCAAGCACGGGCTCATCACGCACTTCGGCCTCGAACAGGACGTCAAGCGCCCGCTTGCGGGCTTTGCTGCGGGCAGGCACGGAGGGAGATCACGCCCGGCCGAGGTAGTCGCCGGTGCGGGTGTCCACCCTGACTTTCTCGCCGGTGGTGATGAACAGCGGGACCTGGATCTGCGCTCCGGTCTCCAGCGTGGCCGGCTTGGTGCCGCCAGTGGACCTGTCCCCCTGCACGCCAGGGTCGGTATGGCTGACCGTGAGCTCGACCGCGGCTGGTAGTTCGACATAAAGCGGGACACCCTCGTTGAAGGCCACCACCGCCGTCTGCTCCTCAAGCAGGTAGTCGGCGGCATCCCCGACCGTCGCCGCCGGAATGTGCGGCTGGTCGTAGTCCTCGGTGTCCATGAAGACGAAGTCCTCGCCCTCGCGGTACAGGTACTGCATCTCGCGCTTGTCGACACTGGCCACGTCGACCTTCACGCCGGCGTTGAAGGTCCGGTCGACAACCTTCCCCGACATGATGTTCTTCAGCCGCGTGCGCACGAAGGCGCCGCCCTTGCCCGGCTTGACGTGCTGGAAGTCGACGACGTTCCAGAGCTGGCCGTCGATATTCAGCGTCATGCCGTTCTTGAGGTCGTTCGTGGTGGCCACGTTTGTCGTGTCTCCTGCGTGCGGGGGCATCCGCCCCGGGGTCACAGGGCGAGCAATTCCCGCGTGGTCGTGGTGAGCAGTTCGGGGGGTACCGCCGTCCCCGCGCCGGCGCGAACCACCAGGGTGTCCTCGATCCTGACGCCGCCCACACCAGGAAGGTAAATCCCTGGCTCGACGGTGATGGGAACTCGGTCCCCGAGTCTACCTGTCTTCCCATGCCCCATGATCGGTGCCTCGTGGATCTCCAGTCCGACGCCGTGGCCGAGGCCGTGCGTGAAATGCTCGCCGTGGCCAGCCTCCTCGATCAGGCCACGGGCCGCCCCGTCCACAGTCGACACGTCGGCACCGGGCACGGCCGCCGCCACCCCGGCCCGCTGGGCCGCGGCGACCAGGGTGTAGATATCACGCTGCCACGCGGCGGGCTCGCCCACCGCGACCGTACGGGTCATGTCCGCGTGGTAACCGCCATAGCGGGCACCGAAATCGACCGTGACCAGGTCCCCCAGAGACAATTCACGGCTGGTCGGCACGTGATGCGGGATAGCTCCGTTGGGCCCGCTGGCCACAATGGTGTCAAAGGCCGGCCTTTCCGCCCCGCGGTCGCTCATCACACGTTCCAACGCCGCGGCCAGCTCACGTTCGGTCGTGCCGGGACGGATGAGCGGCACCACCTCCTCGAAGGCGGCCGAGGTGATCGCGCACGCCCGGGCCAGGAGGGTGATCTCCTCTTCGTCCTTGACCACCCGCAGCTCTTCGACCGCCCGGCCGAGCTGGATGAACTCCACGCGGGGCGCGGATGCGGTGAGCGCCTCGTACCGTTCGACGGTCACCTCGTGCGCTTCGAACGCCAGCCGGCGCAGCCCGCGGCCGGCGGCCCGACCCGCGAGGGCCTGCTCCACGAGGCGGTTGACGACGAGCTCGACATCAGGACAGTCGCGCACGGCGGCCAGCGCGTACCGCGCGTCGGTGGCCAGCACGCAAGGGCCATCGGCCGGCAACAGGAACGCCGCGTTCGAGCTCGCCAGCCCGGTGAGGTAGCGCACGTTGACCAGGCTGGTGACGAGTGCGGCGTCAGCGCCGAGGGCTGCCACCGCGGCCTGCAGGCGCTCGCGGCGCACCGCATGGTTGCCAGGCATCCTCCTGACTGTACGACTGACGGCACGACTGACTGCACGACCTCACCCCGCGCACCCGCTGCCGCGCGCTGCTGTCAGGTGAGGTACTTGGTCATCAGTACGTCGTCGACGTACTCGCCGTTGATGAGGAACTCCTCGCGGAGGAGACCTTCCCGCTGGAAGCCGAACCGTTCGTAAAGGCGGATGGCGGCCACGTTGGTGCTGAACACACGCAGGCTGAGCTTGCGCGCGCCGCGGGCCCGCGCGAAGTCCTCGGCGGCCGCAAGCAGCGCGGACCCGGCGCCCCGCCTCCGCGCGGCCGGCCCGACAGCCAGCCCGAACACGCCGATCACATGCGCATTCTCCGGCAATGGCGTGGCAGGCCTCAGCTTGATGTAGCCAGCCAGCGTGTCGTCAACCTCGCACACCAGGTGAGCCTCCGGCGGGCTCTCCGGGGAGAAGAACGATTCAGCGACGCGCTGGGCGACCGATGGAAACCCCGATTCGGCCGACCACGCAGTAGCGTTCAGCGCTGCGAGTGACCCGTCGTCGTCAGCGCGGGCCACCCGTATCCGGATGACCTTCTCGGATCGGGCCACCAGGCCATCCTGCCCGATGACCGCTCCCCCCGCCTGGCCGGTACCTGTCGGTGGGTGGTGGCACGATCGGGCCATGGCAGGTACCGGTCCAGCCGCCGAGCCATCCGCAGTGATCGGCGAACGGTGCACGGCCCAACTGCTGTCCGGCCCCCGGGCCCGGCGCGCCGTTGACGTCGCCGAGCGACTGCTCGCGGTGCAGGGGCAGGACCCGAGGGGGCTCCGGCTGGCCGTCCGGGCGAGGACGGCAGGCCTGTTCGCGGCGGACGTCGACCGGGCGCTGACGGCAGATCGCTCGCTCCTGGTCACCTGGCTGAACCGCGGCACGCTGCACCTGGTCCGCACGGCCGACTACTGGTGGCTGCATCAACTGACCACCCCGCCCCTGTTTACCGGCAACGCCCGCCGTCTCGGCCAGGAGGGCGTCTCCCCGGACGCGGCGGACCGGGGCGTCCAGGCCATCGAACACGCGCTGGCGCGGGAGGGACCGCTCACCCGGCAGCAACTCCGCGATCGGATCAGCGCTGCCGGGGTCCGCACGGACGGCCAGGCCTTGGTGCATGTCCTGGCGCTCGCGAGCCTGCGGGGCATCTGCGTGCGCGGACCAATGATCGGCAACGAACATGCGTATGCGCTGGTCCGGGACTGGCTGGGCGCACCACCCGGACTGATGGACCGGGATCGGGCCCTGGCCATGCTGGCGCGCCGCTACCTGGCCGGGCACGGCCCCGCCACCGGCCGTGACCTCGCCAGGTGGGCCGGCCTGCCCCTCGGCGACGCCCGGCGCGGGCTGACGGCGATCGCTTCCGAACTCGGCGAGCGCGACGATCGGCGGGCGGCACTGGCGGGCGAGCCGGACGGAGCGCAGATCCCGCCGCCGCGACTGCTGGGTACATTCGATCCCCTGCTCCTGGGCTGGGAATCACGCCAGCCGATCCTGGGCTCCGAGGAAGCGAGCGTCATCCGGGGCGGGATCTTCCGCCCGTTCGCGCTCGTCCGCGGCCGGGCCGCCGCAACCTGGAGTATTACCCGGGGTCAGGTCGAGATCTCACCTTTCGGCCGCCCGGCGGCGGCGGACGCGGCAGCCCTGGCCGCCGAGGCGTCGGATGTCGAGCGCTTCCTTCGCGGCCCGGATTCCTGAGCAGGTTCGCTGCGGCGTTGACGTCCCGGTCAAGGATGAGGCCGCAGCTTGGGCAGGTATAGGTGCGCTCGGACAGGGCCAGCTTGGCTTTCACCGTGCCGCAGCCCGAGCAGGTCCGGGAACTGGGGAACCACCGGCTGGCGATGATCAGCTGCCCGCCGCGCCAGGTGGTCTTGTAGCCGAGCATCCGCCGGGCCTGCCCGAACCCCTGGTCACAGATGGCGCGGGCCAGCTTGCGGTTGCGGGTCATCCCGGCCACGTTCAGGTCCTCGGCCACGACCGTCTCATACCGGGTGGCCAGATCGGTGGTGACGGTGTGCAGCGCGCCGGCGCGCACACTGGCCGCGCGGGCGTGGATGCGGGCGAGCCGGGCAGCGGACCTGCGGCGGCTGGCACTGCCCCGCTGGGTGCGGGAGTGAGCGCGGCTGGCGCGGCGCAGCCTGCGCAGCGACGAGCGCAGCGCCTTCGGGCCGGCCACGGTGATGATCTTCCCGCGGTCATCCACCCCGGTCAGCAGGGTCTTGACGCCGAGGTCGATCCCGATGGCGCTCCCGGGGCGGGCGTGCCGTCCGGGG
>WNFF01000217.1_pt1 | contig 48262 bp, 43 predicted proteins | sample 5400441 | NCBI WGS metagenome assembly WNFF01 (sample SAMN13153345, study PRJNA577476) | soil metagenome | isolation source: 120 cm saprolite under Douglas fir tree site 2 hole 3 replicate 1 | place: USA:California | collected 2015-04-18 | reverse complement strand
TCGTGGCGGGCATAGCCGAGGTGATCGTCCATCTCGCCCTCCAGCGCGCCCTCGACCACCATTTTCGTCAGCTCGCCCAATAGCCCGCCCTCGCCGGTCAGCCTGAGCCCGCCCGCCCGCGCCCGCTCGGTAAGCTCCCGCAGCAGCTGCTGGTCGGCCGCCGGCAGCTTCGCCGGCTCCTGGCCCTGGCTGGTCGTCACGTCAGTCACTGGTGTCTCCTCCGTCTCGGGGGTTACACCGTTGAAATTACAGCCCCGCCATCACCGACACGCAGGTGACACTGGCCTTCACGCCCGACTGTGGGACCGCCGATATCCAGTCCGCTCCTCATGGAGCGCCGGGCTTGGTCGGGGAGCCACGGGGTATCTCCGGGATTAGCGACGGGGTTTTCGTTAAGAAATATGCATCATGCTCATCGATATGCATGACGCATATTGACGTGCAAGACGGATACGGGTGAACAGGATGCCAGCTTCCAGCGCTCTGCGTTGGACCCGGACCTTCCCGGCCCGCGCCGACCAGATCGGTGAGGCGCGCAGGTTCCTCGCCCACATCCTGGACGGCCTTCCGGGGGCCGATGACGCCATCCTGTGTGTTTCCGAGCTGGCCACAAACGCCGTGATCCACAGCAATTCACAGCGGCCCGGTGGCTCGTTCTCCGTCCGCGCCGGGATACGCCACGGTGGCTGCCTCCGCGTCGAGGTCGAAGACCAGGGCGGCCCCTGGGGCCAGCCGGTCTGCGCGGACGGTCAGCACGGGCGCGGGTTACTGATCGTCGGCCGGCTCGCCTGTGACTGGGGTGTCGCCGGCGACAGCCAGGCAGGCTGGACTATCTGGTTCGTAATCACAGCCAGCGGGCCATGCGGCCAGGACGGGCAGCACGGCCAGGACGGGCAGCACGGCCAGCACGGGCAGCACGGTCAGCACGGGCAGCACGGGCAGCACGGTCAGGCGGCAAGCTCGGCGCCGTTGAAGGCCGCCCAGAGTGACGCGTAGGCGCCGCCGGCCGTGAGCAGGTCGTCGTGGCTGCCTGACTCCACGATGCGCCCCCCGTCGACGACCACGATCCGGTCAGCCCGCGCCGCGGTAGTCAGCCGGTGCGCCACGACCAGGGTGGTGCGCCTGGCGGTCAGCCGCTCGGTCGCTTCCGTCACGGCGGCCTCGGTGGCCAGGTCAAGGGCGGCCGTGGCCTCGTCAAGGAGCAGGATGTCGGGATCGACCAGGTAGGCCCGCGCCAGGGCGATCAGCTGGCGCTGCCCGGCCGACAGGTTCCGCCCGCGTTCGGCAATCTGGTGGTTGAAGTCACCAGGGAGCCGCGCGATCATGTCGATCGCGCCCACCGCCCGCGCGGCCGCTTCGACCTCGGCGTCGGCCGCCTCGGGCCTGCCGTACGCGATCGCGTCGCGTACCGTGCCGGCGAATAGGTGGGCCTCCTGCGGGACCACGCCGAGCCGCCGCCGGTAGCTTTCCAGGTCGTAATCCCGGACGTCCATGCCGTCCACGAGAACCTGGCCCGATGTCACGTCATAGAACCGGGCGACCAGCTTGACCAGGGTGGACTTGCCCGCCCCGGTCTCGCCGACCAAGGCCACGGTCTCGCCGGGCGCCACCGTGAGGTTCACGCCAGCCAGCGCCTCACGCTCGCCGCCGTAGCTGAAGTGCACGTCGCGGAACTCGATGCGGCCCGGCCCGTGTACCGCCGGGCGCGGATGCCGCGCCTGCGGGGTCGACGTGGGAGTCCGCAGCAGCTCCCGGATGCGGCGCAGCCCCACCGCCGCCTGCTGGTAGCCATCGAACACCTGGGAGAGCTGCTGGACGGGGGAGAACAGCAGGTCGATGTAGAGCAGGTAGGCGATCAGCGCGCCCGCGGTGAGCGCCCCGCTGCGCATCTGCCCGGCGGCGACCAGCAGGACCACGGCCCCGGCGATGGTCGACAGCGATTGCACGAACGGGAAGTACAGCGCGATGTAGCGCTGCGCGCGCAGCCGCGACCGGCGGTAGCCGTCACTGAGCCCCGAGAAGCGGGCCCGGTTGCGCCCCTCACGTCGGTACGCTTGCGCGACCCGGAGGCCCGCAACATTCTCTTGCAGGTTGGCGTTGACGGCGCTGACCTTTTCCCGGGCGTCGTTGTAGGCCTTCGACGACTTCGAGCGGAAGACCACCGTGACGGCGACCACCACCGGGATCAGGGCGAGCACCGTCAGGCCGAGCCGCAGGTTGATGACCAGCAGCGCGATCAAGACCCCACCGAACGTCAGGACCGAGTTGACCATGGTGATCAGCCCGGTCTGCAGGAACGAGGAGAGCGCGTCCACGTCGGTGGTCATCCGGGTCATGATCCGGCCGGACAGTTCGCGCTCGTAGTAATCGAGCCCGAGCTGCTGCAGGTGCGAGAAGATCTTCACGCGCAGCGTGTAGAGGATCCGCTCGCCGTTGCGGCCGACCACCATGGTCTGGACCGCGTTGATGACCCAGTCGATCAGCACGATCGCCAGCGCGACCGCCGATACCACGACGATCGCGTGAAATACCCGCGTCTGGACGCCGTTGTTGATGCCGTTGCGGACCAGCGCGGGCATCGCCACGCTGGCCAGCGCGTCCAGGCCGTCCAGGACCAGGCCGATAATGAGCGCGAGCGCGAACGGCCGGAGCAGCCTGCGCAGGCTAAAGTGCGGGTCGGCGGCGCGGGCCGAGTCGCTGTCGATGTCGGGTTCGTCGTCGGCCGGCGGCAGCGCATCGACCGCCGCCAGCAGCTCCGGCGAAGGCGGAACGCCGGCCAGCATGCTGGTCGCGCCGGCCCCACCGGCGGCCGCACCGCCCGCCCCACCGCCGCGGCCGGCGGTCCGGCCGGTCCGAAGCCTGCCGCCGCCGCCTGGCCCTGGGCCGGCTGGGGCGATGCCCACGCGGTGGAGCGCGTCCCAGCTCCCGGTCACCCCGAGTTTGCCGGCGTCGACGCCGTCAGCGTTGACGTCGCCGGTGTCGACGCCGGGCCCGGCGAGGAGCAGCCGGTACAGCGGGCAGCGCTCCATCAGTTCGTCGTGACTGCCGATGTCGACCAGGTGTCCCTCATCGAGGACCGCGATGCGGTCCGCGAGTTGCAGGGTCGACCGCCGGTGTGCGATGAGCAGCGTGGTCCGGCCCTGCATCACCTGGCGCAGCGTGGCATGGATCTCCGCCTCGATCCGCGGGTCGACCGCTGATGTGGCGTCGTCGAGGAGCAGGATCCGGGGGTCGGTGAGAAGGGCCCGGGCGAGCGCCACGCGCTGCCGCTGCCCGCCGGACAGCGTGAGCCCCTGCTCGCCGATTACAGTGTCATAGCCCTGCGGCAGGTCGGTGATGAACTCGTCGGCCTCGGCCTCGCGGGCCGCCGCGACGATTTGCTCCATGGAGGCATCCGGACTGCCGTACGCGATATTGGCGCTGACCGTGTCGGAGAACAGGAAGCTCTCCTCCATGACCAGCCCGATCGCGCCGCGCAGCGAGTCCCTGGTCAGATCCCTCACATCGCGCCCGCCAACGCGGAGTGCGCCCCCGGTCACGTCATAGAAGCGCGGGAGCAGCAGCGAGATCGTCGACTTGCCTGAGCCCGCGGTGCCGGCCAGGGCGAGCGTCTCGCCCGGTTCCACGCGCAGGGACAGGCCGCGCAGCACCGGTTGCCCGGGCACGTAGCTGAACTGGACATCATCGAGTTCCACCGCGGGCGTGCCCACGGGAAGGTTGGCGGGCAGATCTACGGCGCCGGGCCGGTCGGTGATGACCGGCCTGGAATCGATGATCTCGAATACCCGGATCACGCTGGCCCGCGCCTCCTGGCCGATGGTGACCAGGCTGGTCAGCGACCGGACCGGGCCGACCATCTGAATCAGGTAGGCGGAGAACGCCAGGAATGTGCCGAGCGTGATGGAGCCGCGGATGGCCAGCCAGCCGCCCAGCGCAAGCACCCCGACCTGGCCCAGCGAGGGGACGGCCTGCAGCGCCGGGTTGTACCGGGCCGTCAGCCGGACGGCGCGCACCCGGGAGGCGAACAGCCTGCTACTCGTGTCCTCCAGCCGCTCGACCTCCTGCTCCTCCTGGCCGAAGCCCTTCACGACACGCACGCCGGTCACCGCCGCGTCCACCACGCCCGCGACGGCAGCGGACTGCTGCTGGGCGTCCCAGCTCGCCGGGAACAGGGTCCGCCGGGAGGCGAGCGAGATGAACCAGAGGGCCGGCGCCACCGCCAGGGCGACCAGGGTGAGGGTGGGGGAGAGGACGGCCATGATAACCAGCGACGCCACGAACAGAACAGCGTTTCCGAACAGCATCGGCACCATGGAGAGCAACCCCTGGACCATGCTGATGTCGGAGATCGACCGGCTCACGACCTGGCCGGTGTGCAGTTGGTCCTGCCGCTCGCCATCCAGCCGGGTCAGCGCGCCGAACAGTTCTGTGCGCAGGTCGTGCTGGACGTCCAGGGACAGCTGGCCGGCCCGGTAGCGGCGCAGGTACAGGCCGCCGAAGCTCAGCAGCGCCGCGCCGATCAGCGCGAGGGCGAGCGGCCAGATCACCTGGTGCCCGGAGCCGGTCAGGTCATCCACGATCTGCCGCTGAATGAGCGGGATGCCAGCGGCGACCAGTGTCACGATCAGGGTTCCGGCTAGGGCCAGAAGCACGTTGCGCGGGTATCGCCAGCAGTACCCCCCGAGCCGTCGCAGCCAGCCCTGCTGCGGCGTGGTGTCAGTGCGCGTGTTCGTGGTTTTTCCTTTCCGTCTCGTGCCCCGTCTTCACCTCGTGCCGGGCCTGCCGCTCCCTGGTCAGCGCGGCGTCGATCAGATCCAGGGCCCGCAGCACCGTGGCTGGCTCCCCGGTATGCGCCAGCAGGGGGCCGAGCCACGCGGCATACGCGGCATCGGCGCGTTCGAGTGCCGCGCGCCCCGCCGGGGTCAGCGAGAGCCGGACGACACGCCGGTCTCCGGGTTCGGCCTCCCGGATGGCGTATCCCGCGGCGACCAGGCCGTCGGCAATGGCGGTGAGCGTCGGCTTCGCGACCGCGAGCCGCTGCGCGAGCCGCGTTGAGCGTTCCCCAGCCGCTCCAGCTAGCTTGAGCATGCGGTACTGCGGGGGAGTCAGCCCCGTCTCCGCGCACTCAAGCGCGCGCGAGAGGCGCATGATGGCCAGGACAGCCGGGGATAGGTCCACGGTGCCCGTCTCATGTCCTTGGTCCGTGATGCTCATAGTTCAGTACTCTAACAATCCCCGGCGGCTTTATTCTTCCCGTGATCCGCGGGGGGTGATCTGCCCGTGCTCGTACCCGTACACCACGGCATGCACCCGGTCACGTAGGCCAAGCTTGTCCAGGACATGACCCAAATGCGTCTTAACGGTCGTCTGCGCTACCACAAGCTCACGCGCGATCTCGGCGTTGGAACGGCCCCGCACAACCAGGTCCAGCACCTCACGTTCGCGGGGCGTGAGCCTGCTCAGCTCGGTCGGCTCACCGGCCGTGGCAGTCCCCAGACCAGCAGGCCAGCCGCGATGAGCAGGTCAACCCGCCGCGGTGCCGCCAGTCCCTCCACCGTGGCGCGCGCATGATCCGACTGTAAGGCCCGGTCACCGGGTGCCGTCATCAGCACGTGGACGAATCTGGCCTCGTCCAATGGACGAGGCCAGGCCGGTCAGCGGTGGGGCTGAACTCGCCGTTCAGCGGCGGGCCGTACCCCGTAACCGGCGGCGGCGCTGGACACGATCAGCCCGAACAGCAGGAACGTGATCACGTGGACGCTGGTGCACCACAGGCAGATGGCGTTCAGGGTGAACAGTTCGGTGTAGACGAGGTAGAGGACGAACACCATACCGATGATCACTGAGCCCAGCCGGGCCCACCGGATCGCCGGGAGCTTGGCCCGCCAGGCCCAGGGTGTGTTGACCGCCACCATGAACACGTAGAACGCGAGGCCGAGCACGGCGACCGGGAAGATGCCGAACACGATCGACTCGGGGCTCGTGGTGACCTTGGCGCAGTTGATCGTCCCCTTGTCCGAGCAGGCCAGGATCGACGACGTCGTGTAGTGCGCGATGGTCAGGTAGACCGAGACCCCGGCGCCGCCGAGCGACAGCAGCAAGGTGGTGAGCTGAAGCCACAGCGGCGCGGTCAGCGTGCCGGGGTCCGCCGCGCTGGACTCGGCGTCGCGGGCCGGCGCGGCCGCGGTGCGGGACTGGCCCCGTCCCGGCCGGGCGTCGTCACGCTGGCCCTGGCTGATGCCGGGCGGCCGGGGCGGCCCGCCGTTCGGCCGGGCGGCCTGCGCGCCGGACTTCCCCCGTGCCCCCCCTCCGCTGGGCTGCGCATCGGGCCTGCCGCCCCGGGTATTGCTCTTCTTGGCCGAGGCCCCGGTGCCGGTTCCGCGGGCCGCCGCCCCGGGGCTGCGGGCCTGCTTGGGGCCGGCCATCAGATCTGTCCCTGCAGGCTCTTGATCGGCGCCGTGCAGACGTTCGCCGGCTGGTCGTTGGTGAGTTTGCAGATGGTGGCGGTGATCAGATTCGCGGAGCCGCCCGCCCCCTGCGCGATCGCACTCGACTTGTCATTCAGCGCGGCGGCGATCTGGGCCCAGGTCTTCCCCTGGAGCACCGCCGGGTTATAGGTCACCGCGTTGATCAGGTACTTGTTACCGAAGTTGACGAACGGGATGCTCCCGTTCGGGTCGTATTTCTGCCAGAGCTGACTCTGCGCCGCGGTGGGCTTCTGCAGCGGCGTGTTCCTGTCCTGCGTGGTCGTCTCGACCGGCGTGAAGGTCAGGTACGGACTGGTGTACGTGGAGTTGTAGAACGTCACCGTGGGAACGCTCGCGGGCGTGTCTGTGCTGCTGGAATAGATACCGTGCAAGCCCGAGAAGGTGCCGAAGCGGCTCAGCGCCACGACCATGGGCCAACGCTCCGTGGCGCAGTACGGGCAGTACTCCGCGCCGATGTACAGCACCTCGGGCTTGCCGCCGGACGTCAGCGACGAGCCAGAGATGGAGGTCACGGCCTTCGAGGCCGCGGTGCCGGCCCCGATCGATTCCAGTGTGCTGGCCGGGACCGTGGTGAGGTTCTTGACAACGCTGGCGGGCAGGGCCGTGCCGCTGGCCGAACTGGCCGAGGCCGAGCTGGACGCGGGTTTATTGGTTGCCTTGATGACGATGAAGGCGACCACCACGACGACGACAGCGAGGATGCTGCCCGCGGTGATGAAGACCCGCCTGCGCATCTCGGCTCGCTGCGCCGCTGCCCGCTGCGCCGCTATTTTCTCGCGGGCGTTCTCTCGCCTGATCCTGGTCGCCTTGCTCATCGCCTGTCCTATGAATGGTTGCCGTCGGTCACCGGCCGCAGTCCATCGTAGAGCGCTCCATCTAATGAAGGCGTCCCGTTGGTGCGTCGGAGGAGTGCAGTGATCCGTTCCCCGCAGCCCAGGCAGCGATCTGGGCCCGCGAGGTGAAACCCAGCTTCGCCAGGATATTCGCGACGTGCCGTGCCGCGGTAGCCGGGCTGATCACCAAGTCGTCCGCGATGCCCTTATTGCTGCGGCCACGGACGATGAGCGCCACGATCTCAGACTCGCGCGGCGTCAGGCCGGTCAGCCGCGACAGTTCCGGTGACGCGGCCGGCTGGCCAGCGGTTCCTTCCTCCGCGCTGCCATCCGCGCTGGCCGGCTCGCGGGCGGTGAGCGCCATGGCGACGGCGGCGTCGGCGGTCATCGCCCGGCCCTGTGCCCACAGCTGGGCCATGGCCGCCTCCCCCAGGTTCCGGGCCGAGGCCAGGGGGCGCTGCTTGCGGGCGGGCGAGAGCGGCGGGAAGCCGGCCGCTTCGCGCAGTCCCTCGGCGGCCGCGGTCAGCTGGATGGCTACGTCGGCATGGTCCTCCCTGGCGGTCAGCGCCGCGAATGCCTCCAGTGCGCGGGCCACGCCGAGGCGGGAGCCGGTGGAATGGCTCAGTCGCAGGCTCTCGGTCAGATGCAGCCGGGCCACGGCGAGCTGGCCCTGGTCAAGGGCGACGCGCCCGATGCCGGCCAGGCAGCGGGCCGTCTCCGGCCGTGAGTCGATCTCGCGCAGCGCGGGCAGCGCCGCCCGGTAGCAGTCGAGAGCGCCGGCCGGATCTCCGCGCAGCCGGGCCAGCGACCCGAGCCCCAGCAGCGTCCGGGCGACGCCCCACTGCTGGTCGATGCGGCGCATCACGCCGAGCGCGGCTTCGCCGAGTTCTTTGGCCTCACGCAACCGCCCCTGCACTGCCGCCAGCGCCGCCTGGGTACCCAGGGCATACCCCTCGTTCCAGCCGTTCCCTGCGTCCCGCGCAACCGCGAGGGCCTCGGCGGCGTCCGCCTCCGCCTCGCTGGTCTGGCCGGCCTGCAGGCCGGCCTCGGCGAGGAGGTTCAACGCGGTGGCCGTCGAGATTGCATCGCCCGCGGCCCGGCACAGGGCCAGGCCCTCCCGCGCCCACGTCACGGCCGCCGTGGACTCGTTGGCCAGAGCGAGCTGAGCCCGGCCCACCAACGCCGCGCCGCGCACCTGGCCCGGCACGGGCTGGTCGAGGGCGAGGAAGCGGCCGAGCCAATCGGCGCCCTCGGCGAACGAGCCACGGGCGATCCAGCTGGGCCGGACCGCGGTGCAGATCCTCAGCCCCGTCTCCGCGTCGCCGTCAATCAGGCAGCCGCTCAGCACCTGGCGGAGATTGCCGACGTCCACGTCGTACCTGCGGAAGACATCGACCGCCGCCGACCATGGGGCCGGGACTACCGCCATCCCGATGGCCTCCGCGCGCTGGACGAATTGCAGCGCGTAGTCCCGGAGCCGCAGGTGCACCGCCACGGCCTCGCCGGAGGAGGCCAGCCTCTCGGCCGCGTAACCGCGGATGGTGTCAAGCAGCCGGTACCGGGCCTGGCCGAGCACCTCAGGCTCCACCACGACGAGGGACTTATCCACCAGCCCGCTGGTCAGGTCGAGCACCTCGGCGGCGGGCAGGTTGGCGTCCGCGCATACCTGCTCGGCCATCTCCAGCGACCAGCCCGCGAACACCGACAGCCGCCGTAGCAGCGCTTGCTCCCGCGCGTTCAGCAGGGCATGGCTCCAGTCGAGCGTCGCGCGCAGGGTGCGCTGGCGCGGCGGCGCGGTGCGGTCCCCCGAGCCGAGCAGCGCGAAGCGGTCGCCCAGTCGGGCGGCGATCTGTTCCGTGGAGAGCGCGCCGACCCGCGCCGCGGCCAGTTCGATGGCCAGCGGGACACCATCCAGTGCCCGGCAGATGGCTGAGACGGCCGGCGCGTTGCGCTCGGTGAGGGCGAAGCCGCGGCGCGCCGCCGCGGCCCGGTCCGCGAAGAGCCGGATCGCCTCGTAACGGGGCAGCCCGGCTGGATTGGCGATTGCCATCTCGGGCGGCACAGACAGCGGGGGGACCTGCCTGACCACCTCGCCCGGCATGCGGAGCGGCTCCTGGCTCGTCGCCATGATGCGCAGGGCAGGAGAGCTGGCCAGCAGCCGCTGGCACAGGCGTGCGCACGCCTCGATCAGATGCTCGCAGTTGTCGAGCGCGAGCAGCATCCGCCGCGGCCCGAGCGCGTCGGCGAGGGTGTCAACCAGCGGGCGGCCGGGTTCCCCGACCACCCCGATGGCCGATGCCACCCGCGAGACGACCAGCTGGGGCTCCCGCAGGTCGCCGAGCTCCACGAGCCAGACTCCATCCGGGAAGTCGCCGGCGACGGTGGCCAGGACCTGCAGGGCCAGCCGCGTCTTGCCGATACCGCCGGGGCCGCAGAGCGTGAGCGCGCGCGTGCCGTCGAGGACGCGGCGCAGGTCGGCCAGTTCCAGTTCCCGCCCGATGAACCGATTAGGTTCCTCGGGCAGGTGAACTGACATTTCCGTATGTGTCATTGGCCTGATGAATGATTATGCCGCCTACACCTGGCTGGCGCCATCGCCGGCTTGGGGCCGGCGTATCTCTGCCCAGTGAGAGAACTGTGATATCGGCGCCCATTGATATCGCTGATGTCAGCGCGGTCGGCGGCGGGCCAGCCACAGGCGGGTGCGGTAGGGGACCGTCATCGCGCGGCCGGGGAAATGCGCGCTGAGGACCTCGTCGATGCCGCGCAGCAGCCGGTCACGGGCAGGCGGTGGAAGCTGGGCTATATAAGACTTGCTGCGTTCCTCGGTCATCCACTGCGCTATGTCGAGCACGCGGGTCCACCGGACCATGACGGCGGTGCCGTCCTCGAAGAGCCCGGTCTGCGCGATGCCCTCTTCGCTCCAGTCGGTGTTGCGGTGATGGCGCCGGTAGCCGGGGCAGGCCGCCTCCATCAGCCGCTGGTAGGTGTCGAACCAGGGCTCGCCGTCCGCCCAGGCGTGGTTCCACCACGCCGTCCAGTGCCCGCCCGGGCGGAGCACCCGGGCCACCTCCCAGCTGGCGCGGTCCGGATCGAACCAATGCCACGACTGGGCGAAACACGCAAGGTCAATACATCCAGAACGGATCGGCAGCGCATTGCCGTCAGCCAGCAGGCAGCTCATTCCGGGGCTCCGGGCCAGGGCCCGCCGCAGCATCATCTCGCCCAGGTCCAGCGCGATGGCGCGGGCACCGCGGGCGGCAAGTTGCCTGGTGGCGATGCCCGTCCCGGCCCCCGCGTCCAGCACCAGGGCACCGGCCAGCGGGCCGGTGGCCTCCTCCAGCGCCGTGTACAGGCCGTCCGGGTAGGCAGGCCGCCCGGCATCGTAGTCCGCCGCGACGGGATCGAACGGGGACCTGGCCGCCATCACCGTCAGTGGCCTGTCTAACGACGGCCCATCGTCTTGGGCGTGGTCACCCTGTCAGCGGCGATCTTGAGGATGACCCGGCCCTGGGGGCCGATCGGGTTGCGGTAGTCGGTGCCGACGTACTTGCGTGACAGCTCGTCGATGTGCTCACGTGCCTCTTCGCCGGTGGTCGTGCCGACGACCCGGCCGCGTACCTCGGCCCAGTCGTAGGGACTATCGGCAGAGTGGATGAGCACCGTGATCCGCGGGTCCCGGCGCACGTTCTTCGCGCGCTGCCGTTGCGGCTCGGTGTTCACCAGCACGTGCTCGCCGTCCGTGTCCACCCACGTGAGCAGGGCCTGCGGCTGGCCGCTCGGCATCAAGGTCACCACCGTCGCCAGGTTCTTGCCCTTGGCCAGCCGAACGGCGTCCTCATCAAGCGACACGGTATCTCTCCCTCGTTATCAGCTCTGGCCGGTCAGTGGCCGTACACGGGAATGGCCAGCCCGCGGGCGATGGTGTGGAAGCGCAGGTTGAAGCCGGCCACGGCGGGGGAGATGTCCGAGTCGACGCCGAGGTCATCGGTGTCCAGGGCGTGCACCGCGAACACGTACCGGTGCGGCGGGTCGCCGGCGGGCGGCGCGGCGCCGCCGAAATCCTTGGAACCGTAGTCGTTCCGCACCGAGAACGCCCCCTTGGGCAGCCCGGAACCGTCCGCGCCGCCCGCGCCCGCGGCCAGCTCGGTGACGGAAGCCGGGATGCCGAGCACCAGCCAGTGCCAGAATCCGGACCCGGTCGGGGCGTCGGGGTCGTAGGCGGTCACCGCGAATCCCCTGGTCTCGGCGGGGAACCCGTGCCAGCGCAGGTGCGGGGAGATGTTGTCGCCGGTCATGCCGAACCCGTCGTACACCTGGGCTTCGCTCATCTGCTGACCGTCGGTGACATCATCACTTTCGACCGCGAACGAGGGAACCTCGGGATGGAAGTCGTAAGGCAGGGGTGCGCGTTCGCTCATGATGTCTCCTCAGTGCCCGGATGGCCGCGTCGCCATGCATACGCTATCCACGACGCAGCCGGGGAGCGTGCCGCATCCCGCGAAAATGCCCCCGCGCTTCGTAGCCCGCGGCGGTTGCTTACTATGGACCATGCCCCCAGCCATCGAGCGGTCGAACGTGTCCGCCAGCACGTCGGGGGGGCCCCGAACGGCCGGGACCCCACCTGAAGAGGTGACGTCCAGTTCGCTTCTGCTGAGGCGGGTGCGCGCCGTTGACGCGGCGGCCATTGCCGGTGCCGTCCAGGCGAGCCTGGATCACCTGCGGCCCTGGATGCCATGGGCGACAGGGGAAGCCGGCGACCCGAGAGCGCAAATAGCCCGTGTCGCTGAGGCGGATGAATTGTGGGAGTCCGGGACTGATTTCATCTACTCGGTGCTCCTGGCCGGGAGCCGCACGCTCATCGGGGAGATCGGCTTGCACCGCAGGGCCGGCGACGGCGGTATCGAGATCGGCTACTGGGTTGACGTGCGGCACTCCGGGCGGGGCCTGGGAACCGAAGCCGCTGGAGCCCTGACCCTCGTCGCGCTGGCGCTGCCAGGCGTCACCCAGGCCGAGATCCACTGCGACGAAGCGAACCAGGCGAGCGCCGCCATCCCACGCAAGCTTGGCTACCGCCTCGACCGTATCGACGATCACGAGCCCGAGGCACCGGGGGAACGCGGCCACCGGATGATCTGGGTGATGGAACAGCCGGCTTCGCCGGCGCGGGCCAGGGGCCAGGGATCGCCCCGGTGACCCGTCCCCCGGTGACCCGTCCCCCGAGGACCGTTGCGCGGGCCCTTGAGACCGCCGCCCGCAAGGCATAGAACCGATGGCAGAACGGGACTGGCGGGCCTGGCACGACGACTATGACATGCCGGGCTCTGGGCTCGCCCGCAGGCTGGCGGCCGTGCAGGACCGCATCAGGGACGCCCTGGACAGCGCGCCGCCCGGGCCGCTGCGAGCGGTCAGCATGTGCGCAGGCCAGGGCCGTGACCTGATCGGCGTGCTGGCCACCCACCCGCGCGGCCGCGACGTGACCGCCCGCCTGGTGGAACTCGACCCGCGCAACGCGGCCACGGCGCGCGAGGCGGCCGTCGCCAGCGGGCTGCCCGGCGTCGAGGTGGTGACGGGCGACGCCGCGCTGACGGATGCCTACGCCGGCCTGGTCCCCGCGGACCTCGTGCTGGCCTGCGGGGTATTCGGCAACATCACCGATGAGGACATCGAGCGCACGATCAGCTGCTGCGCCCAGCTCTGCGCCTCCGGCGGAACGGTGGTGTGGACGCGCGGCCGGTGGCAGCCCGACCTGATCCCGCAGATCTGCCGCTGGTTCGCGGAGCAGGGGTTTGACCTGCTGTGGCTGTCCGATCCGGAGGTGAGCAACGCCGTGGGCGCCCACCGGTTCTCGGGGAAGCCCACGGCGTTCGCCTCGGGCCTGCGCATGTTCAGCTTTGTCGGCTACGACGTGCTGCGAGGCCGTGAGCTATGAGGCCATGAAATTGCAGCGTTCCCGGTTGCGGATCGGCGTGCACGTCAGTACAGCTAGTCCCGGGATCGGCGGCGCGTCCGGCTGGGTTAATGGCCGAGGATCGGCACCGGCATGCGGATCAGGTTCAGCCGGCACTGCTTGGCCTTCACGATCAACTCCGCAGCGGGTGCCTTCAAGGCCGGCCCGCATCGCTGCCCGCCGGGGGAACTGGCGCCGATGAGCAGCGCGCAGGCCATGGCGGCGAGCGCCGCGGGGAAGAACAGGATCGCCTGCGTCCACTCGGACCGCCGCCTGGCGAACCGCCGCACCGGGGCCATGCGCCAGGAGGCCCAGGCGCGGAGCCGGGTGAGCCGGGCCCTCAGTTCCTCTATGCCGGGCATCTCCTCATCCCGGGTGAGCTTCGTGAAGATCACGAACAGTGCCATCAGCCGGGGATCGGAGTCCCGCAGTCTGCCTTCGATCCTGTCCAGGACCCGCTGCTGGCTGGACGGCAGGCTCATGGTGATCTCCGATCTGCCCGGGTGCTGGTCGGCATGCTGCCATCCGGGTACGGGCCGTGTGCGCTCCAGGCTACCCGCCGCCCATTCCCGCCCGCCCGGCACATCGGCTATCTCGCCCAGCGGTCACGGTCGACGCCTTCGGCTGTCCGCCGTTGTCCGCCGATTTGGCCGCATTTCCGCCTTGACAGGCGGGGGGTTCTGGGACTGTTGTGTGTGCAGAAACATGTCGGAAACCGTTTGACTCTGGGTGGGCATGATGGACGCTTCTGGCGGTGGCAGGCCACGAGGGACCGGAATCGGCCAACGTCCAGGTGGCAGGGGTGAACTATGCCAATTACCCAACCGGCTCGTCAGGTCACGAGGTGTTCGTGTTCGAGCAGTCGGTGCCGCTCGCGGCGGGCAAGACCATCGAGGCGGTGACGCTCCCGTCCCTCGGCGACGTGGCCGGCTACAACGCCGCCCTGCACATCTTTGCCCTCGCTGTTGGCTGACCAAGCGGCCGGGTTACAGTGTCAGCCATGGCGCGCACCTGGATCGGGTCCTGGCCGGTCTACCGCCAGCTGACCGGGCCGGACCGGCTCGGCCTCGGCGCCGCGACCAAGACCGCGCGCAGCGCTGGGCTCCGGCCGCGGACCGAGACCGCTGACAGATGCGTGAAATCGGTCTGCCCGTACTGCGCCGTCGGCTGCGGCCAGAACGTCTACGTCCAGGATGGCAAGGTCACCCAGATCGAAGGGGACCCGGACTCGCCGGTCAGCCGCGGTCGGCTGTGCCCCAAGGGGTCCGCGAGCCTGCAGTTGACCACCGGCGACGCCCGCCAGTACCGGGTGCTGTACCGGCGGCCGCATGGCACCGAGTGGGAGTTCCTGGACCTCGACACGGCCATGGACATGATCGCTGACCGGGTCATCGCGGCCCGCCGCCAGGGCTGGCAGTGGGAACACGAGGGGCTGCGCACGCGGCGCACCCTGGGCTTCGCCAGCCTCGGCGGCGCGACCCTGGACAATGAAGAGAATTACCTGATCAAGAAGCTGTTCACGGCGCTGGGCGCGATCCAGATCGAGAACCAGGCCCGCATTTGACACTCCTCCACCGTCCCCGGTCTGGGGACTAGCTTCGGGCGCGGCGGCGCGACCACGTTCCAGCAGGATCTGCAGAACGCCGACTGCATCCTGATCGAGGGCTCGAACATGGCCGAGGCCCATCCGGTCGGCTTTCAGTGGGTGATGGAGGCCAAGGCCCGCGGCGCGAAGCTGATTCATGTCGACCCCCGGTACAGCCGGACCAGCGCCGTCGCTGACCTGCATGTGCCCATCCGGGCCGGGGCGGACATCGCCTTCGTCGGCGGGCTGATCAACTACGTCCTCCAGAACGAGAAGTACTTCCGGGACTACGTGGTCGCGTACACGAACGCGCCGGTAATCCTGACCGAGGATTTCCAGGACACCGAGGATCTCGACGGAGTCTTCTCCGGGCTGGACACCGAGCGCCGGGTGTACGACATGGAAACGTGGCGCTACCAGGGCGGCGAGATGGCACCCGCCAGCGGGGCCCGCGGCCTGGATGCTGGACGGCTGCGGCAGGTGCGGCAGGCGGCGCGCGGCGAGGCGCACGGCTCCGGCGGCGCGGCGGCCCATCCCGCGGCGGACACCGATGAGACCCTGCAGCATCCGCGGTGCGTGTTCCAGGTCCTCAAGCGCCATTTCTCCCGGTACACGCCGGAGATGGTGGCACAGGTCACCGGGGTGCCCGAAGAACTGTTCGCGCAGGTGGCGCGGCTCATCACAGAAAACTCGGGCCGCGAGCGGACCACGGCGTTCGTGTACAGCCTGGGCTGGACGCAGCACACCGTGGGCGTGCAGTACATCCGCACGGCGGCGATCCTGCAGGCACTGCTCGGCAACATGGGCCGCCCCGGCGGCGGCATCCTGGCCTTGCGCGGGCATGCCTCCATCCAGGGATCCACCGACATTCCCACCCTCTTCGACCTGCTGCCCGGCTACCTGCCGATGCCGTTCGCGCACGGCAACGACGACCTCGCCAGCTACGTGCAGGCCGAGAAGGTGCAGAACGGGTTCTGGGCGAACACCAGCGACTACATGGTCAGCCTGCTGAAGGCCTGGTGGGGTGAGGCCGCCACGGCGGACAACGATTTCTGCTACGACTACCTGCCCCGGCTGACCGGCAGCCACAGCACCTACGAAACGGTCATCGCCCAGATGCAGGGGATCTGCACGGGGTACTTCCTATTCGGCCAGAATCCGGCGGTCGGCTCGGCCAACGCGCGGATGCAGCGAATGGGAATGGCCAACCTGGACTGGCTGGTGGTGCGGGACCTGGTGCTGATCGAGAGCGCCACCTGGTGGAAGAACGGCCCGGAGATCGAGACGGGCGAGATGCGCACCGAGGACATCAAGACCGAGGTGTTCTTCCTGCCTGCCGCGGCGCACACCGAGAAGGACGGCACCTTCACGAACACGCAGCGCATGCTGCAGTGGCACCACACCGCGGTGGAACCGGCCGGTGACGCCCGCAGCGACCTGTGGTTCACCTACCACCTGGGCCGGCGCATCCGGGAGAAACTAGCGTCCTCCGCCGAGGAGATGAACCGCCCACTGCTCGATCTCACCTGGGATTACCCGGTGAAGGGCGCGCTGGCCGAACCGGACGCCGACGCCATCCTCGCGGAGATCAACGGCCGGGACGCAAGCGGTCAGCCGCTGTCGTCCTTCACGCAGCTGGCCGACGACGGATCCACGTCGTGTGGCTGCTGGATCTACTGCGGCGTGCGGGCCGGCGGGGTCAACCAGGCGGACCGCCGCAAGCCGGGCAAAGAGCAGAGCTGGGTGGCGCCCGAGTGGGGCTGGGCCTGGCCCGCGAACCGGCGCGTCCTCTACAACCGGGCGTCGGCCGATCCGGACGGCCAGCCGTGGAGTGCGCGCAAGGCGCTGGTCTGGTGGGATGCCGAGGCGGGCCGGTGGACCGGGCATGACGTGCCCGATTTCATCGCCGACCGGCCGCCGTCCTACCGGCCGCCGAAAGACGCCGTGGGCGTGGCTGCGATCTCCGGCATCGACCCGTTCATCATGCAGGCGGACGGCAAGGCGTGGCTGTTCACCCCGGCCGGCCTGGTGGACGGGCCGTTGCCCACGCACTACGAGCCGCAGGAATCGCCGCTGCCCAACCTGCTGTACGGACAGCAGCACAACCCGATCCGGCACATCATCACGCACCCCGAGGACAGGTTCCAGCCCAGCGGCGACCAGCCGGGGTCCGAGGTGTTCCCGTACGTGACGACCACCTACCGGCTTACCGAGCATCACACGGCGGGCGGCATGTCGCGCTTCCTGCCGTACCTGTCCGAGTTGCAGCCCGAGTTCTTCTGCGAGGTCTCACCGGAACTGGCGGCCGAGCGGGGCCTGGAGCACATGGGCTGGGCGACGATCATCACGGCCCGCAGCGCCGTCGAGGCCCGGGTGATGGTCACCCGCCGGATGACGCCGCTGCAGGCGGGCGGGCGGAGGCTGCACCAGATCGGGCTGCCGTGGCACTGGGGCCCGAACGGCTACACCACCGGGGACGCGGCCAACGAGCTGGCCCACATGTCGCTCGACCCGAACGTGCACATCCAGGAGGTCAAGGCGCTGGCCTGCGACATTCGCCCAGGGCGGCGGCCTCGCGGGCCTGCCCTGCGTGATCTTGTCCGTGAATACCAGGAACGCGCCGGGATCACCGCCGACACCGGGACGGAGTTGTGAGATGAGCACGCAATGGTCGCACCGGCTGGCCGAGGAGGCCGACCCTGCGCGCCCCCTCGATCCAGCGGCGCTGGCCGGGTACGCCGAGCACCCGGCCCGGATGGGGTTCTTCACCGACACGTCGGTCTGCATCGGCTGCAAGGCATGCGAGGTGGCCTGCAAGGAGTGGAACGCGGTGCCCGAGGACGGGCTCCTGCTCACCGGCATGTCCTACGACAACACCGTCGGGCTGGGCGCCTCGACCTGGCGGCACGTGGCGTTCATCGAGCAGATCGCGCGGCCGGCGACTCCGGACGGCGCCGGACCCGCCCCGGGTGCTGGTGACTCGGACCCGGGCGACGCCTCCCGCTGGCTGATGTCCAGTGACGTGTGCAAGCACTGCACCCACGCGGCCTGCCTGGATGTCTGCCCGACGGGGGCGCTGATGCGCACCGAGTTCGGCACCGTGGTGGTGCAGCCCGATGTCTGCAACGGGTGCGGCTACTGCATCCCGGCCTGCCCGTTCGGCGTGATCGACCGCCGCGAGGAGGACGGCCGGGCCTGGAAGTGCACGCTCTGCTACGACCGGCTCAGCGGTGGCCTCGAGCCGGCCTGCGCGAAAGCCTGCCCCACCGAATCCATCCAGTTCGGCCCGGTGGACGAGTTGCGGGAACGGGCGCAGCAGCGGGTCAGCGACCTGCAAGACGCGGGGGTCGCCGGGGCGCAGCTGTACCTCGATAAGCCCGACGACGGCATCGGCGGCGGGGGCGCGTTCTTCTTGCTGCTTGACCGGCCTGAGGTCTATGGCCTGCCGCCGGACCCGGTCGTCACCACCAGGGACCTGCCGCGGATGTGGCGGCACGTGGCCACCGCGGGCGCCGCGCTCGCCGTCGGCGCCCTGCTGGCCAGTATCGGTAGGCGCCCCGGAGGCGGGGCGTGACCGGCCGGGAGGGGCGGCGGGGCGGTCGGCGCGGCGAGCAGCCGATGGTGCCACAGGCCGAATTCGAGTCCTACTACGGGCGCCCGGTGCTCAAGGAGCCGGTGTGGAAGTCCCCGGATGTGCCCGGCTACCTGTTCCTCGGCGGCCTGGCCGGCGCGTCCTCGGCACTGGCGGCTTCCGCGCAACTGGCCGGCAACCGCGAACTGTCCCGCGCGGCCAAGACGGCGGCCTTGGGAGCGATCAGCTTGTCCGCTGTGGCGCTGGTGCACGACCTCGGCCGGCCAGCCAGGTTCCTGAACATGCTGCGAGTATTCAAGGTGACCTCGCCGATGAGCGTGGGCTCCTGGCTGCTCGCCGCCTACGGCCCGGTGACGGGTGCCGCCGCGGCCGCCGCGGTGACCGGGCGGCTGCCCCGGGCCGGCGCGGCCGCCACCGCCGCCGCCGGCCTGCTCGGGCCCGCGATCGCCACGTACACCGCGGCGCTGCTCGCGGACACCGCGGTGCCGGCCTGGCACGACGGCCACCGCGAAATGCCGTACCTGTTCGCCGGGTCCGCGGCATCAGCCGCGGGCGGTCTCGGCATGCTGGCCGTCCGCCCGGCACATGCGGGGCAGGCGGTCAGGTTTGCTGCGGCAGGCGCGGCTGTTGAGCTCACCGCCAAGAGCCTGCTGCTGCGGCGGCTCGGGCCGGCCGCGGAGCCATACCAGGCCGGGCGGCCAGGGAAGCTGATGGAGACCGCTGAGGTGCTGACCGCGGCCGGGCTGGCCGGAGCGGTGCTGGCGGGCCGGAGCCGCGCGGCGGCGGCGGTATCCGGCGCGGCGCTGCTCACGGCTTCCGCGCTCACCCGGTTCGGCGTCTTCGAGGCCGGCCGCGCCTCCGCCCGGGACCCGAAGTACACCGTCGGCCCGCAGCGGGAACGTCTCCGCCAGCGCTCGCTGGGCTAAGAGCGCCCGGCGCTCTAACCACCCGGCGACTCTGCTTTCGTGGGCGACTCTGCTTTCGTGGGCGGCTCGACTTTCGTGGGCGGCTCCACGATCCGCATGTCGATGTCCTGGTCGGCCAGGCGCTGCTGCGCCTGCGCGTAGAGCTGGTAGGCGCGGCGGTCCGGTTCGTGCAGCGGCGGCGGGAACAGCGTGCGCGGCCACAGCCGCCGGGATTGCACCACGGCCGCTTCCACTGCGTACAGGGTGAACTGGGCCTGCAGGTAGAGCCAGGCGATCAGGCCGAGCACCAGGCCGAACACGCCGTACAGCGATGAGCTCCGGGCCAGCGTGTGCGCGACCAGGTAGCTGCCGAGCAGCTGCAGGATCTGCCACACGACGGCGGCCAGCATGGCACCGAGGAACAGTTCCCTGGCCGTCACCTCGCGCGCGGTAGCCAGCCGGAAGCCAAGCCAGAACAGCCCGATGTTGAGCAGCAGCGATACCGTTATCGCCCCCACGTACGCGCCCGGGCCGGTGAGGACGTTCGTCGCGCCACCCGCCAGGCTGGACAGCAGCGACGTGGCCAGCACGCCGGTCCCGACCACGATGATCATCGTGATGCTGCGCAGCGCGGACCATGGAAAGCCAGGCCGTCGTGCGTAGGGCACGCCCCACACGGTGTTGAGCGCGTTCTGCGCGGCATTCGCCACCCCCCGGGTGCCGAGGAAGGTCAGGATGATCCCGATGGCCAGCGCCGCGCCGGTCTCGTGCAGCGAGTGCACGTTCGCCTTCAGCTCTGGGCCGATCACCGGGAACTGCCCGAAGGCGGAGTCCAGTACCTTCTCGCGGAGGGCCGGGTTATGGCTGAGCACCAGATCGAGCACGGTCACCAGGACGAGAAGCAGCGGGAAGATCGACGCGAACGCGTAGTAGGCGATCAGCGCGGCGAGGTCGCCGGCCTGATCGTCACCGAACTTCTTCCACACCGCGACCGGGAAACCCAGCCAAGGCCATCGCTGCTGGAGCCGGTCGACGGAGTGGAGAACCTTCTCCGCGGCGTTCATCGCGCATGAGTACTACCCGCTGGACGCGCGTTAACCCTGGCCGTGCAGGGTCCACGGCAGTGCGGTGCGGGGGTTGCCCGGCCGGACCGCGGCCAGGCCGGGCCCCGGCCGGAGGCCCGTGTCCGCGTCGCGGCTGCTCAGCACCATGCCGGGCAGGATGCTGGCCGTGTTCGAGGCGATGACCCGGCCGTCGCCGCTGGCCAGGACCGCGGGGCGGCCCAGCCTGGACAGCCCGGGCAACACCATCCGCTCTACCTGCTCGGCCAGGATGTCCGCGGCGGCGACACCGGCGAAGCTGCCCGCGCAGACGACCGGCGCCGACACCGTGAACGTGTACTCGTGCGTGCAGATGTAGTCCACGTAGGGGCCGGCGACCGAGTGCTCGCCGGTCCGCTGCGGCTCGCGGTACCACTCCATGGTCGTGTAGTCGTAGAACTCGGCGGACTCGGGGTCGAGGTCCACCTCCAGTTTCTCCAGCCCCTGGCGGGCCCACCACCACTCGATGCACAGGGGTGCGTCGGCCAGCACGTCAGGTGCGAGCACCACGCCCGCCCCCGCCGCAAAGCCCTGGTGCTGCCGCAGGACCTCGGCCACCAGCGGGCGGAGCGCGGCAAGATCGCCGCGCCGTGGTGCCCGGCCCGCGGCCCGGGCCGCCGTGACGATGGCCACCGTCGCCTCACCCACCCGCCCGACGGAACCAAGGACCTGCTCGACCTGGCCGCTGATGCCCGCCAGCAGGCTCGCGGCCAGTTCGTCCTGGCTCGTCATGGCTCTCGTGACCGCAGCCGAAGCTCGATCAGGCGCCCGGTCTCGGCCAGCACGTGCTGCTCAGCGGCCCGGCGGGCTTGCTCCGCGTCGCGGTTCTCGATGGCATCGATCAGTGCTTCGTGCTCGCCGGTGATCGCCGCTACCGCGTCGTCGGGCACTGGCAGCCAGACCAGGTCGCCCACCTCGGACCACAGGTCCATCTCGGCCCTGGCGAGGCGCGGGGATTGCGCCGCCGCGGCGATCTCGATGTGGATCCTGGCGTCGGCGCGCCGCCGCTCGGTCAGGGTCGCTGCGCCGCGCAGCCGTCCGGCGTACTCCCGCAGTGCGGCCACGTCTGGCGGGAGCGCGCGTTCGGCGGCGAGCTTGGCCGCCGCGCCTGCGACCGCCGCACGGTGATCGCCCATGTCGCGCAGTTCATGGAGGGACAGCAGGTGCAGCGGGCGGACCAGGCGCGCGGACTGCGGCTCCTGCGGCGCGCGGACGAAGGAGCCGCCGCGCCGCCCGCGCCGGGTCTCCACCAGGCCCATCTGCCGAAGCGAGGCGAGCGCTTCGCGAAGCGTGACGGTGGAGACGCCGAACTGGCCAGCCAGATGGCTCTCCGCAGGCAGCCGTTCGCCGTCGAGCAGCAGGCCGAGCCGGATCGCCTTGGCCAGCCGGCGAGCGACCGTCTCGGCGCGGCCGCCCTCGTCGAGGGGCGCGAAGAGCGTGCGAGCCCGCACGGTGGTCAGCGCGGGAGGTGGCACGTCCGGCTCCCCTCCCCGGTAGCTCCCGGCGGGCTCCGTCGCGTTGGCAACGGGCTGGTCACGGCGGGGAACCAGTCGCGCATCAGGTGCTTGACAGCGTAAACATCTATTCCTGTAGGTTACCTGCAATGGCCGCCACTACGGCAGTGGCCACACTGCGGGAGGGCGGGACGGCGGCGGAGATGCGGGAAGAGGCAATGGCAGCCGGCGGCGGGGCTCGGCCTGCTGACGCCGGAGCGGCTGGCGCTGTGCCTGTCGCGGCTGCACCTGCTGTCCGGCTCGCGGGGCTGCGCAAGTCCTACGGTCAGGTCGCGGCAGTCGCGGGGGTCGACCTCCAGATCGCCGAGGGTGAGTTCTTCACCATGCTCGGCCCGTCGGGCTCGGGCAAGACTACGTTGCTCAGGCTGATCGCCGGCTTCGAGCGGCCCGACGCGGGATCGGTGGAACTCGGCGGCACGGACGTGACCCGCGATCCCCCCTACGCCCGCGACGTGAACACCGTGTTCCAGGACTATGCGCTCTTCCCGCACATGAGCGTGCTGGAGAACGTCGAGTACGGCCTGCGCGTCAGGCGGGTGGCCAAGGCTGACCGGCGCCGCCGGGTGCAGCAGGCCCTGGAGATGGTGCGCCTGACCGGGTTCAGCGGGCGCAAGCCAATCCAGCTCTCCGGCGGCCAGCGGCAGCGCGTCGCACTCGCCCGGGCGATCGTCAACGAGCCCGAGGTGCTGCTGCTCGATGAGCCGCTGGGTGCGCTCGACCTGAAGCTCCGTCAGGAGATGCAGGTCGAGTTGAAGCGGATCCAGCGTGAGGTCGGCATCACCTTCATCTATGTCACCCACGACCAGGAGGAGGCGCTGACCATGAGTGACCGCCTGGCCGTCTTCAACCAGGGCAGTGTCGAGCAGGTCGGCACGCCGATCGACGTCTACGAGCATCCCGCCAGCGAGTTCGTCGCGGGCTTCATCGGCATCTCCAACGTGCTGGAGCGCGGCGGGCGGCATATCACGATCCGCCCGGAGAAGATCCGCCTGCTCGCCGACGGCGAGCAGGCGCCGCCCGGCAGTCACGTGGAGAGCGGCAGGATCGAGGACGTCGTCTACCTCGGGATGCTGACCCGCTATGTGATCGCGCTGGCTGAGGGCGGGACCCTCACCGCGGTCCGGCAGAACATGGAGACCGCGGCGGCAGAGGCGCTGGGCGCGCGAGGGCGGGCGGTCAGCGTCGCGTGGCGCGATGAGCAGACCTACGAGGTCAAGGGCGAGAGCCGGGCAAGTGCGGCGGCACTGGCCGCGCCAGCGGCACCGGATGACCCCGCCACTGGCCCAGGATGAGGGGAAGGAAAAGCCATGAGGATATGTACCAGAGCAGGAGCACTACTCGCAGCGGCGTCGGCCGTAGTGCTGGTCGCTGGATGCGGTTCGTCGGGTGGCACGTCCACCAGCACGTCCGGCGGGGGAAGTACGACGGCGGGCCTGGCGCCTCCCGAGGCGGGTAAGCCGGTGCCGGCATCGGTCGGGAAGACGGAAGGCAAACTCAATCTCATCGCCTGGGAGGGGTATGCCCAGCCGCAGTGGGTGAAGCCGTTCGAGCAGGCGACCGGCTGCCAGGTCAGCACGAAGTACGGGGGGTCGTCCAGCGAGATGGTGTCGCTGATGGCGAACGGCGGGGGCGGCCAGTATGACCTGGTCTCGGCCTCGGGGGACGCGGACCTGCGGCTGATCTACGGCGGCGACGTGAAGCCGATCAACATCAACCTGATCCCGTCGTGGAAGGACTTCCACTCCTTCCTGCAGTCGCCGCCGTTCAACACGATCGGGGGCAAGCATTACGGCGTCTCGCTGCAGTTCGGCCCGAATGTGCTGCTCTACTCGAAGCCGACGTTCCCCAGCGCGCCGACCTCCTGGTCGGTGCTCTACAACAAGAAATACGCAGGCCAGATCACCGTGCCGAACAACCCGATCCAGATCGCGGACGTGGCGCTCTACCTGTCCAAGACGCAGCCGAGCCTCGGCATCACCGACCCGTACGAGCTGACCCAGCCCCAGTTCAACGCGGCCGTGAACCTGCTCAAGCAGCAGCACCCGCTGGTGAAGAAGTACTGGGACCTGGCCTCGCAGGAGATCTCGCTGTTCCAGAGCGGGACCACCGTGGTCGGCGCCGCGTGGCCGTACCAGACGAACACCCTCGTCGCCGCCGGCGCGAAGGTCGCCGACACGATCCCGGCCCAGGGCGCGACCGGCTGGGCGGACACCTGGATGCTGGCCACGAACGCGCCGCACCCGAACTGCGCGTACAAGTGGATGCAGTGGGCGACCACGCCCACGGTTCAGGCCCAGCAGGCCGTCTACTTCGGTGAGACCCCGGCGAACAAGCTGGCTTGCCCGATCATGGACTCGATCCAGAAGGGCGCCTGCGCGGCCTACCACGCGAACGCTCCCGAGTCGTACTACCAGACGATCAAGTTCTGGAAGACGCCGCTGGCCCAGTGCGGCAACGGCAAGAGTGACTGCGTGCCGTTCCAGCAGTGGGTCACCGCCTGGACGCAGGTCGTCGGGTAGAGGGCAGCTCGCATGACGGTGACCACGGTCCGTGAGGGCCGGCCCGGCGCGGGCCGGCCCTCCACCGGGGGATCGGCCCGCGTCTCGGCGGCGCTCTGGCGCCGCGCGTGGCTGCGGGCCACCCTCACCCTGACGCCCCCGCTGGCCTGGTTCCTGGTGATCTACCTGGCCTCGCTGGCGGTCATGCTGGTCACGGCGTTCTGGACGGTCAACCCGTTCACCAACACCCTGGAGCACAGCTGGACGCTGGCCAACTTCCGGCAGCTATTCACCGGCACGTACCTGACGATCATCGGGCGCACGGTGGGAATGGCGGCGATCGTCACGGTCACCGACGCGCTGCTCGCGCTGCCGTTCGCCTACTACATGGCCCGCATCGCGTCCCGGCGCGGCCGCGAGTTGCTGTTCACCGCGGTGCTGCTGCCGCTGTGGGCCAGCTACATCGCCCGGGTGTACGCCTGGATCGTGATCCTGCAGAAAGGCGGCACGCTCAGCTGGGCCTTCCAGAAGATCGGCCTCGGCGCGGTGAACATCGGGTACACCAACATCGCGATGTGGCTGGTCTTCTCCTACATCTGGCTGCCGTTCATGATCGTGCCCGTCTACGGCGCGCTGGAGCGGATCCCCGATTCGCTGCTGGAAGCGTCCGGCGACCTCGGCGCGCGCAACTGGCGGACGGTGCGCAGCGTCGTGCTACCGCTGGCGCTGCCCGGCGTGGTGGCCGGCTCGATCTTCACGTTCTCGCTCACCCTCGGCGACTTCATCACCCCGCTGCTGGTGGGCGGGGCGAGCTCGAACTTCATCGGCAACGTCATCTACTCGAACATCGGTACCGCCGGGAACCTGCCCTTCGCGGCGGCGCTGGCCGTCGTGCCGATCGTCATCATGGTCTTCTACCTGCTCGGCGCGCGGGCCCTCGGCGCGTTCAGGTCGCTCTGATGGAGGGGCGGCTGGCCCGCATCGGGCTGCGGATCTGGGTCGGCGGCGTGCTGGCGTTCCTGTTCGTGCCGATCGGGATCATCTGCTTCTACGCCTTCAACTCCTCGAACGTGCAGAGCTGGCCGATCCGCGGGCTCAGCGTCAGGTGGTTCTCGGTGGCGTGGCATGATCCCCAGGTGCGGGCCGCGTTCGTGCTCTCGCTGAAGGCCGCGGTCTTCGCCACCGTGCTGGCGCTGCTGCTCGGCTCGGCGGCGGCGTTCGGCGTGCACCGCTTCCGGTTCTTCGGGCGCGAGGCGGTCTCGCTGCTGCTCGTCCTGCCCCTGTCACTGCCCGGCATCATCACCGGGATCGCGCTCAACTCGGCGTTCCACTTCGCCGGGATAGGCCTGTCACTGCTGACGATCATCATCGGGCACGCGACGTTCTGCATCGTCGTGGTCTATAACAACGTTCTGGCCCGGCTGCGCCGGGTCTCCGGCTCCCTGTACGAGGCCTCGGCCGACCTCGGGGCGCACGGCATGTTCACCTTCCGCACCGTCACCCTGCCGATGCTGTCCACGGCCCTGATCTCGGGAGCGCTGCTCGCCTTCGCGCTCTCCTTCGACGAGGTGATCGTCACCACCTTCACCGCCGGCGCGCAGAACACCCTGCCGTTGTGGATCTTCGGCGCCATCCGGCTCGGCCAGAACCTGCCCGAGGTGAACGTGGTCGTGGTCGCGGTCCTGCTGCTCACCGTGGTGCCGGTGATCATCGCGGCGCGGCTCACCGGCGGTGGCGGGATCACCCGGGGATCAGCGGGTCCCGCAGCTCGCTGAGAACGTAAAAAAAGCGAACCACATACATAACGCCAAACGGATCTCCCGTGTACATCACGTCCTTCCGCAGCTTGGTCCCGCGGATGGCACCGGCCAGCACCTGCCAGGCGGGGCGCCCGGTGGCCAGGAGTTCCCGGGCCAGCACAGGATCGATCGCCGCGAGCCTCCGCAGATCACCGGCCCGCAGGGCGCGCTCGACCCCGGCGTCGAAGGCCTCGGCCCGCTCGTCGTAGTGGCCCGGAGCGCGGGGGCCGCGCCGCGCGCTGCCATCGGCCATCACCAGCAGGCCGGTCCGTCCGGCAGTGTCACCGATTTCTTTGCCCAGGCGCAAGCAGTCGGCCGGCTGGTCGTCCTCGCTCACCGAGTGCAGCCGGCGGGGCCCGGTGTACGCGGCCTGGTCAAGCAGGTAGCCGCCGAGGCCAACGGCCAGCGGTACGGGCTTTGGCAGCGGCGCGCCGCCCGCCGGCTGGGCTGGCCTGCCGCCGAACGCGGCGATGTTGAGGCGGCCGTCGGCGGGCCACTCGGTGGTGTCCGGCCCCGGCCCGACGACCACGATCACGTCCGGCCGCGCCGCCACCAGCGCGGCGACAGCCGCGGCGCACGCGTCCCGCAGGTCCGCCACGACGGGATCGGCTCCGGTCAGCTCGCGGACCAGCAACGGCGGCGATGGGCACAGCGCGGCAGCGATGATCATCAGTGGCTAGGCGAGCCCGCGCACAGCCCGGGCGGGCGGGACCTCGCCGCGAATGGCGGAGACGGTAGCGAGCACCTCGCGGGTCTCCTTGACCTGGTGGACCCGGAAGACCCGGGCGCCCTGCCAGGCGCAGATGGCGGTGGCCGCCAGGGTCCCGGTCAGCCGGCCTTCCGGCGGGACGCCCAGCGTCTCCCCGATGAAGTCCTTATTGGACAGGGAGACGAGGACCGGCCAGCCGGTGGCCACCATCTCGTCGAGCCGCCGGGTCACCTCCAGCGAATGCCAGGTGTTCTTGCCGAAGTCGTGCGCCGGGTCGATCAGTATCCGCGAGGGGTCCACGCCGATCCGGGCGGCCCGGGATACCTGGGCCAGCGTCCGGTGGAGCACGTCGGCCAGCACATCGTCGTAGGCGACCCGGAACGGCCGGGTGCGCGGCGCCAGGCCGCCGGCGTGCGCGCAGACCAGGCCGGCCCCGTGCTCGGCGGCCACCCCGGCCAGCCGGCGATCCCAGCCGCCCCATGTGTCGTTGAGCAGGTCGGCGCCGGCCGCGCAGACCTCGCGTGCCACCTCGTGCCGCCAGGTGTCCGCGCTGATCACCAGGTCGGGGTAGGCATCCCGGACGGCCGCGACGAACGGGACGGTCCTGCGGATCTCCTCGGCGATGTCCACCTGGGCGCCGGGCGCGGCTGCCACCCCGCCGATGTCGACGATGTCGGCGCCCTCGGTGACTACCGCGTGCACACGCTCCATGGCGGCGGCTTCATGCCAGGTCGCGCCGCGGTCGTAGAACGAGTCGGGGGTCCGGTTGACGATCGCCATGATCACCCGTTGCCGGGGCCCGAACGAGCGCGCGCCGAGCCGCAGAGCCCCGCCAGGTGGCGGCGCGGCCAGGCCTTCCATCTGCGGCGCTCCCCCCGATGTCGGCACGACCGGATGTTACCCGGCGATAGTGCGTTGCATGATACAACTCGGTAGAGTATTGCTGTGCGCCGGACAAGCTTCGAAGAGATGAACTGCTCGGTCGCCCAGACGCTGGAGGTCGTGGGGGAGTGGTGGACGCAGCCGACGTGCTCGGAGTGTGGCGCGTTGCTCGACGTACGGTCGCTGCGCCTGCGCCCTGGCCCCGGCGCTGAGCACCGGCCAGCGCCCGAACTCAGAAAGGACGCCTGATGACCGCAGCAGAGAGCATCGACCCTTCCCTGGCCGCCTGGGGTGAGCCGAGAAGCAAGACGGTGCACTGGTATGACCCGATGATCACCGCGGCGGCAGGCAGGCCGCTGTCGGGAGTCGATTTCATCCGCGCGATCAGGGATGGCGCGATCCCGCCGCCGCCGATCGCCATGCTGTTCGGCATGCAGATCCGCGAGGTCGAGGTGGGCCAGGTGGTCTTCGAGTGCGAGCCGGACGAGTCCGCCTACAACCCGATCGGTGTTGTCCATGGCGGCCTCGTCTGCACCCTCTCGGACACGGTCGCGGGATGCGCCGTGCACACCACGCTCGACGCAGGTGTCGCTTACACATCCATTGACATCAACGTGAGTTACCTGCGGCCGGTCACGAAGGACAGCGGGGTGCTCCGCGCAACAGGGCGTGTCATCAAGCCGGGGCGCCGGGTCGCGTACTGCGCCGCGGAGATCGTCGACCAGGCCGGGAAGGTCGTAGCGACGGCCAGCAGCAGCTGCTTGGTCATGGATCCGCGGCTCGCCTGACCCCGCTGCCCGCGGCCTAGACTCATCGAGTGACAGGCCGGTGAACGTCGTCCGGGTGGCCGCTGCGATCGCGGGCGCCGTGCTCACTGCGTTCCTGGCGGCTGGCTGCGGCGCCCCGAGCGCTGCCCCGCAATCTGGAACTGTGCAGGCCTGCGCTGACTATGGAGTGCGGGCAATCGAGCATCACGTCACGGTGACCTGGATGCCTGCCGCGTGCCGCGGCCTCAGCAAGGCGCAGGTCAACCAGGCGGTCGGCAAGGCCATCTACCTGGTGGCCGGCGGAAGGCACAAGGCCGCCTGGCGCCGCCAGGCATACCTGGCGGGCGCCCGGCTCGCTTACCTGACCGGTCCGCCTCAGCGGACGGCCAGTTCACGGTCGCGTGGATCGGCGATCCCGGGATCACCCGCGCTTGCAGGCCGGGGGAGCGACGTCGCTCTGGGTTTCGCCGCCCTCGGCGCCTGGTTCCTCGCCGCCGGCAGCGGTTCCTACATGCTGGGTGTCTGGATCTCCCACGGCGGCATCCACCGGCTTCTCACCGGCGGCCCGAGGCTCCAGCCGGTAGTCACCGTCGGGCACGTCACACTGGCCGCTGCCGGGCTCATGGTGTGGATCGTCTATCTGACCACCGATGAGGCCGCCCTGGCCTGGACCGCAGTCGGGCTGCTCCTGCCAGTAGCCGGCCTCGGCATGGCCCTGGTGACCCTCGGGTCCTCGGGCGAGCACACCGGCTCCGGCACGGCGAGCGCTGGGTCGGGGAGCGCTGGGTCGGGGAGCGCTGGGTCGGGGAGCGCCGGGGTGGTTGGCGCCGTCACGGCTGGAACGGTCGCGGCCAGTACCGTCGCGGTCGGCACCGCTACGGTGGCCACTGCCACAGCGGCCGGGCCGCGCGCCGCCCCGGCGGCGGCAGCCAGGCGCGGCGTTCCCGTCCTGGTGGTCATCGGACACGGCCTGCTCGCTGCGGCGACGGTACTGCTCGTACTGCTCGCCGCGCTGGGCGCGGCAGGAAGCTAACGCGGCTGACTGGCAGTGCATCGCCTCGGTGCGGGGCTCAAGCTGTCTCGTTCATGACGTTGGCTCTGAGCGCCGCGCGGATTGTGTGCCGCATCAGTTGGGCGGTCGTCACCGGCCCCACCCCACCGGGGACCGGGGTGATCGCTGAGGCGATACCGAGGACGCTTTCCGTGTCGACGTCACCGACGAGACGGCCGCCCTCTACCGAGTTGATGCCAACATCGATGACGACGGCACCCGGGGCAACATAGTCGGCGCCGATCATTGTGGGCTGGCCGGCCGCGACGACGAGGATGTCAGCTTCCTGGCAGACTTCGGGGAGGTTCAGCGTCCGGGAATGGCAGATCGTGACGGTGGCGTGCTCGGCCAGCAGCAGCAGCGCCGCAGGTTTGCCGACGATGTTGGAGCGGCCGACCACAACGGCTCGCCGACCCTGCAGGGGCACGCGTTCGTGGACGAGGATCTCCAGCACGGCGGCGGCAGTCGCTGGGGGAAAGGCACCCGGTACGCCCGCCGCGACCATGCCCAGAGACTCAGGATTGATTCCGTCCACGTCCTTGGCGACCGTGATGTTGGAGCCGACGATGGCCAGATCGACACCGTCTGGAAGCGGGGTCTGGCAGATGACTCCGTGGACAGCAGGGTGGTGTGATAGCTCCGAAAGCCGCCGGGCGATTTCCGCCCCGTCGGTAGGCAGGGGCAGCCGGTGAACCTGGCATTCGATACCAACCTTGGCCGCGATTCGCCCGATGGACTGCACATACCAGGCGGCGCCCTCGTCGTCGGTGGGCACGACCACCGCCAGAGCCGGGGTGATTCCTTTCTCGCGCAGAAGGGCGGCGGACGCGGTGGTCCGCGCCGACATAGCGGCGGCGATGGCTTTACCGTCGATGAGTCGGCTCATCAGATGATCTCCCACCGTGCGTTAGCAGTGAGTCGCCAGGCCCATTGGATGCACACCTGTAACGCTATCGTTCTGCCATGACAGGCTGGCCGGGTAGTTTGCGGAGAATGACCGGGTTGCTCGCCTTGGCCTCGGCGACCTGGGTGCTCGGAGGCGGGCAGGCCGGCGCGGCCGCCCTCTCGCCCCGGCCCGTCGACCCTCGTTCCTGGACGGTCTATCACCACGATGCCGCGGGCACCGGCGTCGCGGCGCCGGTGGCCGCGGTCGACACCGCGACCCGGGCGTGGACTTCGCCCACGCTCGATGGAAAGATCTACGGCGAGCCGCTCGTATCGTCGGGGCGGGTTTATGTGGCGACAGAGAACGACACGGTGTACGCGCTCTCCTCCGCCACCGGTGCGGTGGTCTGGTCATCGCACGTCGGCACCCCAGTGCCCTCGGGATCCCTTCCGTGCGGGAACATCTCGCCCACCCTGGGAATCACGGGCACACCGGTCATCGATCAGTCACGGGATGAGATCTTCGTGGTGGCCGACGAACTGGTGAACGGAGTACCAGCGCACATGCTGGTCGGCCTCGACGCGGCCTCAGGCAGGAGCGAGATGACCCAGGACGTGGACCCGGCTGGGGTGGACACCGCGGCGCTGCTGCAACGTACCGGGCTGACCCTCGACGCCGGCCAGGTGGTGTTCGGCTTCGGTGGTAACGACGGGGACTGCGCTACCTACCGGGGCTGGCTGGTGGCAGTCGGCGAGACGGGCGGCACGCCGGTGGACTTCGCCGTCGATGCCGCGGCCGATGAGTCGCAGGGCGCGATCTGGATGGGCGGAGCGGCGCCGGTCGTCGACAGCAGCGGCCACCTCTGGGTGGGTGTCGGGAACGGCTCGGTCACCTCGGCTGGCCACGCATACGACAACAGCGATTCAGCACTCGAACTCTCGCCGTCCCTCCAGCTCATGCAGTTCTTCGCACCGAGCGACTGGAGGTCGAACAACGCTAACGATCTCGATCTGTCAACGCCGCCGGCCCTGCTGCCCGGCGGCCAGGTGCTGATAGCCGGGAAGACTCACACCGCGTATCTCCTCAACGCTGCGCACCTCGGCGGAATCGGCGGCCAGCAGGCCGCCGTGGGATCGGTATGCGGCGGCGACATGGACGGTGGCGACGCCGTGGTGGGCATGACGGTCTACCTTCCTTGCCTTACCGGCATCTCCGCGGTCCGAGTGGCGAGGTCTCCGGCCGCGTCTCGTCTGCTGTGGAGTACTGGGACGGGTGGCGGCCCTCCCATCGTGGCGGCGGGCCTGGTCTGGACTCTCGCCCAGAGCGGTTCCCTCTATGGGCTCGATCCCGCTACGGGCCGGGTGCGACAGCAGACATCGATCGGCACGCCAGCCAACCATTTTCCGACACCCAGCGTGGGCGATGGTCTCCTGCTGGCTGCCTCTGCGAACCAGGTTGTCGCCTTCACCGCGACTGCTCCGGCCCCGTCGACCAGCAAGCCCACGACGACCGGGAACACGGTCCACACGGTCGATCCGAGCAGCCAACCCACGGCTGCCCGCGGTGGCGCCATGTCCCCAGGCGTCATCGCCGGCTTCATCGTCGGTGGCCTCGTGGTGATCGGCGGCATTGGCTGGTTCCTTTTGCGCCGGCGGATGACCAGCACCGGGCGGCATGCGTGATGTTCTCGCTCTCGTCATCAGGGTACTAACGTGATTAGTCCCCGCTGCTTACCCGCGAGTTCCCCCGAATTCGGCCCTTTGGAGACTTGGAGAGTGCGACGGGGGATGGGCGCTGGGAGGCTAGGTCGTGTCGGCCGTGCGTGGCCCTTGGCGTTCCTGGTGTTCTTCCTCATATGCGCTGCATGGGTCTTTGCCAGCCCGTACGACGGAGCGCCTGACGAGGTGCGGCATCTTATCCGGGCAGCGGGAGTAGTCAAAGGGCAGATTTTCGCCAGGCCAGCCATCAAACCGGGTCTCGGCAACGCCGGCGCATATCAGACCGTTCCCCGGGGTCTGGTTCGGGGCAAGGCCCCCACATCGAGGTACAACTACTGTTACCACTGGCTTCCAGCCCGCAGTGCGGCCTGCGCCCCGGTCCCTGGCGGCGGGAAGGCTCCGACCACCGTCATCACGGGCGCGGGGCGGTACAACCCGGTCTACTATGCCGCCGTCGGGGAACCGCTCGTTCTCTGGCCCGACTGGACAGGGATCTTGCTGGCCCGGCTCATCAGCGCCGCGCTATGCGCCGCATTCCTCGCGTCGGCGTGGCTGAGCTGCCTTGAGTGGCGCCGTTCCAGGCTGCTGATCGCCGGCCTGCTCGTTGCAGCCACGCCAGCGTTCTTCGAACTAGCTGGCGCGGTGAACCCCAACTCGCCGGAGATCGCAGCGGGAATCTCGCTTGTGGCGGCTGCGATTCCGCTGCTGCTTGACGGGGGCGCCACGTATGCCCAGGGGTGGACGCGCCGCACGGCGGTGGCGGCCATCGCAATCGGCCAGTTCCGGTCCATGGGGCCCGAATTGATCGCTGGCTTGCTGGTCGTCCTGCTCCTCCCGCCGCAGCGGGCCCAGTTCCGCCAGCTATGGAAACGGCACTCGGTTCGGTGGTGGTCCGCCGGTGTGCTCGCCTCGTGCGTGCTGGGAGTGACATGGACAATTATTTCTGGAGTGGGCGATATCGGTAATATCGCACACAGCAAGTACACGGCCGGGCTGATATTGCGCACCGAGTTCGAGTTCAACGGCCGGCTGCTCAGGGTCGTCGAGCAGATGATTGATGGCTTCTCCTATTACGACACGAAGCCGCCGCATCTGATCCTTGCGGTCTGGGCGATCGCGATCTGCTTCCTGCTCGCTACCGCCTTCGCATGGGGCACGTTGCTCGATCGGTGGCGGCTCGGGGCGTTGATAGCCGGGACCCTGGCCATTCCGGTGCTCTTTGAGGTCGCGGCCGCGAACACCTTCGGATTGTCGTTCCAGGGACGATACATACTCCCGCTGGCGGTCGGCACCCCGATGCTGGCCGCCTTCATCATCGGCAGTTCTGGCCGGATGACGACGATCCGGCAGGCTCGCGTCATCCGGGCGATGATTGTGCTTCTACTGCCGTTCCAGCTGCTAAGCCTCGGGCACGTGATGGATCGATGGCAGTCTGGGGTTGGTCCCGGCCACGCCGTCAACCCGTTGCTAGGAAGCTGGCATCCGGTCACCGGGTCAGCGCTCCCGCTAGTGCTGATGACGGCCGGGCTCATCGGGCTCGGTCTGCTGGCCTGGCGGGCCGCTGTCGACCCAGCTGACAACGAGCGCGCCGCCCAGCTAGCTGCATCTACCCAGGTAGGACGGCAAGCGGGCTCCCCGTTGGTGACCGCTGATGACCGCGGGTTCCCGGCCGTTCTGGCCCGGATATGGCACGGCCGACCGCCAGCGTCACCATCAGGCGCAGCCGGGCGGGGGCGTGGATGAACGGGTCGAGCCCGTCTTGGCTCATGATGACCCGCCTCGGATCCAGCCGCGACGGTGCGGCCATGCTCCTTGGCCTGGAGTGGGGCCGGGCTTGTGCCCGCCGCCAGGGTCGCGACGATGCGCAACCGCTCCGGGTCGTGGATCAGCGGGTCAAGTGCGCCGGTGCTCATGGTCGGCCGGGCCTATTTACAGGCCGCCGAGCAGGTCGCGCAGTGCCTGGGTGTAGGTGCCGAGTGCCTTGCGGCCGTGGCCGGTGAGAGCGACCGTGGTGATGGACACGGCCCCGTTCCTGGTCTTCTCGCTGCTGATGTAGTCGGCTTCTTCGAGCTTGCGCAGGTGGATGATCAGGTTGCCGGGGGTGAGCCCGATCATGTCCTGCAGCCGGGTGAAGGACAGCGTGTCGCCGTCGGGCAGTGCCGCCAGGGTCGCGACGATCTTCAGCCGGGTGGGGACGTGGATCAGCGGGTCGAGTTCGTCGGTGGTCATGGCCGGACGACGCTGCGGTGCTGCTGCCAGACCTTGAACGCGGCGGTGCCCAGGCACACGGCGCTCAGGCCGATGCCCATGATCAGCCACGCGCCGGCCGGGCCGCCGAAGCCGGCGACCGCGGCGATGATGGCGATAGCCAGGGTGGTGCCGGCTGTGGGCCAGTCTCGCCGCGCTGCCGAGGTGGCCGCGCCGGCCAGGCCGACGATCATCAGCGGCGCGCTGGCCGGATACAGCGCCCAGACCGGGTGGCTTGCGGAGGCGTGGTACAGCGGCGCCGTGACCGCGTACGCGGCGACCCAGGCCACCAGCATGACGCCGATCCAGGCCCGCCTCTTGCGCTGGGCTGGCCCGCTGACGCCGGCGCCCGCGCGCTTGAGCGCCCAGGTGCTCCAGCCGATGTTGATGGCCACCAGCGCGAAGATGACGGCCAGGAGCCCACCAGGGGGCGCGGAGTAGGGGTCGTGGCCGCGCACCGACCGCCAGTAGCCGCCGAAGGCGACGAGGACGAAGGCCGCCCGGTAGACCCACAGCAGCGGCGGGCCGGGCGTGAACCTGCGGCGTGCCTGCTGGGTGGTCTGGTCCAGCAGGGCAGCGGCCTGCTGGGGGTCGAAACTGCCGCCGTTGCCGGCGGTCGTGGTGTCGGGTGTGTGGTTCATGGTGTCTCCCTCCATCGACTCTATGCCATAAAGTAGACTCTGCTTTATGGCGCAAAGTCAAGGCCTGAGCCCAAGGACTTTATGGCGCAAAGTCAAGAGGTGGCAGCCACCGGTCCGCGGGCCAGCCTCCCCAGGATCGGCAGCCGGTACCTGCCTGCGCTGCGAAAGGTCCGTGATCAGGCCATCAGGCCAACAGCAACGCACAACGTGCTCACGCTGACCGGCTCGCCGACGCGCTCCGGTACGAGCCATGCTCGCCAGGCTGCGCGAACTGGCTGCGCTACGGCGTCCTGCCCAAGAACCCCCGCGAGGGAATGCGGCCCGGCTCCTGCAAGGGCAAAGCGCACCGCCGCGAGCATCTTGGCTACGCCGGTCGGCGTGTCCTGGTCTCCCGCAAATGGTCGGGCAAGACCCTCGCCGACTACCGGGCCGACCGCAAGGCATGGCTGATGGAAACGATCGGCATTCCGGCCACCGACCCAGCCCGCTACGCCGGGAACCCGTCACTTCCGGCGACCCCGACCACATGCCGCCCGCACGGCGACTGCTGCACGTCGTCGCCGACCGCATCACCTGGAAGCAAGCGCTCGATGAGGCCAGGCGCAGAGCGGCCGGGCTGGGTCCGCCGGATCTTTCGGCAACCGGGAGGGCGGCATGACTGCCTCTGGACCGAGCGGGCCAGCGACCGCAAGCAGGCTTCGTGAAGATCATCAGCTCAGGTCGGCGAAACATACTCTCACCTGGGCGGGAACCTCTTAGACGATTGCGTGCGCCTGGCAGGATTCGAACCCGCGACCCGCTGCTTAGAAGGCAGCCGCTCTGTCCAGCTGAGCTACAGGCGCCTGCCTTTCATTGTGCAGGGTCAAGGTCACATGATGGACACACAGCGTTGACGGGCAGGCCACGGACTGGGGCGCCTGCTGCCGCGCTGTGAGTGACCCCAAACGGGACCGTCACCGCGGCGCGGTGAGGGCGCACTCGGCACCCTCATCAGGCCCGGCCAGGGACTGGGCCGCCTACTGAGGCCGCCTGTGATCCCGCCCGCAGGCCATTCCGCTTTATCGCTTCGGCGTCCCTGACACAGCGGTAAGCGTGTTCGATCCTTGGCTGGGGCTGAGCGTCGGGGCGGTGGAACTGGCCTCCTGCGCCTTTGCCGCCACTGCCTGCTGGGATGCTGTCACGCCCGGGTTCGGGAGGGGCGCGCCCGGGGAGCAAGCCGAAAGCCCGAAGACGGTGGTGCCGACGGCCAGCAAGGCCACGACCCTCGCGCCAAGGCGCGTGCGGCTGACCTTGTTCACAGGCCGGGCGTGACGTCCGGGGCGGGCCGGGCCAGCGGGGCGGGCGGAACCTGCGGGGCGGGCGGAACCTGCGGGGTGGGCAGAACCTGCGGGGTGGGCCGGGCTGGCGGATCTGGCCGGGCGAGGATGGCCGGGCGAGGATGGTCGGCGGGGCGGGCGTGGCGCGCGTGACGGCTGGTGAACATCGGTGCCTCCGGGTTCCTCGTGGCGTCGGCCGGGTGCCGGACGCCATCGTGGGCTCACCTGTTAGAGCTGCGCAGGCCTCGGTGCCAACACTTTTTGGGCGGCTGTTTTCCGCGCGCCAGCCGTACCTGGTGGCCTGGGAAAAGAGCTACTTGCGGACAGGCACGTGGGCCAGATGAACTTGCGCCAGAAGAAAGAGCGTCGGCGGGTACTCGCGGCAGGAGGCAGAACTCCGGAAGACCGGGTTCCGGCCAGCGCTTCGAACGGCAGGGAGGCCGGCATGAGCGTTACCGAGACCGAGATCCAGGGAACCTGCGCGGCGGGATACGAGCCGGTCCGGGACGCCTTCGCCGAGAACTTCGCGGACCGTGACGAGATTGGCGCCAGCGCCGCCGTGGTCGCTCACGGCGAGCCAGTGGTGAACCTGTGGGCAGGCTGGGCCGATTCGGCTGGCACCCGGCCCTGGCAGGAGGAGACCCTGACCAACGTCTGGTCCACGACCAAGCCAATGACCTCGTTGTGCGCGCACATCCTGATGGATCGGGCCGGGATTGACCCAGACGTGCCCGTGGCGTCGTACTGGCCAGAGTTCGCGGCCGCTGGCAAGGGGGAGATCCCGCTGCGCTGGGTGCTGAGCCATCGCAGCGGGCTGGCCGGGCTCACCGTTCCGGTCACCGCCGCGGACTACGAGGACTGGGAGAAGATCACGGCGCTGCTGGCCGTCCAGGAACCCCTGTGGGAGCCGGGCACGGTCAGCGGATACCACGCGATCACGTTCGGCTTCCTTGTCGGCGAGGTCGTCCGCAGGATCACCGGGCAGAGCCTCGGCAGCTTCTTCGCCGGGGAGGTGGCCGGCCCGCTAGGTGCCGATTTTCACATCGGTCTCGCGGAAGAAGATCTGGAACGCTGTTCCGATCTGCAGGGGGTCCGGCCGTCCGCCGAGGAGCAGGCCGGGCTGGCCGAGGTCTACGCCAACGCCCATCCCGCGGCGATGGCCGCGCTGGCCAATCCGCCCTTGACTGGCGATGAGGCCAACGCACCGGGCTGGCGGATGGCTGAGATCCCGGCCGCGAACGGGCACGGGACGGCGCTCGCCCTGGCCACGATCTTCGGGTCGCTCGTGGACGGGTCAGAGGGCCTGATCTCCGTGTCCATCCTTCAGGAGGCCTGCATGGGTCAGGGCAGGTGTACCGACCTGGTCCTGGGCATCCCGCTGGAGTTCGGGCTCGGGTTCGGGCTGTCCGGCCCGGAGCACCACTACGGCCCCAACCCAGACGCCTTCGGCCACGACGGCTTCGGCGGATCGGCGGTGTGGGCCGATCCGGAGACAGGGGTCGCCGGTGCCTACGTCATGAACCGGATGGGGATGAACCTGCTCGACGATGAGCGCCGGATGGCGCTGGTCGATGGGATCTACCAGAGCCTGCGGCGCGTGCTCTGAGCATGGCCCGGCCGCGGTGCGGCGCGGACTCTGAGCACGGCCCCGGTCGCGATGTGGGCGCGGGCACTGAGCATGGCCCGGCCGCGGTGTGGGCGCGGACTCTGAGCATGGCCTGGCTGCGGTGCGCCGGGTTAAGCTGAGCCTTGTCCGGGGCCGGTCGCGGGCCCGGCGCGGCGCATACGTACGCACGGAGGTTGCCGTGATCGCGACAGCGCAGGGCGGGCTTGGCGCGCTGTCCGGCGCGTTCGAGCACGTTGCTGCCTTCGGGCGGGCTGCTGGCTTCGCGCTTTTCGCGGCCTTCGGGCGCGTCCCCACGCACGACCTCGTGTTGCTGTCCGGTGGGCATCAGTCCGGAGTGATGGTGCTGGCCGCGATCACGCTCACCGGCATGCTCGTGGCGCTGCTCGCTCAGGGCGCGCGGATCGCCGCCACGGCGGCTGCGGTTCCTCTCGGCTGCCGGGTCGCTGCGCTGCGCGCCAAGTCATGGCGGGCCGGATTCCTGCCTCAGCGTGATCCCGACGCGCCGGGCCGGTCCCGCCCCCGAGCGCCCACGGCGAGCCCGGCGGCCGCCTGACCCCGCCTTCCGTGATCCGGCGCTGGCCGGCCGTGCTCTCTGTCGCTGCCCGCTGACGCCTCGGTCCCGGCGTGCCCGCGGCCGCTTCCAGCAAGTCATCCATTTCCTTGACCCGCTGGAGGGCTCTCGTTATGTCAAGTCTTTTCGGTGTTCCTGTGGACGCCGCCTATAACCTTGTGTCCGCACTGGCGGCCGCCTTCGCCCCGTTGCTTGGCGGCCTGGCCGTCGCCGTAGCGATCATCGTCTTCACCATGGCCGTCCGGTTGCTGGTGCTGCCGCTCAGCTATTACGCATTGCGCGGCGAGAAGGCCCGCGCCCGGCTGGCGCCGCAGGTTCAGGAACTGCAGCGGCGGCACGCACGCCAGCCAGAACGATTGCAGCGCGAACTCACTGCCCTCTACCGGGCGGAGGGCACCGGGATGTTCGCCGGGTGCCTTCCCGCGCTGCTCCAGATACCGTTCTTCAGTGTCGTGTACCGGCTCTTCCTGTCCCGCAGGATCGCCGGCGGGCCCAACACGCTGCTCACTCACGATCTGCTCGGCGCGCCGCTCAGCAGCCACTGGTTCAGCGGGCCGGGCCCGTTCAGCGCTCAGGGTGGGGTCTTCGCGATCCTCTTCGTGCTGCTCTGCGTGGTAGCTGTGTTCTCCGTGCGGGCCGCACGGAGAGCCGCGCCGGCCGGTGGAGCAGCTTGGCCCGGTGGAGCAGCTCGGCTCGGTGGAGCAGCGCAGCCCGGTGGAGCAGCGCAGCCCGGTGGAGCAGCGCAGGCCGGCCGGATGATGGCAGCCCTGGCCCGGTTCATGCCTTTCGGGACTGTGCTGATGGCGGCCGTGCTGCCGCTCGCTGCCGGGCTGTACCTATTGACCACGACCGCATGGACGGTGACCGAGCGGACGGTCCTCCGGCGGGCGATGAACAGGAAGGGCAGGACGACTGATCCGGCAGAGCTGATTTCCTGAGGGGCCGACTCCCAAGCTTTCTGAGAGACCCGCGACAGCACTAAATGCGTGGATCGGGCATTAGATGGTGCCGTGCGCGACGTGCTAGCGGCCTGGGGTCAGTTGACCGTGATCGGACCCATCGATGGCGGGAACCGGAACAAGGTGCTGGAGTTGCGGCGGGGAGGCGATCGGTTCGCTGTCCGGCATTCTCGGCGGCAACCCGCCAGTCTGGACTGGGAAATCGACCTGCTCGATCATCTCGCCCGATAGGGCTTCCGGGTCCCGGTGATCGTCCCGTCGCTGGATGGCCGCCGCCACATCGATGGAGTCGTTGTCCAGTCTTGGCTGCACGGCGCTCCGACAGTTCTTCTAGGCGGCGTATGGATCCGGGATGGCTGTGTATTTTCGCCCAGTCGGCGTGGTCCACGTCAGGACGCCGGCCGCGGTTTGTTCTAGTCGCCAGCCCAGGCGTTGCTTCAACCGGTGATGTGTGCGACACAAAGCTCCGAGGTTACAGGCGCATGTAGGCCCGCCGTTCTCGTACGCAATCGTGTGGTCCAGGTCACCGCGCCAGGCCGGCTGTCCGCAGATCGGGGATCGGCAGGTCTGGTCCCGGGCAACGATGAAGTCACGCAGCCGGGCCGGGGGACGGTAGGCGGGGCTCGCGTGCAGGTGGGCACAGGTACCCATCGGCTGCCAGCCGGAGGCTTCCGTCGCAGCGTCACGGGCAGCCTGCCAGGCCCGGACGAGAATCTCGCCGAGGGCACCCAGGGCATGTAGGTGGGAAAGAGCCGGTGCGGTGACGCTCTCCAGGATCTCGGCCGGGACGGTGAGGGTGATCCGGCTGAACAGTCCGCCCGCCGCGCTGGAGCGCTGTGTTCGACTGCGGCGTACGCGTGTTACGGCTAGCGCCTGCCCGGTCGGTCCGGTCACTATCACCCGCCATTCACAGGCACCATCCTCGGCTGCCGTCCTGGCCAGCGTCAGCGCGGTGAGGGGGGTGACCGGGCCAAGCCAGCACAGGTTGCCGGGTTCGCCGGACAGGCCCGCGAGGGTCCGCCAGGGCACTGTGACAGTCAGTCGCGCACGAGGCTCCTTCCAGGGCGAGCCCCGATTTCCGGGTGAGCCCCTGGCGTTTGCTGATTCCTTGCCGCCAGGGGAGGCTGCTCGGTCGGCTGACTCCTGGCCGCCGGGGGATTCCCCGATACCAGTGGATTCCGCGTTATCTGTGGTACCTCTGCCGCCGGGCGAGCCTCTGGCCAGGTCGTCTCCGGCCATGCCGGGCCATTGAGGAGCACAACCGGGGCCTGGAACGCCACCGGGAAGTGACAGGTCCGGCCAGGTTGGCGGGGATCCCTCAGTGACGGGAATGTTTTCGTAGTCCGCCGGTCCACATGGCGGGTCGCCGGGCTCGTCCTCGATGTCCGGGGCGTCTTCATCCGTCGGATCATCGAACCTGCCCCCAGAACCCCGGTCGCCTGGGCCTGGGTCGTCCGGGCCCCTGTCATCCGGGCCTGGGCCGGGGTTGCCGGGGTGCCCGTCGCCTGGACTCAGGTCGCCGGGGTGCCCGTCGCCTGGGCCTGCGTCGTCCGGGCCCCTGTCGTCCGGGCCTGGGTCGTCTGGACCTGACTCGCCTGGGCCTGGGTCGCCTGGGTCGCCGGACGGGGGGATCGGGGGCAGCGTGCCCAGCAGCAACCCGAGGAAGGCCTGGGCGCGCAGCAGATCGATCCCGCCTTCTATCCCTGCCGACTTCATCGCTTGGGCCAGCGCGCTGATCCGCGCCATGGCCGCGGCGGACTGGGCACCAGGAAGGTTCTGGCCAGACAGAGTCGCCGTGCCTTCCTCGTCGCCGTACAGGCCAACCCGGGCCTTGCGCTCGGCCTCCTGCCGCCGCCTCTCTGCGCCGTGAGGATCCACGCTGATCACGGCCCGGCGCAGCGCGGCACGCAGCTGGCCCAGCGTCTGCTGACCGGCCGAAGGCAGGACCCGGTCCTCGACCGCCTGCGCCGCATCGTCGTCGAGCAGGCTGGTGGCCTCGGCGATCAGCTTGGCGCGGGAGAGGTCGATTGTTCCGGTGCGGAGGGCATCCAGCGTGTTAGGCAGCCGCCATGAGAGGGTGATGGCCGTGTTGGTCCACCATGACGCGCCGAATCGTGACATGCACAGGGCCAATGCCACCTCATCCGCGGCGTCATCCGGCACCTGCGCAGGTCCGCCGTTGGGACCGACGGGAACCGAGTCGTCCCGCGCCGCGGCACGCGCCGCGATCTCAGCGACAGCCGCTAGCTCGCGGGCCTGCGCCCAGGACGCAAGGCGCCGCGCGGCTGCTGCGGCACCGGCCAGCGAGAATCCGTTCAGCTCTCCTGGTTTTGTGGCAGCCAGCCATTGCGCCAGCTCCGGTCCTGGCACCATCTCCTCGACCATGCTGCCGGCGATCTCCGCAAGGGACACCGGCTGCCGGTCCCGGGCTGATACGCGGTCGTCGGTCGGCGTTTCATCCGAGGCGGCCATCTCGCGCTGAGTGTCGGCGGCTGCATGCATGATGTCATCGAGCGCCGACTTTCCTGGCCACATGAGGGTCAGCCCGGTGGGGAGATCATCCGGGGAGGAGAGATCGTTGCCGCGTAGATCTGGGATGGGGACGCACCTCCGATCGACGAAGGGCTCTTGCTTACATCGGCTATAGAATATAGTAGCGTATTTGACTATCAGATGCTCTTCTAAACGAAGAAAAATTCGATACCTTACACGCAAGCTAGCCCGCAAGTCGCGCACCCGCCACTATCAGGCGCCGCCGTGCAGGCTGTGCCGCTGGGCGGACCGTGCTGCGATGCGGGTCGACCTGCCGTGCGGGCGCCGTGCTGCGAGGCGGGCCTGCCGTCAGCCCGCCTGCTGAGCCGTGCGGGCCGTGCCGCCGCGTGGGGCCGTGCCGCCGCGTGGGGCCGTGCCGCCGCCGGGCCACGCCTTGCTGCCTTGTTCGCCGCGCGTGTGTAGCCTCACTCCGAGGAGGTCACCATGCACCAACCGCCTGTTCCGCATGTCGCACGTACGGACCCGGAGATCGCCGAACTGATCAACGAGGAGGCGCGCCGGCAGTTCGAGAAGATCCGGCTCATCCCCTCAGAGAACTATGTATCGCTCGCGGTGCTCGAGGCCGCGGGCACGGTGCTGACCAACAAGTACTCGGAGGGCTACCCGGGTCGCCGCTACTACGAGGGCCAGCAGTTCATCGACCAGATCGAGACGCTGGCGAGGCAGCGGGCCCAAGCGCTGTTCGGCGTGGACCACGCGAACGTCCAGCCGTACTCGGGATCACCGGCGAACCTCGCCGTCTACCTGGCCTTCTTGCAGCCGGGAGACACGGTCATGGGCATGGCGCTGCCCATGGGCGGGCACCTCACGCACGGCTGGTCGGTGTCTATCACCGGTAAGTGGTTCCACTCCGTGCAATACGGCGTGCGTGCCGACACCGGGCGGGTGGACCTGGACGAGGTGCGCGACCTCGCCCGCAGCGAGCGGCCGAAGGTGATCTTCTGCGGGGGCACGGCGATTCCGCGCACCATCGACTTCCCGGCCTTCGCCGACATCGCCGCCGAGGTCGGCGCGGTGCTTGTGGCGGACATCGCGCACATCGCGGGGCTCATCGCGGGCGGCGCGCACCCGACGCCTGTCGGCCACGCCGGAGTGATTACGACCACCACCCACAAGACGTTGCGCGGCCCGCGCGGCGCCATGATCATGTCGACTGCGGAACACGCATCGGCCCTGGACAAGGCGGTATTCCCGGGCCTGCAAGGCGGCCCGCACAACCACACAACGGCTGCGATCGCGGTCGCGCTCAAGGAAGCGGCGGAGCCGGAGTTCCGCGACTACGCCCGTCAGGTCGTGGCCAACGGGAAGGCTCTGGCCGAGGCGCTGTCAGCGCGGGGCTATCAACTCGTCTCCGGTGGCACCGACAACCACCTCATTCTGATGGACCTGACCCCGCAGGGCATCGCCGGCAAGCCTGCGGCCAAAGCGCTGGACCGGGCCGGCATCGAACTGAACTACAACACGGTGCCGTTCGACCCGCGCAAGCCCTTCGATCCGTCCGGGGTCCGGCTTGGGACCCCCGCGATCACCACGCGCGGCCTCCGTGAGGAGCACATGCCGCAGATCGCCGCGTGGATGGACGACGCGATCACGGCCGCGGTCAAGGATGACGAGCCGGCCATCGAGCGGATCGCGGGCGAGGTCCGCGACATGCTCGCAGCGTTCCCGATGGCTGGCTGGTCGCCAGGCGACTGATATTTACGCCGAACGAAAAGAATGCGCCAGCGCCGACGGACGCTGATACGGGCCGCAGAGAGGTAGCCGGGTGGAGACGGAGGAGGTGGAATTCTCGGGTGCCGGGGTGCGGCTGAGCGGGACCATAACGTGTCCCGGCACGGCTTCGGCTCCCGGTGTGGTTCTGATTGGTGGCTCGGGACCTTCGGACCGGCATAGCGATGGCTTGTTTGACGCGCTGCGCGAGCACCTGGCCGGCGTCGGCGTGGCGGTGCTCGCCTACGACAAGCGTGGCGTCGGCAAGTCCACAGGTGCATGGCCTGCGGCCACGGTCGGCGAACTGGCGCAAGACGCCGCCGCCGCCGTGGCGACCTTGCGGGCCCATCCCCGGATCGCCTCCGGCGCGGTCGGAGTGCTGGGGAACAGTGAAGGCGGGTGGGTTGCGCTGCGCCTGTGCGCGCGGCCAGGCGCGCCGCAGCATCTGATCTTGAATTCCTGCCCGGCGGTGTCCTTCGCCGAGTCCGCGGTGTTCGCCCTCACCAGGGTGGGCGTCGAGCAGGGCGTGGCTGCGGCCCTGGTGCGGCAGCTGACTGCGGCGGCGAGCGCGGGCCACGGGCACCAGGAAGGACAGCGCTTCATCGACGCTTACCAGGACGAGCCTTGGTACGCGGTGCTGCGCGCCGTCGGCTTCACCTTGGACGGCACGGTCTGGTCGCAGCTGAGCGCGTGGGGTGACCACGACCCCTACGACGACCTTGTCCGGCTGAAGATCCCGACCCTGGCTATCTTCGGTCGCAGCGATCCGCTGGTACCCATCCAGGCCAGCATCGTGCGCTACGACGAGACAGCTGCCCGCACGGCGCGGCACCAGCAGACCGTCGTCTTCCCCGATGCCGATCACCAGCTGCGGATCGCCACCGACTTTGCCCCTGGATATCTGACCTGCCTAAGTAACTGGTGCCGTGAACAGGGAGCACCGCCCTGACGAACTTCGGTCATCTCCTGGCAAATTGGCGTGGAGCCTTGGGTTGTCCCCCTACGCTGGGCATAGACGTGCGGGCAGGGCCAGCCAAAAGTAATGAGGGCATCTGGGACCCTAAGACCAGTGGCGTGGTGACACCTGCACCGACAGAAGCCGCGCAGGGCCCAACGGAGGTATGGCCCAGGTGACACAAGTGTCCAGCCGGCCGGCCGGCTCGTCCGGATCGGCCGAGCAGGCCAGCCAATCCGGGACATACGGTCCCGTCGAAGGGCGCGGTCCGACTGGGCCGATCGAGCGGCTCATGAGCACGGTGATCCGCAAGCTCGCCTGGAGCGGGCTCGCCAACCCCAAGGTCGCCATCACCGTGTCCGGAGTCGGTCTGCTGCTGGGCATGATCGTCGGGGCGACGGCGCCGAACGCCGAGACACTGCCCATCAGGCTGCCGCTGTCGTACCTCCTGCCGTCGCTGAGCCACCACGGCATCATCGCGATGGTGTGGCTCTATGCGGGAGACATCCTCGCCTGCGCGGGGCTCGCCGGGATGCTGTGGGCGCACAGCCAAGGGTGGCGCCCCGACCCGCGTCACCTGCTGCTGGTCAGCGCGGGCGTCGTCGCGGTCATGGTCAGCCTCACCCCGGTTGGCTCATCGGATACCGCGAGCTACGCGGCGTATGGTCGCATAGCGGCGCTGGGCGGGAATCCGTATACGACCAACCCGATGGCATGGCTCGGGCGTCACTCCGCATATACCCATGTCGTCGGGGCGGTGTGGAAGAGGCAGCCGTCCGTCTACGGCCCCTTCGCCACCATGGTCCAGAGATTCGCGGCAACGATCGGCGGCGCGCACGTCGCCACCACCGTCTGGGTCTTGATGATCCTCAACGGCATCGTGTTCGTCGGCGTCGGATTCTTGCTCCTCAAGACCTCGGACGATCCTGTGCGGGCGACGCTGTTCTGGACGGCGAACCCGGTCCTCATTCAGCAACTGGTGGGCGGCGGTCATCTCGACACGTTCGTGGCGGCGGCGGCCATCTGCGCGATCCAGGTGGCGCGTCGCGTCTCGGGTATGTCGGGCGACGTACTGATCGGCGTATTGATCGGCCTGGCCTGCGGGGTCAAGGCCAACGCGGTGCTGGTCGCGGTCGGGCTCGCGTGGCCACTGCTTCGACGACACGAGTGGATGCGCACCACCCGGATCGCGGCCGTGTCACTGGTGACGGTGGCCCTGCAATACAGCTTCTACGGGCTTGACGCGCTGAAACCGCTCTTCGGTGGGCTGAAGCTGGTCACGCTGCCATCGCCATGGCGGCTCTACCAGCTGTTGGGACAGACGCTGGGCGTCGATAAGGCGAGCATGGCCACGGTCATCGGCTTTCTGTGGCCGATCGCGATGGTCGTGGTCGCGGGGTTCATATATCGGCGGATCTCTTCAGATCAGCCGCGCGAAGTCGTGGCGCCATTCGCTCTGACATTCGCCTGGGTCCTCGTCGCCCCATGGGTATTTGCGTGGTATACCGCGATCGCATGGGCCGCGCTGACCCAGGTTCCGCGCAACCGGATGACCCGATGGCTGGCGATTGTCACGGTCTTCCTCGCCCTCTTCAATTCCAGCGGCGGGCAGCTTGTTCGAGGAAAATGGTGAGATCGAACAGCCTGGTGAAGCCCGAAGACGCGGACCGCCAGGCCCACCAGCCCGAGTCGGCCAGGCCCGGCCAGACGGCCCGTCGGCATACGGCCAGGGTCGCTGCTGGCCTACGGCGGCACTGGCTGGCCGCCGCGCTGCTGGCCGTGGGCCTGGCGCTCCGGGTGCTGGTCCAGTTGGCCTACCGCCCCGCGTTGTTCCTCGACGCGGAGAGGTACCTGTACAACGCCTACGGTAACGATCCGGTCGGCTATGAGGGACCTCTGCGGACGATCTTGCTGGTGGGCAACTTCGACGCCGTCGTCGCCATCCAGCATCTGCTGGGCCTGGCCATGGCGGTGGTCATCTACCTGCTCCTTCTGCGGCGCGGCGCGTCCCGCTGGCTGGCCGCGCTGGCCATGGCGCCGGTCCTGCTGGACGCCTACCAGCTGCAAGACGAGCAGACGATCATGCCGGGCACCTGGTTCCAGGCCCTCATCGTGGCTGGCCTGGCCGTCCTGCTCTGGCAGCCGAGGGCCAGCTGGCGGCGCACCGTCGCGGCGGGCATCGTGCTGGGAACCTCGGCCACCATCGCTCAGGTCGGCGAAGCCCTGATCCTGCCTGCAGCGATCTACGTGCTTGTGGCCAGTGGCGGGTGGCGGCCTGCGATCGGCAAGGCAGCCATCTTTGGTGCGGCTTTCGCGCTGCCCATCCTGGCCTACTGCACCGGTTCCTACGTGCTCTCCGGGAGCTTCTCCCTGTCGCATGTGGGCGGCACATCCCTCTACGGGAGGATGGCGGAATCTGTCGACTGCGCGACCATCAGGCTGCCCTCAGCCGAGCGGGGAATGTGCCCGACGAGGGCGCAGCAGGCCAAGGGGCCCGATTGGCTCGAGTACGCCCAGAATTCCCCGGTCCAGCCGTACTACTCGAAGCTGCCGCGCGCTGAAACCAACACACTGGTCTCCGACTTCAACCATAGGGTGCTGACCCAGCAGCCGCTGCGGGTGCTCGATACGTACCGGCGTGACGTGGTGAAGGTTTTCGCGATCACCCGCACGACGAGCCCGGGTGACACGCCCATCTACCGCTGGCAGTTCCAGACGACGTACCCGTACCACCCGCCGCATGCCACCATGCCGATCGTCAAGGGCGTGATCGAGCGCTTCGGCGGCGGCCCGCCGACCGTGTGGCGACCCGTGGCCACATTCCTGCGCGCCTACCAACTCGGCGGTGGCTACACCCCCGGCCCGCTGCTGGTGGTATTCACGCTGACCGGACTGGCCGGCTCAGCTGCCCTGCTGCGCCGGCGGGCGGACCCGGGGACCCCCCAGCTCGCCCTGGCCTGCCTGCTGTTCTTCGCCTCGGCAGTGTCGGTGACATTGGTATCCGACGTGTTCGAGTTCTCCTGGCGGTACCAGCTGCCCGCACTCATCACCCTGGCGCCGGCTGGCGTGCTCGGGATCGCCGTCATCATCCGCTCGATCAGGACCCAGCGCCGGTCCGGCGGAAAGACCTCGGGCGTGGCGGCGCCCAAGAGCTAGGCGCCTAACTGTCAGGCGCCTGACAGCTAGGCGCCTGACAGCGCAGAGCAGTGCTCTTTAATGGAGACGGTGCTCTGCTAGAATCCTGGCGTGAACGCAAGCCGCACCGCCCGGGAGCGAGTCCGCGAGGAACTCACCAGGGAAATCACCGAGATCGCGCGCAGCCAGTTGGCCACCGAGGGCGCGGCCGGCCTCTCGCTGCGCGCGGTCGCCCGGGAGATGGGGATGGTCTCCTCGGCGATCTACCGGT